>JACCDO010949210.1_pt1 | contig 15744 bp, 14 predicted proteins | sample 7446101 | NCBI WGS metagenome assembly JACCDO01 (sample SAMN15323440, study PRJNA562643) | freshwater metagenome | isolation source: river surface water | place: USA:Blue River Watershed | collected 2017-08-16
ATGCTCAGCAAAGTGGTTTACCAATTAATGCTGCAGCTTCAGTAAACGGCGCCATCATTACTAATGATATGGTTGAGCAGGGTATTAAGATGGCGATTTCGCAAGGACAGAAAGATAGTCCTGAGTTGCGTCAAGCGGTTGTTCAAAAATACATTGAAGTATTGCTGTTATCGCAGCGTGCAGAACGCGATGGTTTGGCAAACTCCGAAAAAGCCAATACTCAACTGATGCTGATACGTCAAAACTACTTAGCAGATCTTGAGTTATCTACCTTCATGGCACAAAACCCAATCAGTGATGCTGATATACAAGCCGAATACAACAAAGAAATTGCCTCCCTTGGCCCTCAAGGTATGTTGGTTGAATATAAGGTGAGTGATATAGCGACAGCGAGTGAAGCCGATGCGCAAGCAGTATTGGGCCGTCTTAAAAAGGGTGAGCCATTTGATAAGTTGGCCAAGAGTGTTTCTCTTGCGCCAAATAGAGTGCAGGGCGGTGCTGTTGGTTGGGTTCAGGCTGGGCAACTTCCCCCACAAATTTCAGCTGTCTTAGTCAATCTATCTAAGGGGCAAGTCTCTCAAGCTCCAATACAAGTTCAGCAAGGCTGGTATTTGGTGAAACTAGAAGATAAGAGGTCTACTAAGCCGCCTACATTTGACCAAGCTAAGGCTGCGATTCGCAATGCCATAGCGCAAAGAAAGCAATTTGAGTTTTTATCTCAGATCGCTAAAGAATCTAAGATCATCATTCAGTAAATGACGTTTGCTGTGATGAAAAAAGAGCTCCTCGGAGCCCTTTTTCTTATTTACGCTCAAGCGTCACAAAATTAAATGTGATGTCGCCTTCAGATCCCGGGGAACGCTCGACTTCTTTCCAAGAGGCTGCATCAGGAACTTTAAAGAAAGTATCCCCATCGTTAACATCTATATCAATTTCAGTGATATAGAGTCGATCTGCTTTGGCAAAAGCTTGCTTAAAAAGCTGTTCACCACCGATGACAAATACTCGCGGTGCTTCGCTTAAGCGATTCAGAGCCTCATCTAATGATCCAGCAAGCTCGCCGCCCTCAAGCTGGAACTGCGCATTACGACTCACCACGATATTACGACGGCCTGGAAGTGGGCGACCAATAGATTCCCAAGTCTTGCGTCCCATGATGACTGGATAGCCCATCGTCACTCTCTTAAAGAACTGCAAATCTGCAGAGATCTTCCAGGGCATTTGGTTATCGCGGCCAATCACGTGATTGCGCGAGCGCGCAACAATCATAGAAATAGCAGGTTGTGTCATCAATGCTCTCTTATTAAATAGCTACTGGAGCTTTGATATGTGGATGTGATTCATAGCCGAGAATTTCAAAATCTTCGAACTCATAGTCAAAAATAGAATCTGGCTTTCTCAAAATATTGAGTTTTGGCAATGGGAAGAAATCTCTTGATAGCTGAAGATCTACTTGCTCTAAGTGATTGCTATACAAATGACAATCGCCACCAGTCCAAATAAAGTCACCTACTTCTAAATTACATTGTTGGGCCATCATGTGTGTGAGCAAAGCGTAGCTGGCAATATTGAATGGTACGCCCAAGAAAATGTCAGCACTGCGTTGGTAGAGTTGGCAAGAGAGTTTGCCATCAGCAACATAGAACTGAAAGAAGGCATGGCAAGGTGCTAAAGCCATACGGGGAATATCTGCCACGTTCCAAGCTGAAACAATGATGCGACGTGAATCCGGATTTTTCTTGATCGTCTCAACTACCTCAGAGATCTGATCAATGTGTTTGCCATTCGGTGCTGGCCATGAACGCCATTGATATCCATAAATAGGGCCGAGCTCACCATCTGGGGCAGCCCACTCATTCCAAATCGATACACCACGCTCTTTAAGCCAGTTGTTATTAGTGCTGCCTTTGAGGAACCAGAGCAATTCGTAAATGATGGACTTAAGGTGAAGCTTCTTGGTCGTCACCATCGGAAAGCCTTCAGCCAAGTTAAAGCGCATCTGGTGGCCAAATACCGAGATAGTGCCTGTGCCAGTCCTATCGGACTTTTGGACGCCCTTGGCAAGGACTTCTTTCATGAGATCGTGATATTGGCGCATATAAATATTGGCAAAAATAAGTAATTAGGGATAGCTTACTCGAATGTGGGCGGGCTCACCCCAAGAACCTTATGCAGCTTTGTTGAGGTGGTGGTGTACTGGAGCTGGATAGGCTTTTCTGGGTTGAGGTAAGCTGCTGCAGCAAAGGCTGCCAAAGCCGCCTCATGAAAGCCTGACAAAATCAGTTTTTTCTTGCCGGGATAAACATTGATATCTCCCACAGCATAAATTCCGGGAATACTCGTCTGAAATTTCTCGGTATCGACAGTAACTTGCTTGCGATCGATATCTAAACCCCAATCTGCAATTGGCCCTAATTTGGGTGATAGTCCAAAAAAGATCAGGAGATCATCTACCGCTATCTTTTGATCTTGACCATCAATATCAGTCACCACTATTTTGGTGATCTGATCATTCTCCACTTCGTAGCTCGTCACTTGCCCAATCAATAACTGCATTTGTTTGTTTTTGCAAAGCTCGCGCATTTTGGCAATGGATGCTGGTGCTGCCTTAAAGTCATCACGTCGATGAATTAACGTAACACTGGCAGCTTTATCTGCAAAATGTAGCGCCCAATCTAATGCGGCATCTCCACCACCGCAGATCACTATCTTTTTGCCATTAAATTGATCGGGATGCTTAACGCTATAGAACACCTGCTTACCTTCAAAAGCCTCAATACCATCAAGCTTGAGAGTGCGGGGCTGAAAGGCTCCTACACCTCCGGCAATAAAGACGGTCTTGCTCAAAAAATGATTGTCTTTGGAGGTGCTAATGAGAAAGCGTCCATCAGCTTGTTTCTCCAGTTGGGTAACTTCTTGTCCTAAATGAAACTGCGCACCAAATGGCTCAATTTGTTTTAGTAGGTTGTTGGTGAGCTCGCGACCAGTACAAACCGGAATCGCTGGAATATCGTAGATGGGTTTATCTGGATACAGTTCGATGCATTGACCCCCAGCCTCGGGAAGGGAGTCAATCACATGTGCCTTGATCTCTAGTAGGCCAAGTTCAAAGACTTGGAAAAGACCCACAGGGCCGGCGCCAATAATGACAGCGTCGGTTTGTGTAGGTGAGTGCAACACGAATTCTCGAAAAGGCTATTAAAGAATTACTTTACGAGCTGATCGAGTTTGTTTTTAACGTCTTTCCACTCATCCGCATCAGGAAGAGCACCCTTGGATTTGGTAATGGAGGTCCAAGTAGGGGAGAGGTCCGCATTGAGCTTGATAAAGGACTGTTGATCACCAGGAACGTCATCTTCAGCATAAATCGCGTTTACTGGACACTCTGGAACACAGACGGCGCAGTCAATGCACTCATCCGGATCAATGACTAAAAAGTTAGGGCCTTCACGAAAGCAATCAACTGGGCAAACATCAACGCAGTCGGTGTATTTGCAGCGGATGCAGGATTCGGTAACAACGTAAGTCATGGTGTTTATTCTAAATAGCCCTGAAACCCGGGCTGCTAAGTTATAAAAGCTCAATTTTAGCCGAAATAGCCAATTTTTCAGCTAAAGCACTGATTTCTTGAGCTAAAGCCCCTTTTCCAAAGGCAAGCTTCAATTGATTACACTTTAAGGATTGGTATTAATAAAACCCACTAGGAAAGAATGGATTATGGAAGAGTATCGGCTACAGATCGATAAAACAGCAAAACCACTATTGATTATTGATTACACCTTTGGGGGTGACCGTAGTCTGGAGCAAATGAAGTCTACTCATCTGCCTACGTCCTTACAAAATGCTAAAGTAAAGACCGAGTTTGACTTGGCATATGCCTGGAGCGAATTTGCCCGCAAGTACTTAGAAAGCACCAAAGAGATTGCTGGCACCCCTTTGTGCTGGAGTGGACATTACGATCAGTTGGGCAGGGTAATGCTCGAAATGATGCGTTTGAGTCGTGATAAGCAGACGATGGTCGACAAGGATGGTGTTCATGAAATGATTCCTAACCTGGAAGAAATTCCTTTTGTCAGCAAGCCCTCTACTCTTGAAGACAAGATGTTTTGTCGTATCTGGCTTTCTTTGATTCGCCATCCTGCCTTTATTGAGATGGAGTTGGATGAAGATGAGCTCACTGCATTTAACTACTGGCAGGGTTTATTTACTGTTGCTCTAGGTAAAACTAATAGTGAGTTATTAAACCAGACTGCCTAGGTAAGTTGCTTTAGTTACTTAAGTCGCTTAATTCACTTTAGTAGAGATAAAAAAAGCGCTCCGTTTGGAGCGCTTTTTCTTTTACTAGAACTACCTCAATCAACCTCCGTAGAGGAACTTCGGTAGCCATAATGTCATGCCTGGCAAGACATACATGAAGACCATACAGGCGATCACGATGAACATGTAAGGCATCATGCCTGCAAAAATCTGGTTAAGCGTGACGCCTGGTGGCGATACACCTTTCAGATAGAAGGCAGACATTGCAACTGGTGGTGACAAGAACGCTGCTTGCAAGTTGACGAACACCAATGTTCCCCACAGGAGTGGATCGATATTGAAGTGAGCCAAGATAGGCAAGAAGATCGGGACGAAAATAACAATAATTTCAGTCCACTCCAAAGGCCATCCAAGGAAGAAGATGATCGCTTGAGAGAGTAGCATGAACTGAATTGGGGTCAGATCTAGCATGAGCACCCATTTTTCGATGATCGACTGACCACCCAAAATAGTAAACACCGCTGAGAACAACGCTGAGCCTACAAACAACCAGCACACCATAGAGGTTGTCTTAGCAGTTAAGAAAACTGCCTGCTTAGTACGCTCAAAGTCCAGAGTGCCTGCTTGAAGCGCCAGAATGAAAGCGCCCAATGCACCTACTGCCGCAGATTCGGTAGCAGTAGTAATGCCCAACAGGATCACTGCCAGCACCAAAATTGTCAGTACACCTAAGGGCATTACTGACTCAATCAGCAGTTTGAGAATTTCAAACTGCTCCTCATCAAACTTGAGGTAGTAGTAAATCAATAACAGACCGAAGAGCACGCAAGTCAAGCCAAAATACAACTCGAAATTTTCAGGTGGCCCAGTATTAGCCTCCGCTACAGCCCCAGCGTCAATCGGGTCATCGCCAGCGGCAGCATCTAATGCAACTAAAGGCGCATCTTCTTCAATCACTTTGGACTTGATCTTGCTAGAGGTGGCATCAATCGATAAGAGCTCTTCCTCAACTGGCTCAGCAGCACTGGGAGAAGCTGTAGCTACCTGAGTCACAACTGGGACAGAATTCATCGCATCTCTTTCGTTTTGCTGATGAATAATGACATACCACCATACGCCCCACATAGTCAGAGCAATCAAAAATAGCGGAGTTAATGCTGCGAGTACATTTTTGAAAATTTTCCCAAAGGACAGTCTTGCCTCTGCCGGCGCATTCATGAGTTTGGCTGGTGAAAACAAGGCTTTAAATGTAGCAACCAACATATTTTGTGAATAGTTCTCGCGCATGAAGTGAATCGGCGCAGGAACTGGCACCATCAGTTGCTCAGGAGGAAGCTTGGGAGCAACCTTAGGGTTAATTAAAGCCCAACCGATGATGTAAACCAGATACAAGAATGCAAGGAAGAATCCTGGCACCATTGCAGCGGCATAGAGCTTCACTACAGATTGACCAGCAACCGCTGCATACACAATGATCATCACTGATGGCGGGATCAAAATACCCAGGGTACCGCCGGCGGTAATCACGCCAGCAGCCAGACGAGTGTCATAGCCTGCATTCAGCATTGGCTTCATGGCAATTACGCCCATAAGAACCACAACTGCACCAACGAGACCGCTTGCAATACCCCAGAAGGTACAAACAATCAAAGTAGCTACCGCTAATGAGGCTGGTAAACGACGGAAGGCTAATTGGATACTGTAGAACATCTTATCTACTAGCGCCCCTCGTTCCATCACATAACCCATTAAGACAAAGAGCGGAATGGATAGCAAGACATCGTTAGTCATACCTCCGAACGTTCTTTGCACCATCAGGGTGAATACTTTGTTTGCAGTCCAGCTTTGCGAAGGATCGTAGAAGGCTGCAAAACCAAACATCATGCCTAGACCCATGAGGGTAAAGGCGGTTGGAAAGCCTAGCATGATTACCACAATAATCAAGCCAAGCATGACTAGGCCAAGAATTGGATCACTCATGATTTATCTCTTTAGTTTGGCCAATACGATGATGTGCTGCTTCATCGATGGATTTGGCATTTTTGATTGCTTGTTGACGGGATTCATCATCAACGTGAGTAGACGCGGCCAATTGCTGCTCAATCACATCAATTTCTTCAGCATCTTTTAGGCGTTCAGGCCATTCGCCAGTCTTAAGGCAAATGAAGCAGCGCATGATTTCAACAATACCTTGCAAGAGCACAAAGGCTCCAGCAACTGGAATAATTGTTTTGAACGGATAGAGTGGAGGACCATTTGCAATCTGAGTGGTGTGCTCACCGATGCGCCAGGATTCTGCGGCGTAGGTATAACCGGCATAAACCAAAGCGATGATTCCTGGAAGGAAAAAGGTGATGTACAAAATCAGATCTAAGGTTGCTTGCGTACGTGGTTTCATTGACCCGTATAAGAAGTCGCCGCGAACGTGGCCATTTTGTGCAAGGGTATAAGCACCGCACATCATAAATAGCGTGCCGTATGCCATTACTGACAATTCACCAATCCATGCGGATGGAGAATTAAATGCATAGCGCCGCACGACGTCTGTAAAGACCATCAGCATCAGTAGCACGACAAGCCAAGCAGCAGCCTTACCTACAAAGGTGCTGATCTCGTCTACTCTTAGCATGAATTTATCCATAACTAATCTCCTAAAACAACTTTCTAACTATCTATTTCACTTGGGGAAATATAAAAAAAACCGGACGGGGATGCCGTCCGGTCAAGATGCATACTGCCAGTATTATAAAAGGATTTTAGCCTTTGAAGTAATGGTCGTACGCGATCTTCATATCAACGTTAACTAGCAAATCCCAGCGAACTGCGCGCTGAGCGAAGGCTTTCTGAGAATCCAGGACTTTCTTGAACATTGGGAGTTCAGAAGCCTTTTTGGCAATAATCTTGTCCCAAGCATTCAACTGGGCTACCAAAATAGACTTCGGTGTAGCGTAGAACTTAACCTTGTCCTTAGTTTGGAGTTCAGCGAAGTCTTTGGAGTAGCGATCAATCGCCTTCCAAGACATATCTGCAGAAGCTGCTTCAGTACCGTATTTTAGGATAGCCTGGAGGTCAGCTGGCAAGGAGTTGAATTTCTTCTTATTGAAGATAATCTCAAATTGCTCTGAAGACTGGTGGAAGCTCTGTAGCATGTTGACTTTAGAAACGTCTGGGAAGCCAAGTAAGCGGTCTGAAGATGCATTATTAAATTCTGCTGCATCCAAAACACCACGGTCCATTGCTGGAATAATATCGCCACCAGGCAAGGCTTGTACTGATGCGCCCATGTCTGTGAAGATCTCAATAGAGAGACCAACGGTACGGTACTTCAAACCTTTCAAGTCGTCAGCCTTAGCGATTGGCTTTTTAAACCAACCCAAAGGCTGTGTAGGCATTGGGCCATAAGGGAATGAGACTACGTCGAGTTTGAGGTCGTTGTAGATTTCATTAAGCAACTGCTGGCCACCACCGTATTGGTTCCATGACAGGAGAGTGTTAGCGTCCATACCGAAAGCAGGACCAGATCCCCAGAGTGCTAGTGCAGGGCTTTTGCCATACCAATATGCCAAAACGCCATGACCGCCGTCCAATGTACCGCTAGAAACTGCATCCAACATATCAAAAGCTTTGACTACTGAACCAGCAGGCAGCACTTCAATTTTCAGACGACCACCTGACATCGCATTTACTTTAGTTGCGTAGTCATTAGCGTACTCATGGAAAATATCTTTAGCTGGCCATGTTGATTGGAAGCGCAAGTTAATAGTTTGCGCGCTAGAAATCATTGGGAAGCCCATTGCAGCTGCGCCGGCGCTACCAACGGCAGCGTTCTTTAGAAACTTACGGCGTGGACTAGTCTTATTCGTATCTGACATCAAAATCTCCTAGGGTCATTTTTATAAAATTAACTACTGGATGAAACAAATCCTACAAAGAGAATATTCTAAAACGAGTTAAATAGGGTTGAGGGTTTCCCCTTGCTAAGGTAGTCTTTTTATTGTGCAGTGCATCAAAATGTCACCATCATTTTTTTCAAGATCAATTTAATATACGGGAGCATCGGCGAACCGCTGAGCAAATCAATACAAGGACGCAGATGAGCAACAAAGCAAAAGTTTTAGTGGCAAGAGCAATATTTCCAGATTTACTCGCTAAGTTAGAAGGGTCTTTTGACGTTCGTTCTAACCAGGCTGATCAAGTATTTACGCCAGAAGAGTTACAAAAAGAACTGGCCAACGTAGACGGTGCATTGGTAACGGGTAGTGAGCGCATTGACGCAGCAGCATTAGCCAACGCCAAAAATCTCAAGATCGTAGCCAATATTTCAGTTGGTTATAACAATTTCGACGTGCCCGCAATTACCGCGGCTGGTGTCATGGCTACCAATACTCCGGATGTATTAACGGATTCCACAGCTGATTTTGGTTTTGCCTTATTGATGGCTACAGCACGGCGCGTAACCGAGTCTGAGCGCTGGATTAGGGATGGCAAGTGGGATAAATGGTCTATCGTGACGAATCCTCTAGGTATGGATTTACACCACAGCACGCTGGGCATTATTGGCATGGGTCGCATTGGTCAAGGCATTGCAAAGCGTGCTTTGGGTTTTGGAATGAAGGTGATTTATCACAATCGCAGTCGCTTGCCTGAGGCTGATGAAAAGGCCTGCGGTGCAACTTATGTATCTAAAGAAGAATTACTGCGCACTGCTGATCACGTCATCCTAGTATTGCCATACACGGCTGAGAATCATCACACCATTGGCGCAAAAGAAATTGCCCTCATGAAACCCACTGCAACCCTGGTGAATATTGCGCGGGGTGGCATTGTGGATGATGCGGCATTAGCGCAAGCACTCAAAGAGAAAAAGATTTTTGCTGCTGGCTTAGATGTCTTTGAAGGTGAGCCTAAGGTTCATCCAGAGTTATTGAAGTTGAGTAATGTTGTCTTAGCTCCGCATATTGCTAGCGCTACTGAAAAGACGCGTCGCGCGATGATCGATTTAGCGGTGGAGAATTTGCGTGCCGCAATCTCTGGCAAGCAACCTCCAAGCCTGATTAACAAAGAAGTATTTAAGGGCTAGAAAATAATCACGCTTAAATTTATAAGGTCGTAAAAATAAAGCCGAGCATTGCTCGGCTTTAATACTTTGTAGTTGCTGAAGTTTTGAATTACTCAGCTTCAATCTCTTCTGGTAAGTCGCGCAGCGCTAATTCGATACCACCAAATTTTTCGGCTACCCAGTTATAAACCTTACATGCAATCCACAATAAGCCAAAGCCTAATAAGGCATTCAGAATGAGTGCGGATAACACCGTAAATCCTGGAATGGCACCATCACGAATGAAGGCGACAAATAGGGCCAATAAAACGATCGGAACGGAGAAGCAAAGGTAAACCAAAACAAGCGTTTTGGCAGTGTGCGTTGGGTCGAGAAAGACGAGTTCTTTTTTGCTAAGTTTCATGATGACGCAATCTTAAAGCAGTCCATCAAAAAGCGCTACATCTACCCAGTCTCCAGCAACAATATTTCCTTGGTCGTGAGCAAGAATGACAAAGCAATTTGCCTCACTCATGGAGCGTAAAATACCGGCGCCTTGGCTACCTGTGAGTCTGACGGTTGGGCGGCCATCAGTATTACGTCCCAAGATAGCACGCTGAAACTCTGTGCGACCTGGTTTCTTGCGAATTGGTGCCTCAGAGATTGCTTGGATGATTGGTGGCTCAGTCTGATTGGCGCCATTGAGTTGCAAGAGCGCACTTCGAACAAACTGATAAAAGGTCACCATGACTGCTACTGGATTGCCAGGCAATCCAAAGAACAATGTTTTGCGTGCGGGCGACTTCCCGGCGATAGGCTTGAAAACTCCAAAAGCCATTGGGCGACCAGGACGCATCGCAATCTTCCAAAAACCGACGTCTCCCAGCTCTTGCATGATTTGTTTAGTGAAGTCAGCTTCACCAACAGAGACTCCACCGGAGGAGATTAAGACATCCGCTTTGGTGGCGGCATCGATAAATGCATTTTTAAGGGATGTTGGGTCGTCGCGCACAATCCCACAGTCAATGATTTCAAGATTGAGGCGATTCAGTAAGCCGGTAAGACTATGCCGATTGCTGTCATAAATACTGCCGGCATCTAAGGTTTGACCTAAGGATCGCAACTCATCTCCCGAAGACAGAATGGCTACCTTGAGTTTACGCTTCACTTTAAGAGAGGCTATTCCGAGGGATGCTGCCAAGCCTAAATCTGAAGGGCGCAATAAACGACCTGCGCGAATCGCAGGTTTGCCTTGTTGTAGATCTTCGCCACGTAAGCGACGATTCTCGCCGGGCTTCAATTGATTTTGAGGAAACTCAATATGTGTATCAGTTTGATCGCTAGTGAACTCTTGTGGAATGACGGTGTCACAACCAGCTGGCATGACAGCGCCAGTCATAATTTTGAGGCATTCACCAGGATTGATCTTGCCTTCATAAGGCTTGCCTGCAAAGACGGTACCGATCATTTTTAGGGAGACGGTAGCACTCTGCGTGCCTAAGCACTTGCCGTCAAAGGCGTAACCATCCATCGCTGAGTTGTCAGCCGCAGGAACATCAATTGGTGAGAGTAAATCTTCAGCAAGGATGCGGTTGATTGCTTGGTCTAAAGAAACGATTTCAGTATCACTCGCATCACCAATTTCATTGGATTCTGCAATGAGCTCATTAACCAATTGTGCAATCGCTTTGCGGGCTTCATCTACATGCAGCGATGAACTGAGAAGAATGGGATTATTAGGTGAGTACTTCATACAAAGGCCTCTTCTAATGCTTTTAATTCTTCTGGGGTATTGACGTTAGCAAATGCTTGCGTGTCATCAAACACCACAGTGCTACTCTTTAATTCTTTAAACCAACGATCAATCTTGAGATCGCCTTTTTGTAAAAAAGTTTCTAATGATTTGTTTAGATTGGTACGCATTAAACAAAAAACAGGCTGTGCCCATATCTTGCCATCAGCCTCTTTGCTTGAGGCATATACCAATTCAAAGTCACCACGGACCATTTCTGCGGTTAGTCTGCTACCCAAATCCTTGGGTAGCAATGGCGAATCGCAAGGCGTAGTCAGCATATATGGCGTATTACAAGCCTTGAGGCCTGCAGAGAAGCCGGCTAATGGCCCTGAAAAATCCGGAGTCTCGTCCATGATGACGGGATGGCCATGAATGGCGTATTTCGTAATATTGCGATTAGCATTAATCAGAATGAGACCCACTTGGTGCTTGAGCCTTGTAATCGCTGATTCAATCAGAGGTTTACCGAGGAACGGAATTAATCCTTTATCAATGCCACCCATGCGTTGGGCACGCCCACCAGCTAGGATCAGACCGGTAATTTGATCGGAAGAAATCATTAGCCGCCGATATAAGACATTTCGACTTTACGAGAACCAGTCGATTGGTTTGCAGTATTCGAGCCACGGATTTCAGAGTAATGATCATCACGTGCTACCCAGGTATTCATGATGGCATTGGCAATCTCTAAATCACTTTTACCTGAGCGTAATAAAGTTTTGAAATCAAAGCCTTCATTTGCAAAGAGGCAAAGGTACATCTGGCCATCAGTAGAAATGCGGGCACGCGTACATTCATGGCAGAAAGTTTGCGTCACACTGGAGATCACGCCCACTTCACCTGAACCATCCTGATAGCGCCAGCGCTGTGCAACCTCGCCTGAGTAGTTTGCTTCAGCTGCCTCCAGCGGAAAGACTGCATTGATTCTGGCAATCACTTCTTTGGACGGCAGTACCTCTGCCATATTCCAGCCATTGGAGCTGCCCACGTCCATAAACTCAATAAAGCGCAGGATGATGCCACTGCCTTTGAAGTGTTTTGCCATCGAGACGATTTCGTGATCGTTCGTACCTTTTTTAACCACCATATTCACTTTGATATTTGCAAAGCCAACTTCTTGAGCGGCGGCAATGCCATCCAAAACATCAGCGACTGGAAAGTCAACATCATTCATTTTTTTGAAGATGACATCATCTAAACCATCCAAGCTCACAGTGAGTCTTTGTAGGCCAGCAGCTTTTAAGGCAGCAGCTTTCTTACGCAGAATGCTGCCATTGGTTGTTAAGGTGAGATCAAGCGGCTTGCCTTCGGGCGTGCGTACTTGGGCCAACATGTCGATGAGCACTTCTAAATTCTTGCGAAGTAGTGGCTCGCCACCAGTTAGGCGAATCTTCTCAACACCTAAGCTAGAGAAGATTGAAGTGAGGCGAGTGATTTCTTCAAAACTCAGAAGTTCTTTGTGCGAGAGGTAAGGGTAATTCTGATCAAAGACCTCTTTAGGCATGCAATAGGTGCAGCGGAAGTTACAACGATCAGTTACTGAAATACGTAGGTCGCGTAAGATGCGACCGCGCCGATCTTGGGTGTTGCCGTGAGGGGTATGGAGTTGCGCGCCAATAGACGGCGTAAGGCCTCTGCCTTCGTCGATGCGAATTGGGATTACCTTTGGGATTGCTTTTTCAACCATGTTCTCAATTATGGCTATGAAACGGTGTTTCTGCCAAACCACCAGATATCCTTGCAGGATAAATGGCAGTCCGGAGAAAAGCTTAAAGCAGCATTAAACCGTTTTTTCTTGGCCGCCGGTTTCAACTAAAACCATGGGACCTTCTGGTCGGGCTGCTGCAGGTTTGGGCGTTCTGCCTAAGTTAGTTGACTCAGGTTGAATCTGGCTTTGGGCTTTTGCATGCTTAGAGGCATCAGTAGCAACCCAAATCATGCCGGCAGATTGCACAACGCTATGCAAAGGAGTTTCTTCAAGTGCCTGGAAGGCAACCTTCGGAAGCTCTGGTGCAGGCTTAGCAATCACTTCAATAGTCGAAACTGCCGCCACTGCCACTGCTGCAACTGGAGCTGCTGCTGGAGTACTTTGAGTACCTTGCGCTGGACGATTGGATTGGCGTGGAGGACGTGGTGCCCTCTCTTGTCTTTCCTTAGTAGGTTTTGTATTACCAAAGCTATTGGCAAGATTCTGAATCGGCATCGATGCAGATGCACCGGCCATCCCTACAGGAGGACCTGTAAATGGACTTGCTGCCACTGCAGTAGGTGTATCAGCATTCTCTTCGCGTTCGCCACGATCATTACGATTACGACCACGACCACGACGATTACGACCACGACCACGACGCTCTTCGCCATCAGCAGTTGGCACAGCCTCGCCTGGAGCAGCTTCAGTTGCAGGGGTTACCGCGGCCGGATTTGCTTGGCGCTCTGGTTTTGGAGCATTGCGATTGCCGTTACGGTTATTACCTGGATTACGATTGCCGTTGCGATTGTTGTTAGCCTCAGCAGTGCCTTCAGCAGCAGTTACCGCTGGGCGCTCTGCACGCTCACCATTACGTTCGCCACGACGATTGCGACCACGATTACGATCACCGCCATTGCCATTGCGACCTTGGTTGCGACCACGAGCATTGCTTGGCGCTGGCTTCTCTTCTACTGCAGGAGAAGAGGAGAACATCTTTTTAATAAATCCAAAGAAACCACCAGAGCTTTCAGTTTGTGCTTTTTCAGTACGTGCTGGACGAGGTTGGCTAATTGGTGCGGGTTGAGTTGGAGTGATGCCCTTAACAGCCGCTTCAGGACGTGCCTTCACATCAGCGTCTTTACGGCTTACTGTAGTGTCAGTCTCGAGCTCACGAGCGGCTTCCTCAGCCATCACATAGCTTGCCTTTTGATCATCCAAGCGTGGATCATCATGACGTAAACGCTCTAACTTGTAATGTGGAGTCTCCAAATGCTTATTTGGAACCATCAAGACATTTACTTTGAAGCGAGTTTCAATCTTGATGACTTCAGCACGTTTTTCGTTCAAGAGGAATGCAGCCACTTCGACTGGTACCTGTGTATGAATCGCTGCAGTGTTCTCTTTCATTGCTTCTTCTTGAATGATGCGCAGAACTTGCAATGCTGAAGATTCAGTATCTCGAATGTGACCAGTACCGTTACAACGTGGGCAGGTTACATGGCTACCTTCAGAGAGGGCAGGGCGCAAGCGCTGGCGTGACATTTCCATCAAGCCAAACTTGGAGATCTTGCCCATCTGAACGCGCGCGCGGTCATGACGCAGAGCATCTCGTAGGCGATTCTCAACATCTTTCTGTGCTTTGCTCGATTCCATATCGATGAAGTCGATCACGATCAAACCACCCAAGTCACGTAAACGTGCTTGACGGGCGATTTCATCGGCAGCTTCTAAGTTGGTTCGGGTAGCAGTTTCTTCAATATCAGAACCACGGGTTGCACGTGCGGAGTTCACGTCCACAGAAACTAAAGCTTCGGTGTGGTCAATCACGATTGCGCCGCCTGATGGCAAAGGCACAGTACGTGAGTACGCAGTTTCGATCTGATGTTCAATTTGGAAACGCGAGAACAAAGGCACATCATCCTGATAGCGCTTCACTCTTGGCAAATTATCTGGCATGACTACCGACATAAATGCAGCGGCTTGTTCGTAGATGTCATCGGTATCGATGAGGATCTCGCCGATATCAGGTTGGAAGTAATCGCGAATTGCACGAATGACTAGGCTAGATTCGAGATAAATGAGTAATGGGGCTGAATTGCCTTTGGCAGCTTCATCAATCGCTTTCCACAACTGCATTAGGTAACTTAAGTCCCATTGCAATTCGGTAGCATCACGACCAATACCAGCCGTACGAGCAATGATGCTCATGCCATCAGCTACTTCTAATTGAGCCATGGCTTCACGGAGTTCTTGACGGTCTTCACCTTCAATACGACGGGAAACGCCGCCTCCACGTGGGTTATTTGGCATTAATACCAAATAGCGGCCAGCCAAGGAGATAAAGGAAGTTAGGGCGGCACCTTTTTGGCCACGCTCTTCTTTTTCTACTTGAACAATGATTTCTTGACCTTCGCGCAGGGCATCCTTAATGGAGGCGTTGCGAACATCGATACCGTCTTTGAAATAGGTTCTGGCAACTTCTTTAAATGGCAAGAAGCCATGACGCTCTTCACCGTAGTTGACAAAGCAAGCCTCCAGGGAGGGCTCAATGCGGGTAATAACACCTTTGTAAATATTGCCTTTGCGTTGTTCGCGACCGGCAGCTTCGATATCAATATCGATGAGTTTTTGGCCATCAACGATGGCAACTCGCAACTCTTCTTGTTGAGTTGCATTAAACAACATGCGTTTCATAACAGTCTCCTATGGGGGAGGATGTCGTTGCGCGCTGCGTTAGGGGACAGGTTAGATACCGCTTAAGGCATAGCCTCTGGCGGTTTAAGAGTGTGGATCATACAAATCTGGGCATTTATTACCCAGCTCACCAAATTAACGGGTGGTTAAATCGGTGCCACACTTGACGATCGCCGCAGAGACCTCCTTTAGGTCATCAATGCAGGCGCGCGCCTGAAAACTGTCTTCTAATCGCGGGTCGCGGCATACGGCACACCAACCCTGCGCCTC
>JACCDO011232678.1_pt1 | contig 15738 bp, 7 predicted proteins | sample 7446101 | NCBI WGS metagenome assembly JACCDO01 (sample SAMN15323440, study PRJNA562643) | freshwater metagenome | isolation source: river surface water | place: USA:Blue River Watershed | collected 2017-08-16
GTTGATTTTTTAGTTGTTGATTTTTTAGTTGTTGATTTTTTAGTTGTTGATTTTTTAGATATTGATTTTTTAGTTGTTGATTTTTTAGTTGTTGATTTTTTAGATGTTGATTTTTTAGATGATAACTTTTTACCACCTGATATTGTATTGTCTTTTAATGATACATCATTAATATTATCAATGTTTATAGTAATATAATTTGGATAATTATTATTAATAATGGTTAAATCAAAATTATTACAAAAATTATTATAATTATTTAAATTAAAAAATGTATTGTAATATTCTAATGCATCATAATTAGGTTCTCCTTGTTGAATTTGAGGATGATTGGAACATTTATGTTTTAAAATTTGTGCTAAAGTTGATTCTGTATTATCATTTTTAAGTGATGGAAAAGGATATTCATTTATATTATTTTTATCAGTTATATAATTAAATAATACATCATCATTCATTATTTCAAAAAAATTTAATATTTTAAAATCATTTTGTAATGGATTTTTTTTATAATTAAATTCAGTTAAATTATTTGAAATGTTTGAAAGTTTACTTTTAACAAGCGATGTATATTTAACAGGTGATATTGGACTGTCTCTAAATATTTCATTTGTTTTATAACTATATAATAATCCACTTATATCTAAATCATTTGTAATAGCATCATATAATGAAAAATATTTATTATTAGTTAATTCATATATTTCAGTTATTTTTGATAATGGATTATTATTTGTACTAATATTAATATTTAAAGGAGGATTTAAAGGATTCAATTTTGTACTATCAATATTAACTGTAAAAATATGTTGACTATAATAACTATTAAATAAATATTTAATAAGTTCATTCATTTTTATACCAATGTTTTGTGTCATATTGTTTATTAAATTTGGATCTAAATTACGTGGTGTACCACCTTGACCAGTTGTAATACTATTTATAAAAAAATATATGGAATATATTTCAATGCGACAATCATTTTTATCACTTGGTGCGCGTCGTACTTTTTTTATGGGGGTGGTGGTATCATAACTTATATAGGTGTTATCACTAGGTTCTAAAGTAGGAATAATAGTATTTAAGTGTGATTTGTTTTTGTTATATTTTATTTCTAAACAATTAGGATTTATTTGTTTCTTTTTTAAAGATTCAATAATTTTATATAATTTTATAAGAGAATATATTACACCTAAATGGTCTAAACATATTTTATTGTTATGTATTTTAGAAAAATATGTATAAAATTTCGTATAATTAGCATTATACGTTAGATTTGTCAATTTTGTATTATGAGGGTAATATATTGATTTAATATTTCCGTTTGTATCATATTCATCTGTTAAATTATAATCAGTACTTGTTGAATAGTTTTGAATATTCGTCTTTTGAATATCCTTATAAAGATCATATATATTCTTTAAATTATCATTTATTTCAGTTAGTATGATATTATATTTTGTGCAGGTTAGTTGTTTTGTGAATCTTGAATATATACATCTTTTTAATAAGTTTAAACATTTATTATATTTTTCATCAGAATTATAGTTAATATTCTTAAAAATATTTGTCATCATTTGTACATTAAAGTCATTTTTATCATTTCCACAAACATAATCATCATGATAATCAAATAAATCATAATTTTTAAAAGTATTTGTACTTGTACCTGTTTGATTCTTATACAAATACACGTTTGTTTTTATTCTATTTCCAAATGAACTATTTAATTTTATTCCACTTTTTGTTGTATATTGTTTAGTATTAACTAAACTTGTTATAATATTTTTATGAGAAACCTGTTTATTAATATTAGTCTTAATATCTTCATTATAATACACAGGTACATGTACAGGTGCTGCTTGTTTTGGTTGTAATATGGGTCGACTTCTTGCTGCAATTAATGCCATTTTTTAAAATAATTTTATTATATTCTAATATAATAAAATAATAAAATAATAAAATAATAAAATAATAAAATAATAAAACTAAATAATAAATTAATCAATATCATTGATATCACGTATTAAATCTTCAACATCTTCAAATATTTCCAATGCTAAATTAATATCTTCAGCATTTTCATCTTGAACTTCATTTCCTTCTTCATTTTCTTGAATATCTGCTATATACATTTTTTCTTTCTTTTTCATATTTGTTTGAATCATCTCAAATATTTCATTTTTTAAACTGTCATTCACTTTTATTTCATTTATATCCAATGAAATATTTTTATCATTCACATTTTCTTTTGTTTCTTCTTTTTGAACAACCTTTTTAGGTACTAGTTTTATAATATCATCATCCATATCATCATTTACCTTCTTCTTTTTTACATTAAAAAAATCAGATATTGGTCTTACATTATTTTTCTGATTATCATATTTTACCAATAAATCTCTTACAATCGATTCTGGGTCATTCATCTTTAATTCAAATATTTGATATACCGGTTTCTTAATTTGATGTTCATAATAATACATAAAATCTATCTTTAATTTCTCATCTTGAATATATTGTGGATTTTCTATTAAATCTCCTTGTAACATCTTTGGTTCAATTGGTTTCTTACATTTATCTTGATGTATATTTCCATATTTATCTTTTCTTAATTTATGTTTATCAAAACATTTCTCACAATAATATGCTGTACAAGTATTACATTTTTTTAATTTTTCAGGACCTTTTTCAATATCTTTATTATTATTTTCATCAAATTCTTTTTTAAGGATTTTATCAGTCACTTTACAAAAACGACATACTGGAGTACATTTTGTTCTATGATTACCTAAATGTTGAAAACAAAACATTCCCATACAAGTAGTACATTTACAATTCTTTTGTGTTACCTTTCCCTTACATATACTACATTTCCAATTTGTCGCATCTATATAACAATACGGTATTCTATCATTCGATTGTGGTTTATTTCCTTCATCTCGCTCTCCCATTCTATCCGCTAACACTTTATGTGCTATTTGTGTTGGATTTGCGTATTCTGCTTTTAATGTTTTACTGATAACTAATTGAGAAATATCAGCAGTACCTTCCAATAAACTTTTAACAGATTCACGGAAAAAGAGTTTTGACGCTTCCATATCACGTTTGTTTAGAATAATATCAATAATACCTTTATAAATCGTTTTTAAAATTGGAGCATTATCACGACGTTTTAATACAATACCCATTGATGTTTCTTTATATTTCTTAATACTTTTTTCATATTTATTTCCAAAATAACGTTTTTTCGAGAATATTACAAATGGCCAAAATGTTTTTTCATATTCAATGTTTTGAGGTGCTTTCACATCTCTATTTACATTCTTTGCTGCCTCTTGTCCTACTTTAATAGACTCTTCCAATAATTCTTCTTCCGTAAATATTCTATTTGGATACTTTTGTTTAATATGGTCTGTGAAATTTACAAAAATACTGTCCGTATTCTTAACAATCATTTGACCAATACCTGCTTGAAAGGTTCCATCCGTTGTTTCAATATCATATACATATTCATTTTCATCACTATTTCTTAAATATTGAATATCAATAATTTCATTTGGATTAAATGATTGATTATCATATATTCCATAACCATATTTTGATGATGAAATGGTTATCATATGAGGAGCAATGGAACATTTTTCAAACCATACATATTCACCATTTTTCCGTAAATTAATAAATAGTTTTTGTATATCTTTTAGTGAATCTTTTGTTAAATCAAAATTCATAGATGCACTATAAGGAAAACTTTTATCTTCTTGAAATTCAAATGGAAATCCGTGTCTTAACTCTGTACCAATTGCTACATCTTTTGGTTTTAATTGCTCCAAATCTGGTGATAATAATGAATGGTCTTCTGTTACATCAACACAACCCGTTCTTGTAATTACACGATAAATCTTCTTCACTGTTTTATGACGAATGACACGGTTAATTTTTGCCCATCCATTTGCTGTCCAAATTTTTGCTCCCTTAAAACTTCCTTGCTCCTTTTCGTTTAAAGTATTATCCCAAGGTTTAAATGCTTCATAACTTTCCCACATACTACATAATTCAGAAATAGGTTTGCTATACACTTTTTGACTTTTTGTGTCTTTTAATAATATTGGTGTATCTCCAGTTACACTATCTCCATATGTCAATTTAGCACCAACAAAATGTTTTAAAGTTGTATCTCGTGCGTGTATTACCATTCTACGACCTGTTGCCGTTGTACAAGCAGCAAGTTCTTTATAACAAATTGGACTTGTTGTAGCGCCTACTTGACCATATAATGAATTACATACTACTTTATAAGCAAGTTGAAGACCATCTAATACATCTATTTCATTTTGAGGATGTGTATCTTCTACACGAATGATATCACACTTTTTCACCTTATAATTTCCATCAATTACGTGAAATACATTATATTCTTCAGCACTATTTTTATCTTCTTCAAATATATAAAAATCATTCGGGTCCGCTTTTGGGTCAATTTCACTAACAACTGCGCGTTTATCACTTGTTGTTACTATTCCTACTTTAATACTTCCATCCCTCATATACATATTTTGATATTCCATCTTTTTACGCGTATCCTTTCGCGCCTTTAATAACACTCTTAATATACGCGGTAATAATGCCTTTTCTCCATTCTTTGCCTCCGCATATCTACATACCTTATATCCAACTTTTACTTTATCATCTCCAACTCCTTCATATACATCGTATTCAACATCATTATAATTATAATCGGGTAAATTATCATATTTTTCAATAATTGTATTTTTAATTAATTCACAATTACTTTCATTACAAATAATTTCATTATCATCTTTTAAATTACCTTTCTTTATTTTCTTTTTTGAATTTGTTTCAGGTTTCTCATCTTTCATTACACTCTTTAATTTAAAATCACCTAATGTAATTTCCTTCTTCTTTAATCTATACTCTTTATATCCTATTATCGAATCGTGTGATATATTTTCCGCAATCATTGATGAAGGATATAATGAATTATAATCCATTACTACAACCGGTTCAAAATATACATTTGGGTCTGGTACAAATACAATAGCACCTTCATATGTTGCTTGGTCAATATCATTTGTATCTAAATCTTTAACTACAAAATCTTCTTGACGGGTAATTTTTGCAACCAATGAAAAAATCTTAATACCTTGTCCTTTCAAAAATAAATATGAAAATGGTACCACACATACATTTGCCATACCCATATTACTAACAATGACTTGACGGTCATCCATTAAACGATTTACTAAATCACAATCTTTAATACAATATATAGCAATTTCTTGAATATCTTTTGGTGTTCCACGTTTATAATTTAAAAAAAGTTGTTTATATGGTAAATCCTCTTTTTGCATTTTCAAAAAATTTTTAGCAACATTATCCAATTTATACGAATCTAATTTATAATCCCTTTGCATCACCTTCAATAAATCTATTTGAACTACTCCCTCAATATCCACAAAATATAAAAAATTATCTCCTAATGCCGATGACGATAATCTTTGTTCCGTTAATTCTATCTTCTTTTCCATTGTTGTTCTTTGTAATGTCTTAAAAAATGTTTCGTGATAGGGTGCCACTAATCCTCCATTTCCTGTTGATGCTCTTTCATACAAATATTTCCAATCAAAACCCCATATATTATATCCTGTAATTATATCTGGGTCTAATTTTGCCATAAATTTTGCCCATCCCAATATTAATTCTTTTTCCGTTTTAAAAGATTCGACAATACTATTTTCAATCGGGTCACATTTTCCCAATGTAGCAACATATGATAATTTACAATCTTTTTTACCAAACTCATATACCGTTGTACCAATTTGAATAACTGGGTCTAATGGTTTTGATGCTTTTGGAAAACTTCCGTCTTGACTTACACACTCTATATCATAAGATGCCACTAATAATGGTCCAATCGTATTTTTTGCCACTTTTTCTACATATTTATAATCACAATTTACTTCAATTTGACATCTTGAATGTTTATTTGATATATCATATTTATCATCACTTACTCCAACATTTCTTGTATAATTTCCGTGTTGAATTTTCATCCATCCAGCAGGGTCAATATTTTGTGTATGGAAAAAACGTAACATTGATTTTACTTTTGTTTCACATAATCGGGTACTAAAATCAAATTCTTCTTTAAATCGTGATAAATAAATCTTTTCTTTTTGTAATTTCGTTTTAAATCCATTATACGCTGTACTACTATGAAATGTTAATTTCGCAAATTTAAATAATTCATTATTTGTAAATCCATAAAATCGTTTCTTTTCAACTATTTCCGCGCTAACCAATCCACCACTATGCCATTCTCCCACTTTTACTTTTAATATATCAATAAAATAATTGAAATTATCTTTATTTTGTAAAATATCTGGTAAATCAATATAAAAATATGGTTGAAAATTTAGTACATTAATACATATTGAATGACCTTCTTCTGTTAAACCATATCCTCGTACTATTTGTTTTTTTATAAAATTTCGCTTTTTCCATTTTTTCTTTTGTGGTTTATTTAAATCATCTATCGAAAAACTATAATCTACATCTTTATCCTCATCATCCCCCTCATCATCCTCACTCTTCATTTCCATTGATGTATCAAAATCCTGCCAATCTATCATTTGAAATATTAAATCTTTTTTACCTCTGAAGTAATCATTTGGAACAACTGGTCTTAACATATTACTGATTATAGTGTATAGAAATTGATTTCAATTACTATTCTATTATAGCATTATCTTTTTATATTCCTAGAAAATCGCAATTCTATTTTTCATTTTTCTTAAAAAAATCATAAAATATATAAAGAATCTTCTTTTTTATTACGTCATTATAGCATATATTTTTTAAATAATATTATTTTTTTTTAAAGAATTTTATTTTATTTAAAAAATAAGAAAAAGTTAATAAAAAAATGAATATAAAAGAAAAAGTATAGTATAGATATAAAAGATTATATACTAAAATATAATTGAAAAATGAAACATGTTGGATTAAAAAATCGGGGAAATACTTGTTTTATGAATACATTTTTACAAATGTTGATGAGTATTCAAGAATTTAATAATTATTTTATATCAAAAAACTATATTGAAGATTTATGTCGTCAAATTAAATATACTATGAATAAACAAAAAAAACAAATTGGAGTACATATGTTATTAACACGTGCTTTTGGTAATACATTATATGAAATAAATCAGTTAAAAGAAAATGAAAATGTGTATGACCCAAAAATGTTTCACGAAAATTTTCAGAAAATGCATTCTAGATTTCAAGGTTTTAAGCAACACGATTGTTTAGAGGCACTTACTATTGTTTTGGATGGATTTCACGAAAGTTTAAAATACAATATGCAAATTAGTATAACGGGAACACCTGTTTCAGAAAATGATAAGTTAATGTTAGCGGCAATGAAAGCACAAAACGAATATTCTAAAAACAATTATTCGATAATATGTGAATTATTTAATGCGCAAATGTTACAATCTATAATATGTCAGGAAGAAGGTAGAGAAAATGAGTTATTATCTCAAAAATTTGACCCTTATACACAAACATTATTGGAAATTCATAATGAAAATAAAACATTATATGATTGTTTAGAAAATTTTTTTGCGAAAGAGTCATTAGATAATGATAATTTATATTATGATGAAAAAAGTCAAAAAAAGGTTAAAAGTGATATTGTTCGTAAATATGTTGAATTACCGCCATATTTATTTATTTCATTAAAACGTTTTAAACAAAATATGATGGGAATATCATATGAAAAAAATGTTCAACCTATTGCGATTCCATTTGAAGAAGATTTATTAGATTTATCGGATTATACTGAAGGATATGATAAGAAAAGAGCATATTATCAATTACACGCAGTAGGATTACATAGTGGAAATGTTAATTTTGGACATTATTATGCTTATTGTAAAAATAGTGTAGATAATAAATTTTATGAGTATAATGATGAAAGTGTTAAAGAAATAAATTTGGAGGAAAAAATGAAGGAATTATATGTAAATGGATATATATTTTTGTATAAAAAGTGTGATAATGGAATTTAAAATATAAAATAAATATAATAAAATAAATTCAAAAGATTTTATTTTATATAGAGTAATAATAGAATATTAAAGAAATGAATTTTCGTAAAAATATGAATAGTAGTTCAAATGTTGAATCCAATACTTTTGTACGAGAAAGTAAAAAAGTCTTTGGTTCTATTGGAACCGCAATTTTATATATTATTTTATTCGCAATTATTATTTATGTCATTTATTATACCTATGTTTATTTTACTATTGATTGCTCACCTAAAATACCTTATTTCACTTATTTATTTAATGTAGGAAATCAAGGAATTTGTACTGGAAAAGTTCTAGAAGAAAGAAATGACCCCAATTCTATTCTTCAAGAAGAACATACTTTAGATAATAAAGAAGTAGATCATAAACCTCTTGATGATGAAGTTTTCCAAATTTCCAATCAATTATATAATTATGAAGATGCCAAGTGTAAATGTGAATCTTATGGTGCTAAATTAGCAACAAAAGCACAATTAATTGATGCTTATAATAAAGGTGCTCATTGGTGTAATTATGGTTGGGTTGATAATGGTGAAGCATATTATCCTGTTCAACAATGTGAATTAGATAAAAAGGCAAAATTAATTCGTGATTATAATAATATTTTAAAGAATCATCACGATGACCCTCAAAAATATACTTATCAAATGGTCAAAGATGCTCGTAATAAAATGGAAAAAGAAGGTGGTTTAGAATTTTGTGGTTATAATGCAGGTTTAAATGGTGGTGCTTTAAATAAAAATACTCGTTTTGGTGCTACTTGTTTTGGTAAAAAACCTGATGGTATGAGTGTTCGTGAAAAAGAGGCAAAATGTGAAGAAACAGAAGCACAAAGAAAACGTGAAGAAGAAGAACGAAAGGCATTTGAAGCACAAAAACAATGTGGTGGTAAATTACCCTCCGATAAAATATCCTCTTTTAATCCTGATTCGTGGTATATGAAATAAATGAAATATTTCTAACCCTTTAGTGGTATATGAAATAAATGAAATATTTCTAACCCTTTAGTGGTATATAAAAAACATATACGTAAATATGTTTTAATAAAAAATGAAAAGAATTATAATAACAATTATATATTTATATAAAAAGTATATAAATATAGATTTTTATCAAATGTTTGAAGAAAAATTAGCATCTATAAAATCGATTTACGATAGTTATTTTGAATCAAATATTTCAAAATGGAATATAGAAATGTGTGATTTATATGAAAATTATTATCAAGATATGGAAAATACAGTTTCTTTTGAAAACTTATTATTCAAATTTTTTAATAAAATGAATGTAAATATACTTTCTAAAAAAATAGATATTTGCTACTTTTTACACGATGCCGATATAAATAATTCTATTGATGATTGGTATTATACCCGATTTTGGAAAAAAATAATAAAACATTGGGATTCCAATAACTATTCTATTCAATATTCCTCTTTCTTATCAAAAGGTTCTGAAGCAATTATTTATGTTGAAGATTCATCTAAATACACATATAAAGTATTTGATGATTATATTTCAATGTTTCGAGAATCATTTAAATTATATGTATTATATCAATATTTCCCAAAATATGTACCTGAAATACCTATTATTGGTCAAACAATATTATCTAAATATAATACATCTTACTTTTATTCTCAAACATTTTATGATAATGGTTCCTATAAAGATATGATGTATCATCTTTCTTTAGAAGAAAATATTAAAATATTTATACATTTAGGTAATATGCTTGATGAAATGCAAAATAAACTCAATTTTATACACGGTGATTTACATCATTCTAATATTTGTATTAATAATGATAAAAAACCCGTTTTAATTGATTTTAGTTATTCATCCTTTATTTTAAATGATGAATCCTATGATACAGATTGGGAAGTTGATATTGAAGATTATTTAATTGATAAAAACGACAATGATAGTTTAATTATGAAATCATTTACTAAAAATAATATGATTGATGAATATTACTCTTATTGTGGTGATTTATTTTATTTCTCTTACAATATTTTATTATATTATACCAATTTACGGAAAAATTCCATTTTAAATCATACCGAAACATTATTATATGAATTATTTAAGTCCTTTTTCGAATTAGAAAATAATGGACAAAAATATAATATTTTCGAATATTTAAGACTTTTAGAAAAAGATATACAATTTAATATATTTTTTATATCAAAAAGTAGTCGATTATTATCCAGATATTTAGAATTAGATAACCATTCTTTTGTAGATATTGATAAATTTTATATGCAATTTGACCCTAAAAATTTTGTTACCAAAATGGAAACATTTTTAGCATTTCATCCATTTCATTAATTTTATATTTTTTTTTACAAAACGTAAATTAAAAATCTAAAAAATCGAAATATATTTCATTTTGATTTATATTTCCTTTCTTTTATAATATATAAAACAATTACCTTACGTTATTGTTTATTCTTTAAAAAAATGAGTTTAACTACTGTTTTTTACCCTTTTCCAAGAGATTTCTTACTCACTGAAATGATTCAACGTAACTTTGTAAAAGAAGATGTTGAAAATGTGATTATGGATTTTTTAGAAAAAAATATTATTTCTGAAGATAATCAAATGATTACTCTTCAAAGAAGTTATTTACACGTTGAATTTTCAACATTGATAGAAAAGAAATTGATTAAACTATTAAAACGTGTCGGTAACGACATTGATAATGTTTATTATTCAATTATGTTAGAATGTCAAAAAACAAAGACTTTTCAAATGATTAATCAAATATTTAAAATATTAGGTATTCATTTATTAGGTTCTGAAATTTTACCATCTACATTAACTAAAAAGATTTTCTTTTTAGTTAGTCAAAATATGCAAGATTTGACTATGCAAAATTGCGAACGTATTCAAAACGATTTGGGAAACAAATTACAAATTTTTGTTTTTACTTCTCAATCTCGTAAAAAAGGTTCCGATATTTCATTCAATCCTAAGATTGATGATGTTATATCTTATTTATTATGTTATTTGAATTCCGATGTTGATATGAAAATTCCTTTGTGTATTTTCTTAGCAAATCCTAAACAAATTTCTAAAATGAATAATCTTTTAAATATTGTCCAAACAAAATATGATGAAACACAAAATATTCAATCCTACATCTTTTTTGATGAAGCAGACCAAACTTACCCCGTAGGTAGGTCTGAACTTTTATCAATGATGTATGATGAAAATATTTTCCGTGATTTTGGTGTAATTCGTCCTCGAAATTCAATAAATAAAATTTATTGGATTAGTGCGACACAAGAAGAAATGGTTCTCGAATATCCTGAATGTGAAATTTCAAAACAAACTAAAATTGAATTTCAAAATGGTGTTCTCGAAAATCATTACTCTATTCTTGATGAATCCGCAATGGTTCATACTATTGTTCAACCAAAAGATATGGAAAATAATGATTATTTGTTACATATTATCAATAATAATCATACTCACTTTTTCTCCAAAATGGAAAATGGTGAATATCGTAAAATTATTGGTTTAACATCTGTTGAAAATAATAGTCAAAAAACATTAGCACAAAACATTAATTTAATGGGTGCCAATGTTATCTTACTTAATCAAGATGGTATTTTTCTTTATTTAAAAGATAATGAAGATATTACTACTCTTTCCAATCAATCTTGTATTCAAGAATCATCTATTCAAGATAATTCTGAAGATACTTCTGAAAATACTTCTGATGAAAATTCAGAAAATACTTCACAAGATAATTCAGAAAATACTTCCGATGAAAATTCTGAAGAGAATTTAACAGAAAATTCTTCTGAATTTTCAAATGAAGAAAGTGCTTTAACGTTCCGAAGAAGAGAATTAGATGATGAAACGATTAAAAGTCGTAATCAATTAATTGCTAAAACATATCACGAAACATATCCCGAACTTAAAGATGCTCCTCTATTTATTTTAGGTAATCGCAAAGTTGATAGAGGATTAACCTTTCATTACGCACCCATTTCTAACGATTCTTACTCATTTGTCCTTAGTGACCTTATTATGGGTAAAATATCAAATTGGAGACGTGCTGTTCAAGCAATTGGACGTGGTAATGGTGTTATTAAACATCGTCTTGATTTTTCAGGTGTCATCCATTATTGGATTGACCCTACAACATATTTAAATGTTTTTCGTCATTGTAAAATGATGAATGATGATTTATTAATCAAAGCACACGAGAATCCTATTTCTTATGATGTTTCTGAAATTGTTGAAATTTTAAATGAAAAATATCCAAACCTTGTTGAAAAACCATCCCTACGTGGTCGTCGTTCTAAATATACTTTTGAACGTTCTTTACCTTGTGATTCCTATAAAGATTTATGTAATGAATTATTAAAGGTTTATCCTGATGAAAAATTCCGTAAAAACTTTATATCTATCAACGGATATTTTATATCCACTCGTTTAAAGAAACACTTTCATATTTTGAAAAAAGAAGATTTAACTGAAAATCACATTTGTACCGAGAAAATGTTAGATGAAATATCTTGGAATAAAATATTATATTCAAATGATATGACTTATGTCACTATTCCTTATTATGATGATTCAAAAACAAATCTTAAATGGATTGCTATTATGAAAAAGAAAATTTCAAATAATGATTCTACAAATGATGAAGATGATTCTATTGTTGATAACTCTATTCCTGAAATTCAAATTTCAGACCTATAAATTTATTATTTATTATTAAATAATAACATTTTTCATAAAAAATATATATATATTTCCTTTAACAAAACTTTTATTTGTTAAAAAATATAAAAAAATGATACTTAAAATCGAATGTAAAGAACTTTTTTGAATATAAAGAAGTAAATTCGTATATAAAGGAATTTATTTTTTTAAATAAAAGTAATTTAAAAATGGCATCTTTTATACAAACGGAAGAAATAAATGAATTTGATTTTTTAGATGACAAAGATATGGAACTTATTCAAATTTTTCAAAATTTTGAAAAAGAAAAGAAAAATAAAATACCTGAACCTACTATGTATAATATTTCAAATCATTCTATTTGTTGTTATATTGGTAATAATGATTATAAAAATTCTGAATTAATGATGAATTCTTCACTTGTTGTAAAACATATTACAAAAAAAATCTTAGAAGATAATATTTTACATCCTGTTGAAAATCCGGTTTTTCAGTCTTTAAAAATCGATGAAATGAAAATATTATTAGATGATGATATTTATAGAAAGAAAAAGAAGAAGTTAGAAAATTCTATTCTTATTCATAAAAATGTTTATTCAGATGATGAATGTAAAAATGATATGAATGAATTTTATAATCCTTTCCATATAAATGGTACAAAAGAAAGATTACAAAAATTTATTGATTCATATAATTACAATTATATTAGTAGTAATGGAAGACAAAAAAAAGAAAAAGATAAAATAAAAGAAAAAGAATCCTATGATAAACAAAATATTGTAACAACTTATTATTTAAATGAATCTGAAAATACTCCAGTACTTGAAACAAAGAAAAAGAAAAATAATGAAATATCTGTTGTTGATGAACATTCTTTAAAAAATGAATTATTTGCTTTACATCAAAATAGTTTAAATGTAGTCAAAGAAAATGAACATATGTACAATTGTTGTTCTATTGTTGTTAAACCTTCTCCAAATATTAAAGCAGTTAATATTTTACTCTTTTCTAATGGTATGATGACTATTACTGGGTCACTTCATAAAAATGATGGTTATTTAGCAGCAAAATTATTATTAGATGAACTTAAAAATTGTCCCGATATTTTTCAAGGTATTAAACGTTTAGATGCCAACGCTCGAACAAAAAGTGCTCAAAAGAAAAATAAAATTATTTTCCCAATTCCATCAAATGATTATGTTGAAAAATTAGATATTGTTTATTATGCGGTTACATCAATGAATGCGAATTTTAAGGCAAATTTTGATATGGATTTATTTAATTTTTATAAGTTATTAACAAAAAATGAAGATTTGTATGTTAAATATGAACCAAATAAATATCGTGGTATTCAAATCAATTATTTTTGGAATAAAAATAATGATGAAAATATTTTAGAATATAAAAATCATTTTTATCAAGATGGTTTATGTCGTTGTAGTAAAACGTGTAGTGCTAAAAAAGATAGAAAAATATCACATTCTATTTTTGATGTAAAAAATGAAGCAAATACATTAAATACAAATTCTTGTGTTAAAGTTTCCATTTCCGTTTTCAAAAATGGTTCTATTAATATTATGGCAAGTAAAAGTGAAGAACAAACTGATTCCGCTTATTATTTTGTCAATCAATTACTTGAAAAATATTATAAAGATATTGTTACTACATCAATTCACGATATTGAAAATACTGCGAATGAATATCAAGAAGAAGATGAAGAAGAAGAAATTATAAAAGTTGAAAAGGTAAAAGAGAAAAAAAGTAAAGAAAAGAAAATAAAAGAAACAAAAACTGTAAAACCTAAAGAAAAAAAAATAGAAACTGTAAAAGTCAAGGAAAATGTTTCTAAAAAAATTAAAGTAAGATTTTCTCAAAATTAAATTATTCTTTAAAAAATTATTTTAAAAAAATATTTATTTTTTAAAATATTTAAAAATTTATTATTTCGTTCATATTAAAGAACTTTTATATAATAAATAATATATATATACTGCGTTTAAATTTTAACTTTTCAAAATGTCATCCACAATTCACACACCATCTTCACCCAATTATATTGTTGAAATCGTTACTGTTCAAGCAGGAGCATTTAAAACAATGATTGAAGCATTAAAAGAAATTATTACTGAAACAAATATTGATTTCTTACCAAATGGTATTCGTATTGTATCAGCAAATCCTTCATCTACTATTTTGGTATGTGTTAAACTTGAAAATGAAAATTTTAATAAATATTATTGTAAGCATAAGTTTTCTGCTGGTGTTATTATGATGAATTTCTTTAAAATTATTCGTGTATTATCAAATAATGATACTTTAACACTTTTTATTGAAGAAGGTAATAATCATAAATTAGGTATTAAAATTGAAAATGCTGATAAAAATACTTCTACTACTTATTATTTAAATTTAATTGATGTTGACCCTACTCAATTTAATATTCCTCCAATTGAATTCCCTTCTATTATTACAATGCCAAGTAATGAATTTGATAAAATTTGTAGAGATATGAATAATATTTCATCTGTTATTGAAATTAAATCTGTTGATAATAATTTAATTTTCTCTTGTGAAGGTGATTTCGCAAGTCAAGAAACAATTATGGGACCTAAAGAAAATGGTTTGAATTTTGTCAAAAATGATAATACTGAAATTATTCAAGGTTATTATAATTTACGTGATTTAGTTCTTTTCTCTAAATGTATGAAATTAAGTCAAAGTGTCGAAATTTATATGAAAAATAATTTCTTAATTGTTTTCTGTTTTGCTATCGGTTCTTTAGGTTCCGTAAAAATAGCAATGTCCCCTTATGCTGGTAGTGATTAATTTTTATTCTATTTATTTTTATAAATTATTTATTTATAAAAAAATATTTTTAAAAAAGAATTAAATGGAATTATTCTTGGAATAATTCTTGTAA
>JACCDO010134544.1_pt1 | contig 15733 bp, 13 predicted proteins | sample 7446101 | NCBI WGS metagenome assembly JACCDO01 (sample SAMN15323440, study PRJNA562643) | freshwater metagenome | isolation source: river surface water | place: USA:Blue River Watershed | collected 2017-08-16
GAAAAACGACGTACGGACATTAATGCTATATTGAGATTATATAAGGAACCTGATGTCCCAGACTATATAATAAGACAAATTAAGAAGAAATATCCTAAATTAAAGCATTATGAGTATATACATTCTGGACAGATCAATGAGAATGACCTAATACAGATGGTTAGTTTGGATATGAAAAAAATATCAATAGTTGGTAAATGTACTAGAATAAATTATACTCACAATAATACCATAGAAAATGTATTACTAGTCAACAATTTATTAAATATATATTGGCGTATAAACCCTACTAAATATTACATATTTAAAGTAGTTCCAAAACAAGATGTGGAAATGAGGGAATTAATTGAAAATATATATAAAAAAAATTTAAAGAAGAAATAGTTATTATATAAATAATGAGCAAAAAAAATATAATAAACATTGATACAGATTCTTCTATAGATGATACAAAAGTTCAAAAAAGAAAACCAAAGACTATAAAAGATTCTAAATATGAAAGACCTATTTTAACATATACCGATAAATTAAGTAAACAAGAAATAGAATCTTTATTGTTAGATTATGAAAAAGTAGACAGTCTTAAAGATATACCAATTGGTACACATATAAGATATTTTGAAAATAAAGATGGTGAATTAAAATTTAGAACTGGTGGTATATTAACAATAAAAACAGGATTACCAACTTATTGTATTTTAAAAAATAATAATTTATCTTGGTCAGTTCAAATTGCAAACTGTATATTCTTTAGAAGAATAACAGTTAAAGAAGTAAAAGATGAATATGAAAAAAAATTATTAGTTAAAGAAAATGAATTAAATGAATTAAGATCTTTAATAAGAGACTTAAAGAAAAAATTAAAAAGATATGAATGATAATTTTAATTACTTAAAAAAATGTATATATATTACATTAAATGTCATATTTTAGCGAATCAGAAGATGAAGACGATTGTTACATTGATTGGGCATATGAAATATTTAATAGTAAATATATTATGATTAAAAAATTAGGTAGAGGTTCATATTGTTCAGTATGGTTAGCATATAATTATGTATCTAGTAGTTTTAATGCTATCAAAGTATATAATAGATGTGATTATAAAAGAGGAAAGAGAGAGATTAAAGTATTTGATAATTTAAAATCAAAAAAGATTTCTAATATTATTACTTATAATTGTTTATTTGATTATGAAAACGAAGATTATGATGAAATGGGTGATTTAGATGATGACGAATCTAATGGTTCTAATGCTGGGGGAAATATATTTTTATGTGTCGAAATGGATTTAGCAGGATATTCCATATATGACATAATTAAATTATTTAGAGAAACAGAATTAAAACCACCTACTAACTATTATTATGATGTAGCAAAAAATGCAATAAACATTTTAAATGATATTCATAAAAAGGGTTATATACATTCAGATATAAAACCAGAAAATATTTTATTAAATAAACCAACATATGAAACTCATTTAATTATGAAAAAAATTATTGGGTGTAAAACTGGAAAATTTATTAAAGTTACAAGTAAAAATGTCAATGATTTTATAAAGAAATTAAAAACAGAATTAAAAACATTACATGAACCAACAAAAGAAGAAGTATATAAATATATATTTGATGGTAATTATAATATAATTTTGTGTGATATGGGTACAACAATTACACCAAACTCTCCAAATTTATACAAAAAATATACTATCTATTATAGAGCACCTGAAACAATTATGAAATTAGATTATGATCATACATATGATTATTGGTCTCTAGGTTGTACTATTTATGAAATGATGACTAATAAAATTTTATTTGATGCTGATAACGATTTAGAACTACTACATGAAATTATATCCAGATTAGGACCATTGCCAGATGAATTAATAGAAAAATCTGAATATAAAAAGAAATTTTTTACTTCCTCAAAGCGTCTTAGAGGTTATAAAAAAATTAGTTTCAAGCCCATGTCCGATCTGTTGAAAAACGTCGAGATTGATGAAAATTTAAATAAATTGATTAATTTAGTTAAATCTTCATTGGTACTCAATAAAGAAAAACGTGTTCTCAGTTTGTAAAAATACATGAAGAGTAATAATTTCCACTAGAATTATAGGGAGTATTACAATCACGTCCTGAATAACTGCATCTACCAGAGCTAGAATTATATCCATAGCTTTGTGTAGAATTGACAAGTGACCCATAATAAGAATTATTGGCCCGGTCATATGATCCACTACCATGACGATAATCGTGAAGAAAACGATTAACATCATTCATAGTGTAAGAATTAGAATTACTATAGTAAGACATTTTTTTAAATTTATAATTTATTTTTTAATGGATTACTTAAATAATTCAAAATTTCAATTTTTTTTATCTCATAAATAATTATTATGGTTTTAAACAATAATTATGAGAAATTAGATAATATAGATAATAATAGTTTGGATGTCAACTATGATTCAGAAAATGAATTAAATAATAACTATATAGATCAAAATTTATTTAAGGGAGCTCATGTAGTATTAGTATCAGAATCTAATCCATGGTATATAAATAAAGGAGTCCCGAAAAAATATATATCAGACAAAGATTTTGTCAAAGATACCGGTTCATACGACCGTACTATGTCACCAGAACAAATATATAAATCTGATGTTAAACTTGATACAACATTACCTGATATGGGTTTAGGACATTCATTTTTACAAAGAAAATTAGCTATGGATAATATAGAATATTTTAATTCAGATTCAAATAAATCTGATAAAATGAATAGAAATATATTATTTATTATTTTAATAGTTTTAGTTTTAATATGGATTTATCATAGATATCGCAAAAATATGTAATATATTATGAATTATAAATTAAAATTTAAGTAAATTTAATATATATTAATAAATATATATTAATCTATGGATGTATATGATAAAATTAATAAGAAAAAAGTAAAAATGGATTTAGATTTAATAATAGAAAATTTATATTATGATAAGATTGAAATAATTAATAATAAAGACAAAGATATAATTTCTGAATTAGAAGGAAAAATACCTTTATATGATATTTACACATCAAATTTATATCTGATTAATCCAGAAAATCTATTCAGACGTATTACATATAACCATTATAGATTCCCCTCACAAAAAGTATTAGATGAATTAGAAAAAGAAAATAATAAATTGAAAAATAAAGATGATTTACTATCAGAATATAAAGTAAAAAAGTTTAAATTAATGAAAGAATTCTTATCAAATTTTAATTTAAAATTGTTAGAAGATACCTTTTACAGAATTATGTATAATGCATCACCAGAATTAGGTCGTAATTTATTATTTTGTAAAAGACCATCTTTTAATAAATATATTCATAATTCAAAACCTTATTATACAAAAACAGAAATAGTAAATATGGCTAGAAACATGGGATTAGAAATAAATATTAAAGATCTAAGTGCAAAAAAAATAGATGAAATATGCGAATATGTAAAAAATAACGATATTAATTCTAATATATTATTATCACATCAAAAACATATCATAGATTCTGATATGTTAGGCTTAGTACAATATTATACAGTACAAGGTAGTTCAAATTTAAATTCTTATTTAAGAAATCCATCTTTTAGTTTATATGAAAATGAAATTTATAATAAAATAATTAAAAAAATGTGGAACTTATGTACATCTGCTCCAGCATTTGATAAAGATTATGTAGTTTATAGATTTATTAAGGAGGATTCTTTTTTAGAAGGTATTAAAATTGGTCAAATATTCTTAGATAAATCTTTTCAAAGTACTACACGTGACCCGTTTTATAGATCTGATACATATTCTTTTGGATTTATTTTGATGAAGGTACATATACCAAAAAATAAAAAAGGTGTTGCATTATGTTTAGAAACTTGTTCACACTTTCCAGAAGAACAAGAGATAATTTTTCCGCCAGGTTCTCGATTTAAATTAATTGCAAAAGATTCTGATATTACTTATTATCATACAGATTTAAATTTCACATCTAAAGTTAAAACAAAATACGAATTTGAATGGGTAGGCGTAGAAGAACCAACTATAGATAATGTACGTAAAGAAAAATTTATAAATGTAAAATTTTTAGATACTCAATTGGATAAAAGTTTAAGTTTATCTGAAAGAATAAAAAGATTTACTTTGAATTTAAATAATATATCACAGTTTGAAATAAATATAGGTAGTAAAAAATTTACTGTAATTTCAGAAAAATACAATAGTATAGGTGCTTATAAAAACTTTTATGGTATAAAAACAGAAAATGGATTTTCATTATATTGTATTTATGAGAATTATTTATTATTTTTTATAGAGATAGGTACAATAAATAATATTGAGGAATTACATTTTAACTATTATGTTAGATATAATACTTTAAATAAAGAAAAAATAATATCACCTACTGAAATGATAGATCTTATTGCAGCAGTTGCATATTATTTTGCCTTAGATAGAGTAATAATCTATTCAGAATATAAACCATGCTTCTCGTTTAATGTAAATAAACAACAAAGATTAGAAAAAATGGATGAAACTTTAGATAAAAAAGATATTAATGATTTATCTGAATTAACTGGTAATTATTGTGAGGATTTTTATTTATATTTAAAAAATAACAAGAAGAGATTTTTTGATGAGAATATAAATGAGATAGAACTATCATCGGGTTTTTCATTTTACGATTTAGATTATTTAAAAACTACTAATACAAGTACATTTTTTACTAAAGAAGATGATGAATTATATCAAATTTATGAAAAATCATATAAATTAGAAAATAAAAAAAGTATGTTAAGTGATTATTTTATATGGATAATAGAAAATAAATGTTATTTAGTAGATAAATTTATTAAAAAATTAGGAAAATTATATGACAAAATCAATCCATTCAAAAGAGATATGTATATTTTATCACATCAAACATATTTATATAATAGAGGTAAAATAAGTGCATTTTATTCATACTATAATTTTGAAATTACAGATAGAGAAAATATTTTAATTAGAACAGATGAATTTAAAAGATTAAATTCAATGAATCGTGATTTAATCTGATTAGATTAATTGTTCTTCATTTAGATCTTTAAGTTTACATCCGTATAAATATCTTTCATTAACAACTTTATATTTTTCATTTTGATTAAGATAATCGATAAATTCTTTTTGATTTGCAGGTCTATCACCATAAGTTTCTTTAAACCATTCTTTAAAGAGTGGGTATAAAGTCTTAATATCTTCTTTATCTTCGTCAATATTTCCAAAAACAGTATAAGTCTTGAGGAATTCAAAGAATTTATCACTACTAATACGATATTTCTCACTTTCTAGAATTACTATTTCAGGTACTTTTAATCCACTACCTTTACATTTCTTTTCGTCTTCTAAATATTCTGGATAAACTTTACGAAGTAAATACCACATAAAAGCAACTTTCCAAGTTTCTAATTTACCATCAATAAGATCGGTATCTCTTTTAAATTCATTTGGTTTATTTGGTCTTGGTTTTACAACGAAACGACTACCAAATGGAAGAACTAGAATTCTTCTCCAACAACCATCATCTAAATCTCTGATTCTTGGTAGTTTGTTACATGCCAGAATCATTTTAAATTGTGGTTTGAAGTAAAACATTTCTTGATATAAACCTCTTGCTGGAACTTCATCATTACCAGTAAATAGTTTCATAGTAGCAACGTTTAATACATCACCATATGCTGGTTCTGAAACAGGAACAAAACGTTTTCCTTTTTTATCAGATAAAGCAGGAGTTGCCACTGTTGCATCGGGAGTTGCACCTGTTAATACTTTAACTGGTAGTGGACAGGAATATTCACCAAAAGCATATTTAATTAAATCAATTGTTGTTGATTTACCGTTACCACCTGAACCTGGCCAAAATATAAAATTTTGATTCTTTGCAGAACCATCAATATAAGTTGCAATTAATCTTAATAACCATTGTCTTAATTCTGGATTTGTTTGTACTTTTGCAAAATAATCTTCTATTTCTTTAATCTTCTCATCTTTTAATGTAAATTCTTCAAAATCATATCCAGTAGTAAATGTTAAAAAGTCTTCTGGTACACCATCTCTAAAAGTCATTGTGTTTAGATCAAATACACCATTTTCAAAACCAATAAGTTTTGTATTCTTATCGAGTTTCTCTTCAAATTTAGGGTCATAGAATTTATTACGACATGCTTTTAGTACAGATTCTTTGAAATGTACATCTTTTAATTTATTGTAAATTGAGAATAATTTTTTAGATAATTTATTCATTTCATCATTATCATGATGGTCCGCTGCAAATCCACTATTAATTCTATGTGAATTATTATTTGCAAATTCTGCACATACTTCATCTGATATTCTTTCACTTAGAGTATAAGCATTTTGTGTATTAACCCATCTATGATTTCTAAATTCATACCATACGTTATCTTTAATATTTGCACAAACATAAATATTACTATACATTTCTCTTAATACATTTGCAATATCATCATGAGTAGAGCTCATAGCTTTCTTGAGTAAATCATTCATTCTACTCTTAAAAACTTCAGAGAATTTCTCAGGGTCATCTTGCTTAGCCCACATTATCAAAGATGGTAAATTGTATTCGGCACTATTTGAATTAGCACTGCGCCAAATACGTTCACAACAACCTGGTTCATATTTTTTAGATAATTTTGAGAATTTAATATATTCAGATAAATATCCATGCCATATTTTATTAAGACACCACCCTACTCTAATCCAATCATCATATGAGTTTGATCTCTTACGTGAAAGACAACTTACTAAGTCAATAATATAGTCAGAGTTCTTAGGAACATTGTTATAAGTTCTTCCACAACAACTACATTTATTTGAATCATCTTTGGATTTAAATACATTGTCGTATTTTGAATTATTTTTATTATTCTTAGGTTTTGATTTATGTGTATCATCTTCTTCATCAGAATTATCAGATTTATCTTCATCATTATCTTCATCATCAGAATTAGAACTTTCTGAATTACTTACATCATAACGAGATTCACCGCTGCCAAAAACTCTTTTAAATTTTGTTGGATATTTTCTCTTTTCACAAATTTCTAAACATCTATTAATAAGAGTTTTATGTTTTGGTCTTAATTCTAAACTTGCATCATCGTCATATGATCTTAATAAACTTGTTTCGACTTTTGTATCAAAATCAAATTCATGAATATCAATCTCTGTTAGATCATCGTTATATACATGTGTTAATTCATATGGAGTACGAGTGGGTTTATTTGAACCGTACATCATCATACCATTACTATAAATTACACGAGAATCAAATACTTCAGATAATGGTTCAAGAGATTCAATATCTTCTAAAGTTTTTTCTTCTTTTAATCTATCTAAAACAATTTCATATATCAAATATCTATATTCAACCAAAAGTGGAAGATATGGCCAAAATATATGAAAACCATCTTTATATTGAATATCTTGATTTTTTTTATCTTCTTTATTTTTAATATCTTTTGATGGTGTATCTTTTTCATATACAAATGCTTGTAATGAATTTTCATCATCAATATAAAATATATCTTTCATTACTTCTGTAAAAATAGTAATAATATTTTTGATATGCTCTTGAGTATATGTTCTATACTCTTTTCTGGAACGAAAATCAAAATCACATACAAGTGGTCCGACCTTTTTATCATCGTGTCTTTCTACCATACCAATTTCCCAACCAGCATGTATAAATTGTTTGTATAACGTTACAAATTCTGTATATTCATTATCATTAATATAATAAGAACCTCTACATGTGTTCATTTCAGTATGTGTAAAATGTTTACCCTCCTCCTTATGTTTTGGAGTAAAACGATGTGATTTTAAAAAATTATCAAACTTATCGGCAATATTGCGGTCATGATCATCACTACTCATGTCTTTTTTCTTATCAAGAGGCATATTTTTAAATATATATTTTTATAATATATTTTTAAAATTTTCAAAAATCAATTTTTTAGTAAAAAAAGTCTATCGTATAGTGTGAAAAATATTATAAATAAAATTTAATTAATAATTTCTAATTCTGAAACACGCCATTTTTCTTTTTGACCATTTGGAAGTGGACGAATAATAACAAGAGGAATAATTTTCTTTTCTAATTCCATCTTTGCAACTACTTTTGGATCCATATTTTCAGCACCTTTAATTAAAGGTTTTGCCCCTAATGATAATTGTTTTGCACGTTCTCCTAATATTCTTACTCTTTCATAAATTGTCATAAAGTTTTTAGTAATTCTTTTTGATGAATCGACAAATGTAGTTGTTTCAATTGTATCATCTTCAAGAAAATCATCTTCAATTTCTATGTCTGCTAAAATATCTTTTACTTTTTTCTTTTTACCAGTAAATCTATATAAACATTCACCATCATCATTAACTTCATTTTCTTCCTCTTCTTCATCTTCTTCCTCTTCCTCCTCTTCCTCCTCTTCCTCTTCATCTTTTTCTAAATCATCATCTGAGTTTTCATCTTCAACAACTTCTTCTTCTACATTTTCTTCTTCATCGTTTGATTGATCATCTGTAATATATTCATCTTCAGATGCTACATCAGCATCGTCTACTGATTTTGCCCCACCCTTCTTTTTAGGTGTTGCGACTTTTGGTTTTATTTCAGCTTTAGATTTTGGTGGCATTATAATGTATTATAACTTTATATTTTTATAATATTTTAATATTTATTTATCAATTTTTATTAAAAAAAATGATAATTTAATTCTTTATTTATTTAAAAATTAAACATATATATAATATATAAATGCAATTCTGCCCTAAATGTGATAATATTATGGATATTGGTAAAACAGCACCAAAAGTTTCTTTAAATGTTGTAACTCCAGATACCGTTAGTACAGAAACAAAATCTAATGAAGATCAAGTGTCAAGATTAATTCAACTGTATAAAAACAAAGAAGACATATCTAATTTTAATATAGATATGAAATTACTCACATCGAATGCTGATTTTAATAAATTAAAAGAAACTGATAAAAATGAAATTATAAAAATATTAAAATCATCTGAAATAGATGAATCATTAAGTGCATATAGAATTTGTAAAAACTGTTCATATTTTGAAAGACTTGTAGGAAGAACACTTGTTCTTAGTAGAATGAATACTGAAGCAAGTATGTCTGGAACAACAGATTTATCAAAATATAAATATATGATTCATGATAAAACTCTACCACATACTCGTGACTACATTTGTAAAAATGACAAATGTGAATCACATAAAAATCATGAAAAACGTAATGCAGTATGGTTTAGACCACATATGAATTCATATTCTACATATTATGGTTGTGTAACATGTAATACAGTATGGAATATATCATAAATTTTTAATTTAATTTATTTAATAAAATATCTCTAATCATTTTCATATATTTATTTAAATGTTGATATGAATCCTCATTAAATATTGGTTTTTTAAATATTTCATATGTTTTATCTTTATTATTTATAATTTGTTCTAACTGTTTAAAATCATTATTATTAATAAAAATCACTCTATCTTTATTAAATATTTTAAAATTAATTTTATTTAGATCATTGCAACCAACATATAAAGGGATACATGTAGAATCCATACATTGAGGTAACTTTTCTGTTAAATAACCCAAACCATATTTATTTTCGGAACAAATATTAAATTTATAATTCTTCATAAAATTTAATTTATCTTCTGAACTAGTACCAACTAATTTTGGATCCATATTGTTTAATAATTTACCAGGACAATCTACTCTTTCATTCTTATTTAATAAAAAATCATATATTGGTTTTCTTGAATTATTATTATCATGTGAATTTATTAAACAACAAAAGTTTCTCTTATCAAATTCCTCAAAAGATATCCCTTCTATTTCTTTATTTTTTTTATCAAAATATTCTTGAGAAAATAATTTGTCATAATATAAGATCCATAATGGATAATATAGATTAAGAGGTAATTTATCCCCATAAATTTGAGATAAAATATTTTTATCAATATCTGTAAATCCCATTATTATATCTGGTCTGATACCAGTATTTAAGATAAAATTAATTATATATGATGGATGTTCACCATTAAATATTAATATTTTACCTGTTGTATTTGTCGGAAATATATATCTTGGAAATACACTACATATTAATAAATCATAACTATTGTCCTCTACTAAAATATATTCTTGGAAATATTTTGTAATAAAAAAATCTTTTGGATCAAATCCTGGCCAAAATGCTTCATATCTAAGTTTAATCATTATATTTTATTTATTAATATGTTTTTAATATTAATAAATAACAATTTAAATTAACACTACTTTATCAAAATTTACTACAATTGCCGATACTATAGTATATTCATCTTTACAAGAATTAATTTTTTGTACTTTGTAATATTCTTGTAGATTTTTATTTGAAGGGTAAATATATTTAACACCTTTTACTACACGTATATCAGAGTCTGTTATTGTTTTAATTAATGGTAAAGTTTCTGATTCATAAAATTCCTCGCCTTTACCATCTACAATTTTATATGTAACTACAACTTGACAATTCTTATAATATTGTTCATCTTCTGACATACTAGAATTAGTTGTATCACCAGTTGGTGTATTGGGAGTGTCTGTATCAGTTTCTGTAGATGTAGATGTGGATGTATTTGTTTTTATAACAATACAAGATATGAATTCTCCTTCAATAGGATCAGTATTTAATACATCACATTTTTCACAATAACGAGTGCTTGTAGAATAAGAAAGAAAATTATTACTACAAGATTTGCATTTAATTATCATAATATTTGTATCAAATACTTGTGTAGGTACTGATGAAAATGAAGTTTCAATTGTTTCTGACATCATATTTATATTAAAATATAAATAGTAATCAATAAAAATTAATAAATAAAATTTTCAACTTTTTTAATCTTTTTTAACTCTTTTAGTTGGAGTTTTAGGTTTAACTGGTGTTCTAGGCTTTACAGGTGTTTTTGGTTTAGCAGGTGTTTTAGTTACAGTTTCTGTTTTAGCCTCAGTTTTAGCTTCTGTCTTAGAACCGCCTTCAGTTTTTGGCGTAGCCTTTCTTTTAAATTTATGTAATTTACCTTCTTCTACTAATGCTTTTACTTTATCTAAAGTTAATTCTTCTATTTTAACTCCTTCCATAAGTTTAACATTAAGTGGTTTATTTGTTTTCTTTGATTTATCACTAATATTAATATATCTACCATATGGTCCTTCCATAATTAAATACTCTACTTTACCTTCTTTACCTGTCCATAAATATTTCTTTAATTTATCTTTTATTAGTTCTACTACCGTGTCAAATTCAAGTTCACCCTCATCTTTAAGATTTAATTTATTCAAACTAATATTTTCTTCTCCATATTTAACATATAATCCAAACTTACCACGATGTAATTTAACTTCTTTTTTATCATATTTACCTAATAGTTTTGGATAGGATAATAGTTCTAATGCTTGTTTTAATGTAATAGTATCAATTGTTAAAGGTGCTTTAATTGGTGCCATATTAACTTTTGTTTTTCCAGTTTCAATCATTACTACTGGTCCATACTTTCTTAAAGTTGCTACAACGTCATTTCCAGATTCTGGATCTTTACCCAAAACTTTTCTACTTTCATCCATTAGTTTAATTTGTTTTTTGTCTAGACCTGCAACAATCTTATGAAAGTCTTTATAAAATCCTCCTAGAACTTTTACAAGTTCCGATTTTCCTTCAGCTATCTTATCAAGATTTGTTTCCATTAGTGCAGTAAATTTATAATCCATAATATCTGGAAAATAATCTATTAAAAATTTAGTAACTATTTTTCCCATATGGGTTGGCGATAATCTATTCATATCTTTTCCTAAAGTTACTTGATTTTTTTCTTCTTTGATATCTTTTGAATCACAAACCAAAGTAATAAAGTCAACTGTCTTCCCTTCATGATCCATTTTTTTAACATACTCTTTTTCTTGAATTTTTGTAGTAATTGCAGCATATGTAGATGGTCTACCAATATTAAGATTATCAGGATCAAGTTTTTTAACCAACATTGCTTCATTATATCTTGGTGGTGGTCTTTGATAATTTTGTACTGATGTAAAATTACTATATTTAATTTCTTCACCTACTTTTGGCAAACTAATTGAAACTGTGTCATCGTTTTTTTCTGGGTTTTCATTCTCTATATTTTTAATATCATAGACAGTAAGAAACCCGTTAAATTTAACTGTACTAACTTCTGTTGAAAAGAAATAATCTTTTAATTCAGAAATTCCAATTTGTGTTGTATTTATATTAAATATAGCTGGAGACATCTGAGAACTTACTGATCTTTTCCAAATAAGTTGATAAAGCTTTGCTTCGTCAGATCCAACTTTGCCTTTTTGTTGTACTTCGGGATGTTCTATATGTGTAGGTCTTACTGCTTCATGGGCTTCTTGTGTATTTGAACTCTTACCTTTATATTCTTTTGGTCTAGAATATGATTTACCATATTTATCTAAAACATATTTAGTAATAGTTTTCATAGCTTCTTTAGAAAGACTAACTGAATCTGTTCTCATATAAGTAATATGACCAGCTTCATATAAATTTTGAGCAGCACTCATTGTTCTTTTAATTGCAAACCCCAACTTTCTCGACGCTTCTTGTTGTAAGGTTGATGTAGTGAATGGTGGTGATGGGTTTCTAAAAGATTCTCTTGAACCTATACCTTGAATTTTGAATTTAGATTTTTGTAAACTTTTTAAAATAGATTTCACTTCTTTAATATCTTCTAATAAAAATTTCCCACCTTGTTTTAAGTCACCATTCTTTTCAGTTTCTGTTTCACTCATTAAATTTTTTACATCTTCTTTGTCTTCTTCGGTTTCGGTTTCTGTAATTTTAGATTTCTTAGTAGAACATAAAACTGAAGTAAATGGTACTTTCTTTTTATCTAAAAATTTTCCATTAACACTGAAAAATGATTTTAATTTATTATTAAAAAACTCATCTATCTCATTCTCTCTATCTATGATTAGTTTTACTACGACTGATTGGACTCTACCCGCACTTAATGCTTGACCAATACTTTTCCAGAGGATTGGTGATATTTCATATCCAACAATTCTGTCTAAAATTCTTCTTGCTTTTTGTGCATCAACCATATTAAAATCTATTTTATGTGGTTTCTTAACTGCATTTAATAATTCGTCAGCAGTAATTGAATTAAATGTAATTCTCTTTGGATCTTTAATTTGTAATACATGAGCTAAACTCCATGCAATCATTTCACCTTCTCTATCTTCATCAGTCGCTAGTAAAATATCTGAACTAAATTTTGCAAGCTTTTGTAAATCAGCAATTACTTTTTCTTTTCCAGGGAGATATTCATATTTTGGTTTAAAATCATTATCTATATCAATAGACATTTTTTTTGCACTTAAATCAATAATATGACCAACTGATGCAGCAACAATGTATTTATCACCTAAAATATCTTGAATTTTCTTAATTTTACCTGGTGATTCTACAATAACTAAAATTTTATCTGTTTTTTTTGGAGGCATAATAATATTATATATAATATCATTTTTTAAATAGAATAAAAAAATAAATCAATTTTTACAAATCAAAAGTTCTCAATTCGCTAGCCCAGTTATACGGGTTCTCTCCAGATATTAGAATTTGTATAATTTCTTTTCCAGAAACATCAAAATTCTTAATCTTTCTGTAAATATCCATATCAATTGAATAATAATCAATTAATTTCTCAAATAGTTCGTTATATTTTTGTTCGCGATATAACTGTTCTATTTCTCCACGATGTGAACGTTTGATTCTGTTTAAGAAATATTCATTAATATCAGCACTCAGACCATTGATTAATCGATGAATCATTCGAAGAACACTTAGTGAGTAACTACGAAATTCTTCTCCAAGAGCCTTTTTATACTCGTCAAGTTGAGCATTAATCAGATTTTGATTACCATATTTCTCTTTATCCATTTCAAGCTTGTAATATTCTCCAGTATTAATATACTTGTACATATTGAAAAAACTCAACGAGTGACGTTGTGGTGTTTGCTTTATAATATACGGATAAGATGAATGTCCTGCTGTTAAATCAAAATAACATCCAAAATCCGCACGAGCTCCAAAACCGTATACAATAGTATCAACATGTTTACCTAATTGTGGATCAAAATATTCTGCAACAGACTTAACATCGCGTCCAGTAAAATCATGATAAAACATAGATACATCGTTTTTCATGCAGAAATTATTTAGTTGTACTAAATCACGAGTAATATCAATAACTCCGTCATCTATATGCCATCTTTGATGAGCCTCATGAATAGTAACATTCTTTCGTAGAACATATACTTGAAATTTATCATCGTATGAAACATATGTGTCTTGTTTTTCTTCGTAAAATCTTTCACCAGTATATTCTCGATCTCCAATCATATGAGGAGGATTTTCCTGCATAGGATCAATCAATATAGTATATAAGTTCAAATTTGGAACGGTCTTTTTTAGATGACGAATAAATGGAGGATATTGATGATAATTTTGTGGTTCAAGAAAACGTTCTTGTTTATCATTATCATTTATACGATGCGTCATGAGGCCTGCAAAAGTACCTACTCCGATATAAATTAGTACTGGGTCGCGAGTACCCAAAGCACTAATATCATCCATAATGGAATGAGTAATAGATGTAAATGTATGTGACATTTTATAATTAATAATCAAAATATATTCAATATATTAATCAATATAAAAAATCAATTTTTTTATGAAAAAATTGATTATGAAACATAATATAATATATAAAAGAATAATCTATTATATATCATATAATATGGCTCTTAATCCTCAATTAATTCCAGTAAGAAAAGATCCCGAAATTATAAGAAATGAAGTCCTAACAAATTGTACTAAAATGTTTTTTGAAAGAGGTTTTATAAATAATGTTGCAAAGGCACAAAAAGACTTTGCAAAAATTTCCGATACTGATACTTATTTAATTAAATTAGATTCACCTATACCAGCTGATATGGATACACCAGAATATAAGAATAAATTTAATCCAAATGTTCTTGCAGTTAAGATTATTCATCAAAAGATTTTAGGTATTACTAAACTTCCAAATGTAAAAGAATTCTTAGATAACTATACTGGTTATCATAAAGTATTTATATTTGATGGTATTTCTGATAAAGCAAAACAAACTTTGATGGCAATTCCTAATACAGAAGTATTTACAGAAGCGTTTCTTATGATTAATCTTGTTGAACATATTGATTCGCCAAAATATCAAGTACTCAATGAAGAACAATCTAAAGAAGTTTTAGAATCATACTTAGTTAAACGTAAAGAACTTCCAAAAATTCTAACATCTGATCCTGTTGTATCATACTTTAACTTGAAGAGAGGTCAAATTATTAAAATCATTAGATGTTCCGAACAAAGTGGTTATTCAGTTGCATATAGAATTGTTGCAAAGGGAAATAATTAAAATAAGTTTTAATCATTTAGAAAATAATTAAAATAAGTTTTAATCATTTAGAAAATAATTAAAATAAGTTTTAATCATTTAGAAAATAATTAAAATAAGTTTTAATCATTTAGAAAATAATTAAA
>JACCDO011237062.1_pt1 | contig 15732 bp, 5 predicted proteins | sample 7446101 | NCBI WGS metagenome assembly JACCDO01 (sample SAMN15323440, study PRJNA562643) | freshwater metagenome | isolation source: river surface water | place: USA:Blue River Watershed | collected 2017-08-16
AGGTTTGTATCCACAGAAGCCTGCAGCTTAAGGTTGTTATATCCAGGTTTTGATACAATGAATCGTTTAGTAGAGTGGTCTCCATGTGATAGCAGTCAATTTGTTTCAAGTACTTTAAATCGTTTAGAATTACATAGAATTATTGAAAATTATAGTGAACTACAGATTGCAAATAGTTTGAAGATAACACGAACTATTGTTAATCAAGCTGTTTCTGAATTTAATGGAACTATAAATTGTTTAAATTGGTATCCAAATGATAACTATATCAATGAAAATGCTATTGTAGTTGGCTTATCTGATGGATCAATCTCACTAGTTAAATCTGATTCGAAAAGTGACACGTTTAATTCTATAGTTTCGGTATACGACCAAAGCTCGGGGAAAAAGCCTTGTACAGCGTTATCGTTTAATAAAATTAATAAAAATTTACTGGCAGCTGGATTCGAAAAAAAAAGTGGTGGTAAAGGTGACTTTTGTTTTGCAGTTTTTGATATTGAACATAAAAATAGTGATAGTATTGAATTTAAATCAATTACAGAGGAACCTATTGCATCTGTTAGTTGGTTACCTAATGATCCTCATATTGTTGCTGTTGGTACATCACTTAGTAATGTAAAATTTTATGATATTCGAATGAAATCTTCAAGTGATGTACAATCAATAAGTGCGCATCCTGCAACTAGGCCTAGAAAAGTAAAAGGTATAAAACCTGATCCATTCAATTCTCACACGATAGCAACGTTTTCTGATTCGGCTGGGGAACATATTAAATTATGGGATTTACGTAAATCGGGATCTGTAAAACCAAAATTCACAATTATTCCATTAAGTAACGATGTGGAAACTACTAATGTCTCAACACAATCAGTTGTTGATATATCCTGGTCTCCAACGCGATCTAATGTAATTGCTGTTGCTACATCACACCAAAAAGCAATTCAATTTTATAATACCGTAAAATCATTACCTGAGGTGTTTACAAAGGTACCGTACCACACGATACCTACTTCAGATCAAGTAAAATCTATATCTTGGCAAAATATTGATGACAAAAATAACAAATCAAATCGACTTTTGGTTGCCACTGTTTCTGGTATTGATGACATAGAAGTAGTGGAAGAAACTGCGTTAGCAATTGGAATGGGGAATAACGTTATCTTAAATTACGGGAAAAAACTATTTACAGGTACTACTAACATACCTACTGGATTTGATGATGAATTGTTTATCAAAAATAGAGTCGCTGCGGGTTATTCTTTAGATTCTGGTAAAAATTTACAAGTATTAGCTGACGAAATAGAATATTATAAAAATGATAATTACAAAGCATTACCATTACAGAAACTGAAAGAGTTATATCGCACATGGGAGTGGATTGAAAGGATTGAAACATTAAATGAAAATAATATAACTTTGTCTTCATGCGGTGTGTTACAACTTGTTCAAGAAAATAGAGATAATGCGACAGTTTCAGTACTTCCAAAAATAGGTGTGGAATACTTTATTTCTAATCAACGGACACTTGCTAGAACTATTTGTGGATGGGCTGATTGTCTTGATGATGAAACAATCAATAGAATTAACCACACTGAGAGATTATCATCAATTGAGGAAATAGTTGAAGATTATGAATCATTAGATTCTTTTGAAAGAGCTTCAACGTTGGCATTATGGCATGGGAATATTAATTTAGCTGTAAAGATATTGCAACGAAATACTGATACTAACAGTACTTTTGCCGAAGATGAAGAAATCAAAAAAAAGGAGAAAAATCTAAAGTATTCTCATCTCATTTCACTCGTTGCAATGTGTATTGCTGGTTTTATTCCTTCAAACGATGCCGGTAATTCACCGACTAGGTCATCATGGCTATCAATGTGTAGAATGGTAATTGATCAATTAGAGTCATATGAAGACAAGTCAAATTATTTGATTGCATCATGTAAGTTTATGTTACAGTGCTCAGAGAGTAAAATTGACAATTATAAAGATATTTTAGATGATAATCTGATAGCAATGGAAGATCGTATTGCATTTGCGTGTACTTATTTAGGAAATGAAAGATTAATTGAATGGTTAATTAATATCAAAAATAAATGCATTAATAATGGTTGCTTAGAAGGCTTACTTATAACAAGTTTAACTGGTGAAGGAGTTGCTATACTTCAATGTTACATTGATTTGTTCAATGATATTCAAACAGTTGCTTTAATTGTTGGTCGCAATATTGATGCAAAGGCCCAAGAAAATCCAGTAGCTTCAACAGAGTGGTATTGGTTACAAGAATATCGTAGCATATTGAATAGATGGGAATTGTATATAGATCGTGCGATGTTAGATGTTGAATTAGGTAAAAGACATCGATATAATAATTATCAATTGTTATCTCGTACACCAAAAGCAGCTGTAAGTAGTGGTAAATCAAGTGTTACGAGTAAAACAACTTCAATAGACCGTAAATCTGGTGCATCGAGAGTACAATATACATTACCTATACATTGTGATACACCACATATATTCCTGCGTTGTCATTATTGCAGTTCATCTTTACCTGTTGATGCTATGAATCAACAACAACGTGGCGAATTCTTAAGAAAACAAAAGCCAATTTTAAATTGCTGTCCAAGTTGTAAAAAACCATTACCTCGATGTTACGTATGTCAATTATACATGGGTTTAGTTAATCCTCATTTAGAATTTAATCGTATTATGAATCAAAAAAGGGACATGGTTGATAATAGTAAAGAAAAAATTGACAGCTTTGAGTCAAAACAAGAGCATAATGTATTAGAATTTGGGTCATGGTTTTTTTTCTGTCAACGTTGTAAACATGGTGGGCATGCCGGATGTATAGATGCATGGTTTGAAGGTGACAAATCTAATGGAAGAAGTATTTGTGGAGTGAATGGATGTGATTGCAATTGTAATATTATATAAAAAGTTATCTTACAATAATTTACATAGCATAATGTGTTCTTAATGATTCATCACCAAATTCCATCTCTTGAATGCATTCAAATGTACCAGCAAAATTTTTTCTCCACAGTTTTAATTTTCCGTCATCACCACAGGTAGCAAGTACAGTACCTGTAGCATTCCATGCAATTCTCCATACATTTGTCCCACAATCAATTACACTTGCTGGTTCTTCGGATTTAATTGAACCATCTTCAAGTCGTTTTAACTTATATATTTTAACATATTTATCCCTATAAGCAAGTGCAATCTGATGAAATGATCTACCCATAACAGGTGCCCACGCTATATCACATACCGCTTTATCAGGACCTTCATGTAAAATATCTTCTTCTCTCCATTTACCATTACTACCAACTCCCCATATTGTAGCATATTTAGATGTGCCTATTGCAAGCTTAGCAGGTTCGACAGGACATTCATTCCATGATATACATGTTAACTCGTGATCTACAGAGTCATTAGATCTAGAATTAATCTGAAATGATTCTTGAACTTGCCAATAATTTAAACTGAATACATCAGTTGCTTCATAAATTCGTATATAACCATCAGCAGATGCTGATGCTAATTGTAACCCAAGATGTCTAGGAGCAAATTTAACATCATTGACACTTTTTTTACTTTCTGTCAATTTAGCACGATTTTCCCATTTACTTGAAGCAGTTGTAACAGATTCTTTTTCTTCCCATATTTTTATATTTTTATCATCTGAACAAGATGCAATCAAATTACCGAATTCTGGATGTGCCCATGACAATCGGCTTATTTTGTTATTATGAGGATTTTCAATAGGGTAATGCTTCCATTTTGCTATAAATTATTATTATTATTATTATTGGTGAATAGTATTGAATGATAGTTTGATTACATTACCTTCATTGTTATCATAATCCCAAACTTTTATTGTGTTGTCACCAGAGCACGTTGCAAAACGCTGCCCATAATATGAAAAGGATATATCATAAACAAGGGCAGAAGAAGGAAGTTGCTCGTTGTGCATTATTACTTTTGGTATTTCCTCTTTGTGTACCTTACCGTACCGTAGGAATTTTGGTTTGCCAAAATTCCCTGAAATCCAATTTTTGGTTTTGAGGAGTGAGTGAGTGAGGGAGTGAGTAAGTAAGTGAGTGAGGGAGTGTAGGACCTACCTCCCTACCTTGTTGTTTGTTGGTTCTTTCTGTATCCCTCTTCGCGTTGCCTAGCTTGAGAGTTGTGTATAAGGTGGCGATTAACAAGTCTGGACATTAAGCTATGTCCGAACTTAGTGGTGAATTTCGTTATGCTACATTATTTTACTATGGTGTTAAAAAAATAATTGCATGGCCTGTGAAATGTGGTTCAAAAGATACACTTCTACGTCTAATTGCTGATGCATGTGAATTACCATTCGATGCTATTGGCGATATGGTGTTTCGAACGGTGCAAAATAAATCGAATGTTACAGAATCCATAGATTTGACTATTACACAACCTGAAGTTGGAGGATGGATTAAAGTAGGTATCTCGGGATCAATTATACCATGTGATGTTATATTAGAAGGACATGTGAATGAATTTACAGTAATGTTAGATGATGTTGTTTCAGATTCTGCTGCCTCGGTTGACTCTAATTTACAAAAGTATAATCCAGTTGCTGCCGGGCTTTTGAATATACTTAAAGCTCCAAGTAACGAATTTGAAACTACTCCAATACGCCGACCAGATAATAGTACTAACCAAATTTATCGATTTTTTAACAATTTTTTTTCATATGATGTAAGTCATCAATCATCTAGCTTGGAATATAATAGAGGGAGACAAATTCCAGAAAAAGATGAATACAATCCAATTAGCAATAAATATGAAAGGGTTAAGAATAATATAAAAGACAATGACAGTGATTCAGAGACGGACATTGACAGAATTGTGAAAAAAATGAATGATGATTATTATGATGACTATAATGCAGATAAATCGGATACCAAATATCATCTAAATAATAATGTACCTTCACAAAGTGATTTTCAAGGTCGGTCTTATCAGTCACAATTATTAAAATTTCAACGTATTTTGGCTCATTTGGTTAACGAAAGAACTGTTTTAGCTTGGCTTAGGACCAATCTCGCATTTGTTGTTATTGCATTAAAATTTATGGTATTGGCAAAGACGTACTCAAGTGTAGGAAGCACAGTATCAATGATATTATATAGCATAGGAGGTTTATATATGTTATTGCTACCATTGTCTTGGTATTCTGGATTTGATAGATTTAGAAGGTGTAAAGAAATGCTTGACTATGATATATCTGAAATATCACGATATTTGTATAAAATGGGATTTGATACTGATATTTTAGCTTTATTTATACTCATAGTTGTATCATTTCTTGGAGTTGTTGTTGGAGGAACAATAATTATTTGGTTTAGTACCTAGTATACTTATATTGTACATTTTGTAACAATTTATTTAAAAACTATTTTTATTGAATTATTTCGTTTCAAAGAGTTAAACGTTATCACAGTATCTTGAACTTTAGGCTCTTCAGTAACATCAACCTTAAAATCTAATTTTTTAGTCTCGACATTAGGAGTTTTTGGTGTTTGGATATCATTATCAAGTTTTTGTTTACTTTTTGATGCAGAAAGTGGCAATGAAATACGCAATGTAGGTCCCGAATGCTGTGAAGATGTCCGCAATTTAGCACTAACGACATTTTTTTGTTGTGCAGTTGTCTCCATTTCATCACTACTTTCATGAGCATCTAGTATATAATTATGAATACTACCACTATTTCTAGGGGGCATGAATTGAAATTGAGGACCATTACGTAATGCAAATTCAAATTTTTGTTGAGATTCATATGGATCTTTGATTAAAAGTCTTTCTGGTGGCAGAATATTCTCAAAAAAAGGGTCAACATCACCAATATCAGAATTACTTGGTTCTTTGTTGATGAAAGCATCCAAACTTCTTGGTGCTCTATGAGGAAAAGCAAGTATCCACGCAGATACCAAAGTACTTCGTATACCACTATCATTATCATTACCTTGTATTATATATTTCCATAAACGTAAAAGTTGTTCTGCTAAATGCACAGAATTCAAATGTCCTTTAAGTGCTTGTCTAAAAAACATCGAACGACTTCGCTTAAAACCATTAATTGAGGATGAATATGTACAACAATTATCTAAAGTTGTCGCCAAAGGATCAGAGAATCCATAACAATTCCATAATTCGCCTAGAGTTAAAGCGGACCAACAAACCCTACCAATTGGTTTATCTTGCAATGTATCACACAAAAGCGTGGCAGCCGCTTGTCTTGTATTTTTACAACTATCAGTAGATAACACAGTAACAATTGCCTCAACAGCAGCTGTAACAAACATAAGATTTGATTCGTTACATTCTGTCGAAATATCCGGACTCTTCCTCGACATTTTATCCCTATATATAAAGTGCAAAGTGAAACATTGTTTTACAAATGCCTCTAATGCTGCTTGCCGTAAAGTTGGCGGAAATTTTAATGTCAAGTAACTACTTTCACCATGCACAATTTGCTTGTCTCGAGATATATTTTTTACAAACTTTAAATGTTGATCTTCTGGTAAAAAATACTTCACATAATTTGTATATGACATAACGCCTTTACCTGTGGGGTAATACAAGGAGTTTGAACTTTTATGAACAACAATATTACTATTAAAGCTATTTGTATTGAGTGAATTCATAGATTTAAACAAATTACCAGATTGATTATTTAATGTAAGTATTTGATTATCTAATTCTCCTAAACAAGTAATGGCAGTAGCTGCTATCATACCTTCCACATTTAAATGAGGAAATTCTAAACGTCTATCAATACCAGAATTCAATCCTAAATTTACACTTGTTGACATTTTTATTTTTGCTATTGCTACAGCATGTGTTAATTCATCAATAAATATTTTTCGAACTTTAGTAATAATCTCACTCAATAATAACATCCCATTAGGAATATCTGGATTAATATCTACATTGATTGACTTTAACATTGTTTTTGTAATATCTTTCCCGTTTGGATCAATTAGCACCTTACTAAGACACAATAATACAGTAGATATAAAATGGAATTGATTAAAGTGAATAATATCAGATTTATTATCTCCTATTTTTGCTACTGCATCATCTAAAAATATGACAAGAATAATAGCTATAATAGAAGGTGTAAATCCATGTTGACATCGTATTGAGGAGAGTGCAACTAGAATTGAATTACGAATGTTATAACTATCTTCAGAGGTAAAATCAATACAAGCTGGACGAAATGGTCGTTCAGCAATACCATCAATAATAATAGTTCTCCCATTTTCCATAAACATTGATTTTAATGCTTCTAGAAGAAACGCAAGACCGTGCCATGAATAATCACTATTATCTAAATAGTTTAATACGGAAAAATATTCACTTTCACTAGGGTGATGAGTAAATATATTATATAGTGGAATTAATTGAGACGAAATTAATCGTTGAGGGGCTCGTTCATTTTGCCATTGTCCTAAGGAATATGCAGCTTCACTTCTTACTTGAGCAGAATGTGATACTGTCATAATACCATTAATAGTAGTTTTATTAGCATTAAATTGTACTATTCCACATAAACAATCCGATAATGCTTTTAATTGTAATATACTAGATTTTGTTTTATCATTTGTGTTACTTAATTTTGTTAAACAACGTAATGCTTGTATATAATGAAATGCAGATTTCTCCTCTGAAGAAAATAACTGTTCTACTAAAATAGAATCAGGACCACAAATATGAATTTCACCTAAATTTGTTTGCAGAGGGTCAATATATACGTTTTTAATAGCATATTCAGTTTCTCTACTTAATAATACAGCATTCTTTGAATAATCAATTTCTTTACCAAGTTTTATGTCATCAACTGGTCGTTGTGCATTATCCACTGAAAGCCTTGGTTTACGATAACCTTCTTTTCTACCTGCTCTAGTGTGTAAAGGCTTTTGATACTTTACTGGTTTATCACCAATTCCAATTGTGACTTCGGTGAAATAACTATCAATTTTCTCTATTATCTGTAATTTTACATCATGAACTATATTTCCTGTACCTTTCCCAATAGGTTCAACATTTATTATAGCATTTGATTTTTCGCCAACATTACCCACAGACGCTGTTACACGTAAAAATAATAAATTATTATCATAAATGTATTGATCGAAAAACTCATTTGTGAAAATTGTTACTATACCAGAGGAAGTCTGAATTGCATTAGTTAATGTATCCACTGATATACATTCGTATGAAAGAACACTTAAATCACCTTCCCAGCCGGGATCAGAGGTAATACTGCTTTGTCTTTGCAAATTTAAATAATTAGGAGAGTTTTGTTCGTCTATTGAATCACTGCGAGTACGACTGTAATAGGGTGGGGATTCAGCACCATAAACATAAGGAGATGGTGATTCGGAACCACTATCATTTAAGTTAATATGCGGCGATGAGGATGCATGTAGCGGTGCATTAGGAGTAGTTGTAATAATATTTGATAAATTATTATCTCTTTGTTGATATAATAACGGTGATTTAACAATAGTTCCAATTATATTTCTCATTTTATCTTTACCTTGAATTCTGTTGCCAATAATATGCATTAATACCGTACTTTTATAATACATCATTTGACGGTAGATAGGAGTAAAGCATTCGTATGACTCTGGAAAAAATGTCACCAATGGATCCTGATATCCTTGTTTATAAAGTGTTATAACAAAATCAATCATTTTCTGTAAACGATATTGTCCTTCTTCTTCTCCGTATATATTTTCTGTATATTTATTAAGTATATAACCAATTGTGCCATGTACAATATATTCCGAATGATAACAATCTATTGGCAATCCTGATTTAAACCATGAATACATGTACGCTAAAATTTGATGGAAATGCGCCGTTGACTCTTTTAAGGGATATTCTTTCGTATGTAATATTGATGCATCTAATAATGAAAAACCATCATAACTAAATACCAAATCGTTATTGAGGCCCGTACTTGATGTGAGATTCGGTATAAAAATCTGTGTATAAATATTTTGATCATATTTTCTTCCAATTAATTTATGAATATATTTTAAACCAAGATCAAGTCCTAAAGTTGTATGTCTAATTTTTTCGCAATACAATGACGATATTTCAATCCCATTATCAGCATCACAACTTTCTATTTTATCCGTGGTTAATTTTTGTCTTTTAGCATCGTTATGAATGCTAGCTACATTATCTTTGCTGGTAACAGTATTTTCACTATATACTGTGTTTGCATAATCAATAATGTCTACTGCTACCATCATAACACCTTTAAGCTTATATAATGGCATTGTATAAGATTCAACTCGACCAATAAAAAATCCTACTGACATAGCAGGTATTCTATTGATTGTAAAATATCTTATTTTGGTAAAATTTTTATTATTTTCATTAAACGATTCTTTAGATACAAGTTGACCGGGACTGATGCAAGTTAAGTTACCTGGTGAATAAGAAATAGTCATATCATATATCGATCTTTGATCGGGAGAATCTATACACGGCATCCAACAACGAATTCCATCAATATTACGTAAGCAACCAATGTTGCTTCCATTTGTAGAATAAATACAACTTGCTTTTGTATCATCATTTTGAATACTTTGAAACAAGTATCCTTTACTATTTCTATTTTTATCTAGATAATATTCGATTTCAACTTGCAACATTCTATGAGATACAGGTCGATCAATACCAATGGTGGAATCCCTACACATACTTGGAGATGCTAAAGAATAGTATAAATTATTTAATTTTTCATATCGTTTACCAATTTCTGTATACGGCGAATGCTGTGATGGTAATGGCGGCAATGGAATAGTATCAATTGATATATCATGAGGTAAATAAATTTTTAATTCACCAGATCTACTGACTTCTAATGCGGCTCTATATGCAATATCTAATTCTTCACCATTGAATGAATGATTAAATTCAGTTTTATCACACATAGAAGATTTGTCATTATTTTTCCGATCATAATTTAAATCTAATAATGGATCTACATAATCATATTTGCATTCAAATCCATTTACCTTAATTGATCGTATATTACATTGTCTACAATGTAATGATATTGTTGATACTTCAGTAATACTGCATGCATAACCAAGCCATATCATGGTACTTCCTTTAATTGTTTCTTCCTCTAAATCTATTGCTAATTTCACATTTTGATACAATACAAATGGTACTATTATTGTTTCCTCGACATCAGATCCACAAGTGGAATGTGTATCCATTATCGTAGTATATAGTGCAGTTTATGCAGCAGTATAATAGATTTGTTTCCAACACCGATAAAAATTGAATTTGTTTGGGATTTGGCTGACTTTGGAATTGTCAAATTTGCCAAATTGCGATAGAGCGCTGCGATTGGCACTGGGACAATTTTTTTCCCAATTTTCAATAGGGCCGATCATGCCTGGGCAAGGACTCCAAGGAGATTTCAGTTGCCTAAGTGCATTACCATACGGTTACATACGACTACCTGGTTAACAGTAGCTTGTGCTAGTACTGTTGACTAAACAATGGATTATGATGTCATAAGACAAAAACGTCATAATGCTGTTGAACGAATATCTGCAAAGAAGAAGGAATTACATGAAGCTGCATATAAAGAAGCGGAGAACAAACGACGATTAACTATTTTACACCGTCTTCAGTGGAGGAATGAAATAAAAGGAAGAAGATTAAAAGAATTAGAGACTCAATTGGATAATTATGTTATAAGAAATATTGAAAAATATTTTGATGATGTCAATAATTCATTAAATGATTTTGAAAATTGTGATTGGGATTCAATTGTTGAAGAGATAACAATAAATAATAACAGCAAGTTTAAACCGAGGAATAATATTAAGGTGCCCCGAGAAAGTATTCGGATACATAATAGTAAATGCCCTATTACAAATAAGTTTGAAGAAAAATTTTGTTCACATAAATTTTCTTATGATAAAGTATTATTTACAGGAAGCAATAATATATTAAAAGTAAATAAATCTGAGAGAGGATTAAGTTTTGCATCACCTCTTTCGATTGGGTTATCAACTACAGCATTCTTAACACCGAGTCATATTAATGGCACTACTGATGAAAAGAAGGAAATGAATGATGAAGTAGGAATTAAAGGAAATGTAACCCAATCAGTAACATATAATACACAAGTAGATACTATAATTAACGAAAATCCAGATGAATGTAGATTAATAGAATCATTATTTTTGGTTGGACCATCTAAAGATGATATAATAAAACATTTGAAAATTAATATTAAAAATATGGTTGATAATGAATACGTGAGTTATTTGGAGCCTAAAATGATTTATAATGTGGGTACCGATCCTGATATTGAGTCGGAAGCATTGCCTTGGTTTTGTTTTCCAATGGGAGTAAAATATATAATAAGTAAATCTCCTTTTCCTGAAGATAAAAAAAATACATCCAAAACTTTTGTATTTTTATTAAGTGGCCATACATCATCACAATTTAGTATATCATTAACCATGAGTAGGTCATTTCTGATTGAATTTCAAGGAATAAATTATTATATTAGTACCGAATATTGCATTTCTGCAGTTACACATTTACCATTTTTAAGTTATATTAGTTATTTATTACAACAATGCAATCATATGGGTTGGATATTACATAATTTATCACAACCTTTAGATGAAAACTTTTCTGTTAAAACAAGTCAAGATTTAACGTCTATTGAAGCTATTCAAAATATTGATGAATTGGCAACTAGATTAAGAAGATTATTTGTTTATTATCCATGTGACGATTCTGATTCAATATTAAATGCATTTACACCAATTGAAGTTAAACTGCTATTAAGAAATGCTGTAAATAGTGCAACATCGAAAGGAATTATTGTATCATTACGTAGAGATATACAACAATTATATTATAGACATCCAAATACTAATCATGGTACATTATGCGTTGATCGAGATAGAGAAATTACTTATAATGTATTAATATGGGCATTACCAATATTATTACGACATTTACCATTAAGTGAAATTGCGTTAGTTGTCGGATGTGCATTATCTGAAATGAGAATAGTTATTCATTCACCAGATTTATCTGTTATTTCTGGTGTTTTATTAACTTTAGTTCATTTGCTTCGTCCATTCAAATGGGCAGGACCAATAATTGTGACACTTCCGCATACATTACATACATTTTTAGAGAGTCCTGTACCATTAATATTAGGTATGCAATCATTACCAGTAGGTTTTACAACTGAAGCAGGTATTGTTGTTGTTGATGCTCAAGAAAGAGTTGTTAATTTACACCCAACGGATACTGTAGTTTCTCATACACTTATATTGCCAAAAGTTTCTGCATTAATTACAGATTTAATGTCTCCTGCTGAAAATATTCTAAAACTTACTCGTAAAGTTGATAAAGATATCATTGACAATCAAATTAGTAATACTTTGCCCTTACCAGTAGATTTAAATTTAGATAGTGCTAAAGGAAAATCATTATTAGAATCTGTCATGCAATTTATTCATATTTTCGAAACACATATTCAAACTATTATTAATACAGCGGTAATACATTCATGGGAAGAAAGACGTCAATTACGTCAACAAAATAAATTAAAACTTGCGTCAACAAAATCAGGATCTATTTTATCGAAACGTTTTGGTACTACTAGTAGTAATAAAAGTCCAGATAAGTCGAATAACTTTAGTCCTGAGAAAATAAATATTTCAAAAAGTGAAAAATATAAGCCATCTAATTTTACAACTTCTGATGATGATAATATTTCTGATACAGATGATATGAGTATTGATTTACCACATGTGACAGAAGATGCTCCTAAATTATTAGTTCAAAGGGGTAAGAATGATCATTTTATATCTAGAATCCGAACAACTCAAATGTTTAGTAATTATTGTCGTATGGCATCTCAATCATTAAATTTAGATAATATTGATAATGATAATGAAAATGATAATGATGATAATAGTTCAAGTAATCCTTCTAATACACAAAATAAATTTATGTCTCCAAATGATATTAAAACACAAGAAATAGTTGCTGCAGTTGTTGCTACGAATCGTAAATCATTTAGTATTCAACAAGATGTTGTCGACAAAGGTTCACCTTATACAGGAGTAATGAGAAAAAGAGCTAGTTCTACAGCTAGTAGATTAAATGATATTACTAACAAAGAATTTATAATTAATCCACAAACTACAGAACAAGATCCATTAACATTATTATTTCATATTATTATAAATGGATCAATACCTCGATCTAAAGAAGTTGTTACACAACCACAAGGTGATATTAATATAAATACATTATGGTGTAATGGTCGATGTGATGGTAAAGCAAATACACCTTTATGTACAAAAATTTGTTTACGTCAATGGGAAGAATGTGCCAATATTGCACAAAAAAATAAAAAATTAAAAGAACTTGGTGACAGATTACAATTAACACGTATTGAACCTATTAAACATTCTAAAGAAACGATAAGTCAGTATAATAAACGATGTAGTGAAGTTTTACATAGAAATACTTCATTAATCAATAATAGTATTGAAAATGGAAGTAATGATCAAAAAATTTATAAATCATTAGCAAGATATTATAATAAACGTTGTTATTTAGTGAAATTAAATCATGCGGCATACATAATTACATCCTTTATGAGAAAATCGTTATCATTTGTGAAATATATTAAAGATTATCGTAAAGCATTAATTATACAAAAATATTATCGTGGTTATTATATTCGAAATAATTTTATGAATTTAGCCAAAGAATTAAAATTAGAAAAGATTAAAAAATTATCAGCTATTATTATTATAAAACGTTTCTTTAAAAATATTACAAGTAATGTTGATCAGCAAGAATTATTATTGAAAAATATTTCACAATCAATGAAATTCAATAATAATAAGACAACAAATAATGAAAATATAGATTCAGCTCGTAGTTATTCAAGTCCAATTATATTAACATCATCTCAATCAAATAATGATATAAATAATAAAACATCACGTCAAAATAATATATCATATTTAGGTGATAGAGCAAATCAAATGTTGAATAGATTTTTACATAGACAAGCATCACAACATACTGCATCAACTACTAAAAAACCATCATTTTCAATAAGTAATCAAGAAGAAGAAGAAGAAGAAGCAGAAAATAATGAAATTGGAAAAAAATCATCTATGTGGACATCTCCTATCAGTCCAAATTCTATTGATTCATATGATCATATAACACCAATTTCAGATTCAACAAATTCACCATCAATGAAATCTAATTCACCTGTTATAAATAATAATATAAATAATTCTATTGAGGCCATAAGACGTATATCTGTAACATCACAAGCTGCTGTTACAATAACAGAAACAAGTTTAAAATTAGAGAAAGATTTAGTAATAATGAATGAAAATATAAATGATAACAATATATTACAACATCCACCAGCACTATCCATTATAAATGATATTAATGTTGAAATAAATTCAACAACTTCATCACCTAAAAATATTATTGAAGTTCAAAATAATCATAATAATAATAATGTAGATGTTGATAATACAGATAAAGAAATTGTTGATTTATTAGTTAATATTGATAATAATAATAAAAATTATGATCAACCATTATTATTATCAAGTATTAATTCAACTACATATACTATTACACCACAACAATGTCGTATGATTACTGATATGTGGAAAGTTTTAAGAAAAGGTGTTATTGTTATGAAACATAGTAAACATGGTAAACCACATAAAAGATATCTATATTGTAATGATGCATTAACTATATTATATTGGCGTGAAACACAAGAAATAGCTGATATTGAATATACAAGTAATGATAATCATAAAAAGAAAGCACATATGATATCATTTGAAAAAGATAATGCTGAACGTGAAGTATATATTACGAATATATTAGAAGTACGTGATGATATATATACTGATGTAATGCATAGATCATTTTCAAAAAAATTATTAGCTGGTGACTCAATTACTGGTGTTATATCATTAATATTAAAAAATAATAAATCATTAGATTTAGAAGTTGAAGAAGCATATTGGGGACGAATATTTCATGCATTAAAAGTTTTAGTTAATTATTATCAAATTATTCTTCCTAGTTTAAATGAAAGTATAAAATTATAATTATTATATTTAATTATTATTATTATTATTATTTGTTTTATTTATCTTTCCAACTATCTTCATACAAATCTTGTAATTTTATCATTGATATATTTAATAAATTAATATCATTTATATCAATATTATCATCATTTAATATTATTAATATATGACATTTATTATATTTTAATGAATAATTTTTTGCTTTTTGTATTGCATCATAATCATTATTTTGATATATAATTATACAAAAATTATTATTGTCATTATTACTAATTATTGTTGGTAATTCTTTTTTAACTAAATATTTTTTATCGCATACTAATGTATTATATAATGAATAAATCCAATTTCCATCAAAATAATTATCTTCAGGTGCATCAAAATATATCATATATTTTATTGGTTTATTATTCCATTTTAAATTATACGAATGTAATATATTATTTAAATTCAATGCAGTATTATTCATATATTTAATAATATAATTGTAATATATTGGTGTGTGATGATATATATAATTAGATAT
>JACCDO012218187.1_pt1 | contig 15731 bp, 7 predicted proteins | sample 7446101 | NCBI WGS metagenome assembly JACCDO01 (sample SAMN15323440, study PRJNA562643) | freshwater metagenome | isolation source: river surface water | place: USA:Blue River Watershed | collected 2017-08-16
ACAAATCCAATTTGCATCAACATTTCACCACATTTGGATGATATATAATGAATAGCAGATTTTGCTCCAGAATCAAATTTATGAACATGAATATCTTTTTCCATGTAATTTGGACCTTGGAAAATAGTACCAGTGCGCCGAATAAGGATTGGCTTCGCATTATTCGCGGTAACCATCGCACCTACAACGCCATTAATACCAACTTCATCTAGATTTAAACAATTACAAATGACTTTGAATCTACCACGTTCTTTACCATCTTTGGATGTATCCTTAGGGGCATTACTACACCATTGAGCGAATAATTTGACAGCTGGTGATGCTGTTGCCAAGTTACTCAATTGATTACATGTATCTTCTGTGATTTGGAAGTACATTAAAATTGCCCAACCAGGTCCATCCTGGACGTTGTTGAAGTATGATGTTGGAGCCTCAGATGGTAGTTGTATTTGTACAACAAATATTGCTGGTACATTAGGATGGTTGGTAACAATATGTGATGTGTCAGGTAGTTTAAATCGTTGAACGGCATGGTCTAATCGCCTATTAGTACAAAATACATCAACTGCAATAGGATTATATAGTGGTGGACCAGATGGTGCTTTCTTCTTATTACGATTATAATCAGGTCCCATTCGTACATGAAATATACGATGGTCAACTTTACACCAAGTATGTGCAGGGGATTTTCTTGGTTCAGTTTGGACTTGAGTAAATGTACAACCAGCAATAGGTAAACTATTTGATTGATCACCAGTTACTTTTACACTTTTTGGACTAGAATTTTCTAATTCCTTATTTTCTAAATCTTGTTTCAATGTATTAAATTCGTTAAGTTTTATTTTATAACGTTTTTCTCTATTATATAGTGTTATTCCAACTACAAAATTAGCAATCACAATATATACCCAATAGTAATATACAGTTGATTTACCAGCCCAATAGAAACAACAATTCATTATTATTATAGAAGTTACAAATTCAGTAAATGCAGAACCAGTTAACCCTTCTTTGGTTTGTAACTTTAATGCTTTACCTGTTTTTGGTTTCTTTGATATTACATTTGCTTTTGTTTCTTTTTTAATATTTTCAACTGCATCATCATCATCAGAGTTATATATAGGTTGATTGACAGTATTTGCTGAATCTACCAAGTATTCACTAGCAAATTTCTCAAATACTACAGACCATTTAACCATTGAATGCTTATCATCAGCACATAATTTCCATTTTTCTTCACCATTTTCAGGTATTATTTGCATTGCATAAGGAGTTGGACTACTATCTATTGTAGAATCTTTAATGAATTCATATTTCAATGCTTTCAAATCCATAGACCCACGTGGTGTATTCTTGAAGAAATCAACATCTTTCTGTAAATCTTCCTCTGCATAATAGTTCAAGATACCTTGTTTTGTAATTGTGAAGAAACGATGTTGCCATGGATTTGGAATATACCTTGCATAACCTCCACGCCTTTTATATAAATATCCAGACACGAGGAAATCACCAGTTATATCAGAAGTTGGTACTGTCCCTGGACTACCGCTCATTTGTTGATGTTTCCCTTTTTCTACCTTCCTTACTTACGATGTGATTTTTTTATAGAGGGCTCGGTGAGTGAGTGCCTCTCACACTTCTAGAAGATAGATAGTTAGATAGATAGATAGATAGAGAAGAAAGTATATATAGTGCACAAGAACAACAACAATAAACTTGATTACAAAAGAAGTTTGATTATTTCTTGAGACGTGCATTTATCATTTTTTCTTCTTTCTCTCTTTGCTCCCTTAAAATTTGATCTCGCACTGATTCCGTCATACCACGTTTTGATTCTTTATCCTTAGTAGCTGGCTTTGCTGTGGCTTTGACACTACCGCCAGATACCGCATTAGTTGCAGCAACTTCGGATAGTAGTCGTTTTTTACCTTTTCCAGTATCACTTCCTTTAACAACCTTTTCAATACTTTCTTTTTCTCTCATTTGTTCTTCTTTCACTAATTCTTCTTTCCAATCATCAGATGTACGGCGTCTTTTCGATGTTGGTTCAACAACTACCTCATCTTCATCATCACTTTCTTCTTTTGATTTACTAGATTTTTTATTTTTTGTATTTTTTTCTACTTTATTACCTCGTAAAACAGTATCACGATAGTCCTTTGCACGCTGTCGTTGCTCTTGAATATCCTTTTCGCGTTGACCCTTTTCACTAACAACAGCTTTCGCTTTACTACTATTTCTTTTATTTGTAGTAACAACAGGGTCATTATCAACTACTACATCCATGTCTTCACTGTGCATACTATCATGTCTTAACTCAGCTGCGTCCAGGCGATCTTGATACATTTTCTCCTTTAAAGATGCGAGTTTATCCATCTCTTGCTGATATCGCAACCTTTCCTTTTCCAACTCTTGCTCTTTTCGTAGTAAAATTTGTTTTTGTTCTTCAATTTCTGCTTTTTTTAATTTCATTTCACTAGCTTCTTGTTCAAGAATTCTTTTTTCTTCTGCACGTTTATTTTCAACATATAAAACTTTCATATCTTTAACTGCAGGTTGATGAATATCCTTAACTACTACTGTTAGCTGCGATATTAGATTTTCATACACTGTTTCATCTAAATCTGACCATTTTGCAGTGTAATATGTCCTTACTTTGCGCTTGACGTCTTCTAATACACTTGTTAGTAGCGAAGAAAATGGTTCTTTCTTTCCGAATTCCTTCTCTAAATCACACCCATCAACGGACAACTCCCGCAGCAAACGTTCTTTATCCGCATACTTAGAATCTATATCACGCTTTACTTGCTGTGTAAAATAGTTCTGCAATGCTGTCACAACGGTTTCGTTATATATTTTCTTCGCAAAACCTAATTTTTCTTGTGCTGCGTGATAAAATTTAGCCTCAATTTCATCTTTAAATGTCACACTTAGATTCCCTAATTGCTTCTTAAGTACTTCATTCAACTCAAAAAACTTGGTATTCAATTGATCACCGAAAAATTTGAATGAAAATCCATTGCTGTGGGTCTTGTAGCACTGCTTGCACTGCTCACTTATTTCACTATCAAGTCTATTTTTGAACATTTCCAGCTTGTCGTAAGACTCCTTTTTCCTCTTTTCGTTATTCACTTTCTCATTGTAAATACGAATCATATTTTGTTTCCGCAATGCAAAATTCTTTCTTATATTTTCCACCACATTATCGACCTCCTCGTGCTTCACCGACTGATCGTTACTTACTTTATTTAATGTCTTTTGCAGTATTTGATTCATTGTTTCACCCACACTATTTTCATTATCGTAGTTATGAAGAGAAGTCTCGAGTGATTTCAACTCAATTTCTAGGTCATTTTCAATGATTGAACTATTCTTACGCATTCGGTTAATGAATACTTGGTTATACGTGGACTTGAATTTATTCACAATACTAGCATGTGTGGTGCTAATACTCTTCCCAATTGCTTGCAACCTCGGTTTCATGGTCGCATCTTCACTTAACCTGCCTAATAACACAGTCATTTCGCGTTGATAGCTATTTTCTTGTTCTGCTAACTCTTTTTCTAATTTTTTTACTATTTCTTCTAATGAAACTAAAAAAGTTGCTTTTGATACCTTACTAAACACATCCCACTTACCTTTCTCCAACTCATTGATAAAAAATGTCACTTTATCCTCCATTTCATCAACTAATTGTTGTCTTTTTGAGTCGATCTCCATACTTAACATGCTTACGTACGCGGATTGAGGCAAAATAATATTTTTTTCGTTTAATGACTCAGTTATAATTCGAACTAAATTGCACATACTATTTCCATTTAATGGCTGTTTCATACCGATAAACATGGTTGGATCACGTAATTGAGTAGATAATTTATGTCTTAAATCACGAACTTGTCGTTTAAATTCGCTTGTACATTTATCAATTGTCAAAATACCACGAGTATCACTTGTTTTTTCAGTTGGCGGATCTAATAGATGAACACTAATAGATTGAAATGCTGCTTGGATATCTTTTCTAATTTTATTTCTATCACGACTATCCTCATTATCGGGTTCTTCATTCAGTAATGCACGACGAATAGCTTCAGAATTACTATTAGGACCATCATAATGCCAATCACGAAAAACTATGTGTAAATGACCAAATTTTTTTTCACCTAATGCATCACTAGTTTCATTATGCACATTACTTGCTGCTTTACTCATAATTGCTAGTTGATTAAGAATATCATTCTTTTGAAAACCTCCAAGCCAATTTAAAATAACACATTTACTTATTAATAATATAGGGCAAACAAGCTTAGCATCATATGTTGTGTTTCGATCACCTTGCCCTTCTGCATCAACAAACATGATTTTCATTTTATTTGGATTTGTTACAGAACTACCACTATCAAGAACACTAAAATCTACTAAATCAATGATTTTATTTGATATATCAATTCCTTGTGTGCAAGATTCAGATTCATTACTTACACGAAATATGTTAGACTCTCCAGCTAAACAGTTCATTAAAAAGCTTTTACCTTCTCTCGCTTTACCAAATATTGAAATAATATTTAATTGACTTTTACCATCGCGCATATGTGAATGTATGTCATGTACAACAAGTGTTCGTTTACCATTTTTATCTTCATTTGCAGATACCCATTTGACACTACTAGTTACAACACGAGGTGATCTCGACATGCTTTGAAATGTTATGTCACAGTGTCAGTCACACTTATTTGTGAGCTTTTTTCTAAACGGTACGATTCCGCGGCATAAAACTAATAATATAGATGTATTGATAGATAGATTTTGACTAGTATCTATGACTGATACAAGAGACGATAGCTTAGTGAACAATATTTCTTTAAGATTACTTGATTAATCCGAATGTATGAAAAAAGTAAAATACTTGTTGACAGAATTAATAATACTGCATCACCATTAAATTCTTTATGTGAACTAAATAGTTTATTTCGAGAAAACATCTTACATTGTATAATAAAGTAGTAGTAGTAACTTGGATAGCTTTTATCGGCATCGGCCCTTATTGGAGGTTAGTGCCTTGCCTTCCGCAGTACCACGAACAAGAATACACTAAGATGTGCTCAGTGGCACCAATGTTATTATCATTTGGGATGAAGCGTACAGGCATCGTAACTAGACGCGCCTTTTCTTCAATTTTAATAAATTCACCATTAAAATTATTCAATAATAATCAAATTAATTATCCAAAGAATATAATTAAACGTTCTATTATTCGAGTTTTGGATCCAGAAGATCCCATCAATGACACCTATGAAGATGCAGATTGGGATGATTTTGCCAACGATACAGATATAGCTGGTGCTGATGATAATCCATATCATCGTAAAGAACATCGTAAAAAAAAAGAAATGAGATTAATAATGGCCAGTAAAAAACAAGCTAAATTATCTAACGAGAAGGTACAAGCACTTGTTGATTTTGTGGAATTTAAACGTGAACGTAAATATAAATAAATTCTTGTATATTGAAAATTGAAAATTCGTAGGATGCACTGAAAGAGTCATCACCCTCAATATACTATAGATTATTTTAGGAGTGGAATTATAAATATTGTATTTTACATTGTAACATAAATTTAAGCACAATAAATACACTTATTAAACATTATATTCTATGATTCTATAATTTTGCATTTATGGTTGATGTTCTATTTAATACCTATGACTCATTAAATATATTTTGAAATGCGACATAAATCAATTCTAAAATATCGTTGTAACGTGTATAATGATTACATGTACGTCTAATTATAGAGAAATTAGCTAGATATACGCATACTCCAGCACAAACGACTAGTAAATGAAAAACTTCGTGATACCCAAATATTTTGGGACTTATATCACATAATTGATTTGTAAATACAATTACCCCAATAACTTGGAAAAACATACACCCCAAAGTACATCGCCATTCAATATAATTCATATAAAAATAACAATAAGGAAGAAATGGTAATATTGCAGCTGGTACTAAAATTTGTCTTAATACTGAAGGTCGTAATTGAAAAATATTATAGCATGTCCAAAGTGATAATGACAATGATATCGTTAAAAATAATGCACCAACATTGTATGGTAATAAAAGTACGCACAATGGTACCATTGTACCAGTAGATAAAATTGCAATTCCACAGTGATCTAATTTATGTAATAAAATCTCTGTTTGCACTGACCATCTTCCGACATGATATAATCCACTACAACCGTAACAAAATATATTCGTTACTATATACAACGTTGCAGCAATTTGACCTTTTATATTACCATTTGCTTCATGATACAAGTGGACTAATCCGAACGGTAATATTATACTAAGTACAAGATGTAACACACCTCTCAAAACAGGTCGAGATAAACCTTCACAATACAACAGATAATCCGGAAACAATCTATTGTCTTTTTTCTTCGCAGAAAGTGGCATATACACGGGTAATACTTCATTATTTAAACATATTTCATCATCTGCATTCGGTGCACAGGCTGATATCGATTTACTATCATTACCACTGACAACATATCGCCCTCTATTACCCTCAATATCCCGCTCCATTATATCATATGTACCATCATTACTGCGAGATTGAGCCATCTATCATCATAATGATAATAAAGATTTTCTGTCAAATTTTCCGAAAAAATGGAAAATAAATAGGTAGGAACCCACCTTTGATGCATTCATTAAGGAACGAAATTGACACCCACCTGTAGCTCGTGATGCAGCAAGAGCATGTGGAGACTAGCCGCGTCTCTGCTACAATTCCGACAAATCATCTATTTCCACCACAACCGCTTCAAACATGGGGACTCGATCCATTGTTTGCTTCGTACCATAAAATGTTTGTTGTCTTAATAAGAAATTATATTGAAGTACAAGAAAATAATGCTTTTGGAATATTTGAATATCGTTATTTTAGTAGAGGTATTATGAAAGTTGAAGTTGTCGGTATTGTTACGTCAATATCACGAAAATCGAAGAAATTGATAATAAGTATTGATGATGGAACTGGAAGTATTAAGTGTATCAAATTTTTAGATGATATTCAAGAATCTGCTTATCCTGCATTAAAATTGGGCGATTTAGCCATCGTTAAAGGGGTTTTATCTCAAAGTGAAGTTGGATTAAGTGATGATTATGGCTTCGTGATACATATTCGATGTCTTGATGTTACTAATGATCCTAATATGGAGTTATTTCATTGGACAAATACAATTGTTCTTCATAGAGATGAATACATGCAACAATTTATTCCAAGTACAATGTATAAGCAAAATGCTACAACAATAACTGGTGGTACTGGTGCTGTTCATTGTGTGTGTGCACCTAATCGAGATAATGATATTACTTCTAGTAGTTGTACTGATATCGACCGACAAATATACCTAGTAAAAATGGAATTAATGTATTGTCCTTGTATTGCTGAGTCATGCGAACAGGATCAAGATTCTTTGTTACGTATCAAATTATTACATTATTTATTACTTCAAGAAAAGAATAACAGTACTAATGCACCATTTATTATTTCATCGAAGGCGCTAGAGGATGACCCAATGATACTTAAAATTATAGCAAATCATCAGCAACAGCAATATGTGTACTTATGCAATTTTTCACAAGGTATTTTCAATGATGTTAATGAGTACCAATGGGACGACAGCATTGATATATCTACCAATAGAGATATATATGTCGCATTATTGCGTTTATTAATTAAACTTTTAATAAATGAGCAAATAATATATGAAATTTCAACTATTAATGCATGTATCAGTTATCGCATGAATAGTAGACATACCATAATTCCAATATTAAGAGACACAACTCAACAGCATGTTGCATCTTCACCAGAAGCTCAACAGTATCTTGATGTATTTGATTATCTACTTAACATTAAAACAAAAGATAAAATTCTAACAAAAATATTACAAACGAAAGAAAATAAAGGAATTCCAAGAATCAAACTGGAAAAAATGTATGATGAAATGATGACTACTTTGTAATCTATGAATGTATAAATATGATAACCTATTGTAAAATATATGTAAATTAATAAACTGAATAATTTATATGTCGTAATAATTTTTGTAACAAACATAAAACACAGTTATAACGAAATAATGAGGTCCAAGAGACATTTCATTGATATATAACTGATCAGACAAATGCCTCGATAAACATCAAGATTTTATCGAGTAGAAGGATGAATGGGCCCTCTACTCGGTCAGACTCGTCATCTATTTGATCGTCATTTCAGTTATATTAAAATGTATATAAGAAGAATGTAGAAATAAATTATATAAACGGATTAGATAAGCACTAAATCGTCCTGGCAAGGTCGCTGTGCACTTTCTACCGAATCATAGTCGCTCATTCGGGGAAAGAATAATATCATCATTTCCATTTATATAATTAAAGAAAGTGTAGAAATATAACAATAAGCTAAACTTACCACAACTGGCATATGGGGAACGAAATAATTAAAGTAACGTCGCTTGGTACATTTCACTTTTGATTGTGGGCATTGGACAGATATACTGGACCGACCAGACCATGGTATAAATGGATCAACGATGAGATGAAGATTTTCAAAACAAGATCTTCATCTCATCATTTATCCATTTATACCATGGTCTGTCTGAACACAAGGAGGTCCATCAAAAAGTTACCGGCCTTATCCAAACGAGGACTCATTAGAGGGATTAAGCCGTGCATTTACTGAAGCTTTACTGCAATTGAATTTTAAAAACCTCGTAGTGCTTCAAAGCTTAGTCTTTCCAAAACATCTTCATGCTGCCGTTATGTTCATACCCTGCCGGAACCTTCTAAATTTCGAAGAACTTTTGAAAATTAAAAAATTGAGCTATCCGGCTGCAAATATGGCGATTTAATCATAGTTAGCGCTTTTTCGGGTGCTTCATGAAGCTTCGATGTCTAACAGACTACTATATTTTGTGGATCTGTATTTTAATAGTTACTTTTTGTGAAAGTAATGATATCAACCAAGAAAACCTTTTGCCTGGTAATAGTGGTTGGTATACAAGAGTACCAGAGGATTACACAAATGTACCATTAGGATTTACCACAAATATATCATATGATATCAACGATGACGTTCAATTTAAAATTGATGGATCAATTGATACCCCTATTGTGTTGGAAATATATAGATTAGGATTTTATCAAGGACATGGTGCTAGATTAATTACCACAATTCATACTAAAATCAAAAAGAAACAACCGCTTTGTGCTATGAATAAAGTAACTAGAATGGTAGATTGTGATAATTGGTATGCCACCGCATCTTGGAATATTCCAAAAGATGCAGTTAGTGGAGTTTATATAGGATTACCATACTATAAAAATGATACACTTTTAAAAGGGCCATACATACCATTTGTTATAAAAAATAGTAATCCTAATAGTAAAGCAGACATTTTATTTAAAACATCGGATACTACATGGGTAGCATATAATCTGTATGGCGGTTATAATTTATATCGTGGTAATGGATCTTTTAATATTTCATCACGTGCATATGAAGTATCATATAATCGTCCATTCACTAACAGATTACCAAAACCAAAAGGCAAGGTGCAGAACTTTTTATTTGGTTCTGAATATAGTATGCTTTATTTTTTAGAAAAATATGGTTATAATATTCATTATGCTGCGTGCCAAGATATTGAACAGTGGAGTGCCGATAAGTATCAGTTACTTCGCAGATACAAGACACTGCTCTCAGTTGGTCACGATGAATATTGGACTACTGATATGAAGGAAGCATATGTCAATATAAGGGATTATGGGGTAAACTTGGTATTTTTTAGTGGAAATGAAATATATTGGCGTATTCGATGGGCCACAAAGAATCAGCAGGAGCATAACAGTGATAAGCGCACACTTATATGCCACAAAGAAACTTTAGATGGTGGTCTTGTCAAAAATTATAATAAAAAAAGTTTGATTGAAATTAATAGTGACTGGACAGGAACCTTCATGGATGCTCGCTATGGCCATATTCCACAGCCACCAAATGCAGTAACGGGGCAACTATTCATGGTTAATGCTCATAGGCAAGATGCTATGAAGGTGCATCATAATCATGGGAAGTTGCGTCTTTGGCGAAATACTCCTGCAGCTTCCCATAATCCTACTACAAAACACAGTTTCTATGTCACTACGAAAGGAATATTAGGCTATGAATGGGATATTCTTCCTGAAAGTTGCCACAATCGGCCGCCCGGATTGTTCGCCCTATCGCACACACCAATGTACTTGCGTGAATATTTACTAGAAAACTATGGCGCCTCTTACAAAGGAAGTGGATTTGTGTCACATAAGTTATCTTTATACCGTCATTATAGTAAGTATGGTAATAACATAACAGCCTTGATATTCGGGGCGGGCACTGTGCAGTGGTCCTGGGGACTTAGTAATCATCATGATTTTGATAGAGACGATGAAAAAATATATACTGAAGATGTTTTGATACAACAAGCAACGGTTAATTTATTTGCGGATATGAATATATTGCCGACAACACTTACTGTTACTGATAGTAATACTATTGCATTTCATGAAAGGAATGGGTCCCTACCCTCACCTCAGTCTAAACTAATTCTGAACAAATTACCGCTGCAGAGCACTAACCCTGTGTCAATTATTACCTCTCCAAAAAATTACGACACAGTATATATTAATAAATTTCGACAGATAATTGTAAAAGGTACTGCATATGGTAGAATAGGAGGTGTGGAGTTATCTCTAGACGATGGTTTGTCTTGGATATCTGCAAACGGAGCAGAAAATTGGCATTTGAATATTCATATTCATGGCAGAGATGTGAAAGGAATCCATATGATGCACCACGTTTCCCTCGCGGATGTCAATTGCTCTAACTATATGACAAGTAAAATTAACGAAATACATAAAATGGTAAATGGAAATAGAAATGATAGCATCAAGTTGCATATCATAAGTAGAGCAATTGATGACAATGGGTGGTTAGAGAGTAATAGGACTAGCTTCAACGATATTCACATACAATTAAAAAGAATAGAATAATTACACATATACAAATTTGTCTATTTGTTTATAACAATCTTCCTGATTTCATGACCAAACTGCTTGATTTGAATGACCTATGGTGTCTAGTGCCACCGTATATCTTCTTTGATGGCTCAAATTTAGTTTTTAATTCTTCAATATGCTTTCTAGCTTCAGGTCGGTTATTTATTCCATACTTAGCAAATGCATCATCATTATACATTGACACCCATTCTGAAATGTTTTTTAATTCAATTGTTTCCATATTTTTTTTATTTTTCGCTGTTGCAGCAGCTATTTCTTCATTTAATCTTTCTAATTCTTGATGTGATTGTTGTATTAATTTTGCTAATTTATTTAAACGTTTTTCTGATTCGGCTTGTTTCACATCATCAGGAGCTTCATAGTAATCAAAGTAACCCGCTTGTGATGACACAGCTATTGCTGCAGATAAATTACGACGATTTAATCGTGAACTTTCATTTAATTTTGCTAATAATTGTGACATTTCATCACTTAATTGTTTTTGTTGAGCAATTTTTACTAATTTTTGTTCATACAAACCTCCCAATGATGAGATACTCATGCTTGTTGGCTTGTAGTGAGCACTCACTCAAATTGAAGCTATTTATGACTGAATTTTTTATGTCAAAACCGATCGCTGATTTACCGTATGGGCCCGGTCAAGAACATGGGAAGAAGTATCTGGTGTAAGTAATCTATCTATCGAAACGAGCGATCATAAAATACTGTTTGAATATCTTATTGTGATTTTTAGTTTGAAAAGGTCGCAATTAATATAAATTTCTAGATTAAAATCATCACTAGGGATTTAGAATAAAACTGGTAAAATGACTTTTTTTAAGAAATATTTATGTTTCTTTTATCTGGTAGAAACACAAAATAATTTTGGTCCCTGTATAAAAACAATAATTGTAGCCTCTAAAAACGTTAGTACCCATGGCCGCCGGTACTAGTTGTTAGATTTTCAAAAAAAGTTACATAAATTTTGATTTGACTAAATGAGTTCTTCCCGTCTATCTCCAGCCTCGTTGGAGAAGCTTTTTCTAGATAAGCTAACCGAAAAATATACTTTAAACATTCGTAATTTAAAGAAAGCATTCTTATGTTATGATCATGATAAAAATGGATTACTAGATTTGAAAGAATTAGAACGTTTTATATCATCATATTGTAATGGTGTTCATAGTGACGACGTCAAAGTTCTTGTTAATAAGTATGATCGTAATAAGGATGGTTATATTAGTTATGAAGAATTATTAGATTTTTTAACAAATCGTACAGCAACTAATGGTGTTGATGGTATGACAACAGTGCCTGCTGCCGTTGATAATCACGTGTTTCGTGGCATATCTAATAAAAACGAAAGAGGTGAAAAATCAAAATTATTAAAAGAACAGTATAAGAGGAATGAGACTGATTTAAAAATATCAAAAGCTATTGATGAAATTTCTAATGAAGTAAAATCACGACCAAAATATGGTGCTGCTACTCGCTCCAAACAACAAGATGATGTATCAGAAACGTCGTCAAATCGTTCATTAATTATTACATCATCTAAACCTACTAAGGCAGTACCTACCGCTGCAGCTCGTTCAATCTCACCTCCACCCATGTCTGAGATATCTTCAACTATTACATCATCAGATGTACAATCAACTTTAGATCCATCAAATCCAAGACATTTAGAGTATAGATGCAAAATTGTTGTTCAAAACTTAAGAGCTGTCTTATTAAAAATGGCTGCTGATATGCGTGTATCTGGTAAAATACAAAATAGATTAACAATGACAACACCTGTTCTTCTCGAGACAGTTGCATGTAAAATCTTGTTAAAGGAATTTAAATCATTTCCTGATATTGTACTAGAAATGATTAATGGAAAAGAGGGTATCGTTGGACTGCCTTATGACTCATTTGTTGAGTTATTAAATCATTTTAAAGCACCAGGTAGTGGTCCAATTCGTAGTGAAATTGGTGAATTTTTATTTGAATTATGCATTCAAGATAACTCGCTCAATCCGCCTGTTGCCAATCCATATCAATTAATTACGTTGTTATTTGGTAAAATCCCTAATACTGTCATAGATGGTCTTCAAAGATTAAAATTAGAGCAACCAGAAAGTCCAACAAGAGCTGGTGTTAGTAAGAATCGTAAAGAACCACCACCAGTTGGCATGCAACCAACCACACACAACGGAGTATACATTCACGGCAGTAATGGTGGTGGAAATAAACACACTGAAATATCTGGTAAAAATGATGTGAAAAAAGGAAGTTTAGCTTCACAGATGGACCAAGGACGTCAGCTAGTTGCCACGGGACCGTTCAAAGATCCGCTCAGTGACAGCTATGAAACGAGTAGAGCTGATGCAATCATGGCTGTACCACTAAGATTTATTAGTAGAAAGAGCAAGACCGCTCTTGTTTGTCCAACTAATTTTGATGTCTCATTGTTGAAAAGATCCGCTGTTCTACCCTCGTATTCCACCAGAATCAATCATGTCTTCGGTATGTCCGTTTCTATTACTTCAGGCAACATGATGCATGCATTATCCACAAGTGGCTCAACGGGCGCCTTGGTATATGCTGCAGCTGGTGTTGGTGTTGTTCACGATTTAGAAACGAATACACAAAAAATATATAACGGTCATTATGATGACATCACTTGTATTACTATCAGCGGCGATGGTCGTTTAGCCGGAACAGGATGCTGTGGTAAAAAGGGGGATGCTGAACGGGATCTGCTAATTCATGTGTGGGATGTGACAGCGTCGTCAAATGTGCCGTTGATAACTCTCGGCAAAGGATTCTTCGAACGATTTATTAGTGCCGTTGGTTTTTCATTTGATGGGAAATATATTAGTGGTATAAGCGGTGATGATGCACATACTATGGGTATATGGCACATTGAAACTGGTCAACTTGTGACTACTGCCACCGTGCAAAAAGGATTGGCCCCTCAAGTCAAGTGCTTGATGTGGTCATCAGAGCAACAATACACCGAGTATATCACATCTTCTCATAGCGGTCTTTGCGATTTACTACTTACAACCGGTGAGCATCATATTAAATTGTGGTCATTTCGTCGCCCAGTTTCAACCGGTATGGAATTAGGTGGCTTAAAGGAAGCGTCAGTGCAATACAAAGAGTTGAGCTTAAATAAATTGAGTAAATCTGGTCATAAACCACCGAAAGTATCAACATGTGGTGCGTTTTTAAGCTGTGCAGATAAGACTAATGACGTCGTAGTTGGCGGCAGTAACGGCTTCGTATATTTGTTTAAAAAGGGTGAATTAATTGCAAATGTAGCCGCTATTAAAGGTGGCGTGTTCACTCTTCAAGTTATGAACGACAAGGTTATTTGCGGCGGCAGTCAAGGAATGATAAAGCTATTAGATGGTCGGACATTGAATATTTTAGTTTCTTACTCTATCTCTGGTTCTGTTGTTGAAACACCGCGTGGTGGCAGTGTGATTAGTGATGCAGAGGAGCAACATACAAGTGATATCAACTACAATAGTCACGATATTTTAGGTGTTGCTTTATTCAATGGTGGCGGCAGAGGATCGTCTTCAGTCATCAAGGCATATGCTACAACAGCTAATGGCAAAATGGTTCGATTAGACTTTACTAACACTGCTGTAACCAAGAATAATGTTGTTAACTACTACCATGTTGGTCCTGTAACAGCAGTATGCACTGAAAGCAACAGAGGAGGTAGATTAGTAGTTACTGGTGGCGATGATCGCAGATTGTGCGTTTGGGATGCTACCACTAGATCATTACTTGTGCGATGCAATACTAAAGGTAGTGTTCGTTGCTGTCATTTTGATCGTAACTCTTCATTCATTGCAGTTGGCAGTGCTGATGGTAGCATCAGTATCTACAGCCTTTCTACTGGCAAGGAATACAGTTTAACCGAAGTAAGCTACCGCAAGGATAGTAAAGAGGTCATCAGTGACATCAAGTTTAGTCCAAACAATGAGTACGTGGCGGCTGGTTCACACGATGGATACATTTATGTCTATAATTGTGCATTAGAAACCTCTGGCACCATGAAAGCATTATATAAATTAAAAGGTCATTCAGCCTACATTACTCACCTTGACTGGAGTATTGACAGTCTACTCTTACAGTCTACTTGTGGTGCCTATGAACTATTGTTTTGGGATATTCGTAGCGGTACATTGCTTAAAGGAGAATTCAACACATCAGATATTAAATGGAAAACCAACCATTGTATCTTAGGCTTCAACGTCATGGGAATGTGGCGACCATATTCAGATGGCACAGACATCAATGCTATTGACGTGCATAAAGAAAAAGGATTAATGGTAACTGCGGATGATTTTGGTAAATTAAATATGCTGAATTACCCATCAGTTGTAAAAAGTGCGCCATGTCGTTCGTATAACGGACATACTTCACACGTCAGTAATGTTAGATTTTTAGATCGAAGAGATGGAAACACTACTCTTGTAACCGTTGGTGGTCGTGACTGTACCGTTATGCTTTGGAATATCGATGAAATTATTGTGGAGAAATCAAGGACTTTGAAAGACTATAACAATAAATTGTAACCTGTCTATAAGCTAGCTATACTAACAACACTCTCGCAAGCTTGA
>JACCDO011183837.1_pt1 | contig 15726 bp, 7 predicted proteins | sample 7446101 | NCBI WGS metagenome assembly JACCDO01 (sample SAMN15323440, study PRJNA562643) | freshwater metagenome | isolation source: river surface water | place: USA:Blue River Watershed | collected 2017-08-16
AGCGCTTGTTATTCACTTTTCTTATCAGGTGTTAATCATAATGATTTACATACAGGTAATATTCTTGTTAAAAAAATCCCACGTCGTATTAATGAGTATCATATAGATGGTGTAAAATACAGAATTTTTACAGACTATACTGCTATGCTTTACGATTTTGATAGATCTACTTGTAGTGATTTTATGGGTCATTACAATAATGAAATTCATTATGGAAATCCTAATGATATTTTACAAAATACACTACACCCTGCTAAAGATATAGCAAAAGTATTTTACTATTTTTTTAGACGCGCTGATTATATAATGCGTCAAGAAATTTGTGAAGATCTTGCAAATCCCGGAGAAGAAAATAATCTCTTTAACTTTTTTAATACTCAACCTGATCAATGGTTAGAACAAAGAGTTACTGAAAACCAACTAAATATTCTTTTTGAACACCCTACTACCATCTTGAGAAAATTATTTCTTCGTTTTTCTGGTGCCAATGATAATCACCTTGCAAATAATCCCAATATTGATGTGTATACTTATATTTGTGATCATGATGTATACAATTCTGGCGTGCTCGATTCTCAAGCACAGATTACTCATTTTGCTGAAGATTTAGAAGAAAGATGTCAAGATAGAGAAGACTTGTTAAATCAACAAATTGTAAATCTCGAATTTCAAAATGATAATTTACGTGCTGAACGAGATATGCTTGCTGATGTGCGTGATGAATTAACTTTACAAAATCAGAATTTACAACAAGAGGTTAACATGTTACGCATAGTGTGAGTTAGAGTAATTTAAAGTTGAGATTTTTATATTGTAAAATAAGATGTCACTTATTTTACAAGATTATACAGAAAAGTCCATCGCTCTTTTTGGTAATACAAAAAATTATGTAGACGAACTAAAAGAACTGGGTGGTCGCTTTAATCCAAATCTTACTTATGATGATGTGAAGTGTCCTGGATGGATTTTTTCAAATAAAAAAAAGGAACAACTATTAGAATTTGTTGAAAAGGTTAATGATGATAAATATGAAAAGAGTGAAAAAAAAGTTGAAAAAAGTGTTGATAAAGATATTTTGAAAGAATTAATTAGAATTAGAAATGATATAGATAAGTTAATTAAAAAATTGTGAATAAACAAATATAGTAAAAAAAAATATGTTTTATTAAATTAATAAAACATATAATGCTTGGAATAAGAAAAGAAAAAGAATTTACACCTATTGTAACGACATCATCAATTTCTGCTTCAAATAATACTAATAAAAATTGGGGTCCATCTGCTATATCAGCAGATGGGTCAATAGTATACGCGTGTGCAAATAATGATTATATATATAAATCTATTGATGGAGGTTTGTCATTTCAACCTCTCACAAGTCTTCCTATTTCTCTTTCGAACAATTGGTCTGATATTGCAACTTCTGATAATGGACAATATATACTTGCTTCAATAGGAAATACTTCTGATTTATTCTTATCTACAGATGGAGGGTTAACTTGGTCTACAAAAGGTGGACAGAAAGTATGGGCAAGTGTTAGTATGTCTAGTAATGGTCAAAAAATGGTTGCTTGTAATAGCAGCTCTTCTGATACAATTTATATTTCAACTGATTTTGGAAATACATGGGTTGCAACTGGAAGTCCATCTCTTTTTTGGAGGATAGTTAAAATATCAGGGAACGGAAATTTTATAATGGCAATAAGTATATCTGTATCTTCCATTTATACAAGTAATGATAATGGAGTAAATTGGAGTATTACTGGTACCCTTTTCGGATCAGGAGGATTTACAAAATTAGCGTTATCTAATACAGGTCAATATCTTATCATAAATAGGGTTGATGGTCCTACTCCATATATTTATATATCTCAAAATTTTGGAACTGATATTTCAACTACTCCAGTGCGGGCTGGAGGGTTCGGTCAAACTAGCGTTTCATTATCTATATCATCATCAGGACAATATATGACATATTCTATTGGAGGTAATACGATAGGAGTCTCATCAAACTTTGGTACAAGTTTTACTACAAATCCAGGAAGTTTAGGTTCTCAAAACTGGAGATTCAGTGTTATGTCTTCTGATGGATCTACTCAGTTACTAGGGGTATTAAATACTTCTATATACAAATCTACAAATTATGGATCAACTTTCTCTGCTTTACCTACAGGGACAACAAGTAGTGTATCAACTATATCTTATATTACAACAGAATTTAATAGAGTTAATTCAACTGCATCAAAACAAATAAAATAAAACTTTTATATAAACAATGGTTCAAATTTATCAGATGTTTTATAAATCTTTTACACTTACTTTAACTTTCATAACTTCTTCACTCTTCTTTTCTTGTTCAAGTTTTCTAAATATTCTATAAACATATCGAGTCTCTGACTTTACACTTTGATATATAGAAGAAAACTGCTCATCCACTATAAGTCCCTTCTTACCTAACATCGCAATCCATTCAGAAATTGATTTGTATCCATCACTATCCTTATACTCAAACAAATATCTACCATTTCCTTTTGTATCCTTATTCAAAACACACTCAAACAACATATGTTCTACATCGATAAGTCTCCTTACAAGTTCTGAATTGCAATCATGTTCTCTCAAAACAAGATAACCATTAGGTTTAAGTATTCTAACTAATTCTGTAAGGTAATATTCAATATCGTTTACATGATGTAATACTTGCAAACAAGTTATTACATCTACTGAATTATCCATAAATGGTAAACTCACAAATGGTTTAACTGTGCGATATGTCACATCTTCTTGATAAGGTTTTATTAAAACATTGCCATACCAGTCTTCGATATCAAGAGAAAATGTATTTTGTTTCTTCAAATAAAGTGCTTTTGAAATTGCTTTTGTGATACCACCCTCTCCTCCGCCATAATCAAGATATATAAAATCATTTGTATTCTTATTCTTTTTATTTATAAAATTTATAAAGTCTTTTAATTCATTAAGTCTGGCACGTGAGCGGTAATAATCAGATTTCTCTTGTGGTTCATCTACCTTTTTAATCTTATTATGGATCTCCTTCATACTAGTATAGATCTCCAAATCATCACTCAATTGCAATATTCTATTCAAGTCGTCTTGCTTAATTTCTCTAAACTTGTCTGTAATAAGTTTCTTTACATTTTCTATTCCTCCAAGTTCTTTAATAGCACTTATTTGAGACAGGGTTGCAGGATATCTTCCATTCAATTCACATCTCTTATTACTTGTTACTTGCTTCACTAAATTAAGTAAAAGTCCTTGCACTTTTATTAACTCTGATTTATTCATATAATCATTTGATAACAATGCAGAAATTACACGATAGGAGTTTTCTAAATTGCACTGTCCCTTAAAAAAGTAGGAAGAAAGGCGTTTGTAAATTCCTTGAGAAATTTGTGAAAGATTATAAGGTGTATCTTTATTGAACAAAATAGTCTCTACAAGAACCTTAAAATAAGAAGTTGGAATATTTTCCAGACAAAATTGAGTGTAGAGAGATGGAACCGTATTCTCTTGTAATTTACAAAGAAGATTACTCGATGTCTTATTAAGAGATTTTAAGTTTTCATAGAAATTTAAATTTTCTGACAATACCACAGAACCTTTTGAAAAGGAAATATTATCCTGAAACTCTGATTTAATATCTCCATCATCATTAAACAACTCACTTTGGACAAGTCTTTTCATTGATGTAATGGACACATCATCCTCATCTGAATAGTTTGGAGTAATAAGTTCTCCAACAACAGGGACCCATGAAGTTGGCAATAACAAGACTTCAGCAATATTAAAGGTAATTTGACCACCAAACAAGTCAAATGTATATTCCATTGTTTTAGATTTACTCACAAAAATACTATCCAACACATCTTGAAAATTATAAAACTTTTTTGAATTGTATAGAGATATCATTAAAACACCTCCAAAGTTTTTATAAAGACTTATATATTCTTCAGGTAAATCTGAAAATCTTATCCAATCACTTAAAAAAGAATATTCTTTTGTTAATCTCATCTCTTGCACACTTGGATTGAAAGAGAAAATACAAGGTACACTTGGTTTTATAACATCTTGTGCTTGAAGAATGCTATACATTCCTGCTACATCCGTCTTGATATATGAAACAGAAGGTTCTGTATTTCTCGAGAAGTAAGTTATATCGTTTTCAACTTTATAACCCCTCTCTATTACCTTTTCAGAATAAATTTTTTCAAGAAATCGATCATATCGATGATTGGGATTTTCAGAAAGTAACTGCTTATTATTTAACATTATTTCAAACTCCTCGTTAATACCAAGATCGAGCTTCTCGTTTACAATAGTTAAAATTTTATATAAGTCCTTTGAATTCATCCTTGCAAATATTTTTTCAATTATTTCAAATAATGAATCGAGAGTTTTTATTTCACCAAATAAATGAGAATTTGCAAGAATTGAAATAATCGATTCTTGTTTATTAAGAAACTCTTTCATCGAACTTATCTCTGTTGTCTCTTTTGCAAGTTCAATTCCTCTTGTTATCTGTGATTGTGTACACGCTTCAAATACAGGGAAATATTCAGAAAGTTGTTCTTTAAAACTATCTGTATCGAAACTATCTAAATTCTGAGTAAAACGAGTATAAAATGCTCCGCCTGCGATAACATATTCATCATATTCACAATCTTCTTTTTGTGATTCATTATATGCTTCAAAATATGCTTCAACTTCTTTTCTCATATCAGACTCATCCATATTTCTAAAAAGTGATGTTAATACATCCATCATCTGATCTACAGTATTATTTTCAGTTGTGAAATGAAGGAAACTCATTACTCTTTTAAAATCTGAAGATTTGAGAGTCTTTGATCTTTCAGAGTTGAAAAAATTATTCAAATCATTTATTAAACTATAAGTCTCTTCTTCTGCATTTCTGTAGTATGGTAATTCATCTGCCATTTCTTCAAAAATCTCATCATCCTCGTTATTCATAGCGTCAGGATTTTTCAACATAACATTTAAGTAATCATAAAGAATATAGCAGTACATGATATCATCTTGCATAACAGTATATAAAGCATTCATCTTGTCTTCATCATCTACTATTTTACTATTCAATACAGGAGTTAATACCTCTGTAAAAGTAGTTAAATTTCTAACTCTATCATAAACTTCAACCATCTTCTCTTCTCTCCAATATTTAAACAATTCACGTAATGCCTTTTCAAATAAAGGTGGTAGAGGTGACATCTCTTCAGATTTATTTAATTCCTCATCGTCCTCTTCTTCTTCTTCTTCTTCTTCGTAAATTTTACTCATTTCATTACCTGCGGCACCTTTTACAATTTCAAATTGTTCATCCGTACAACCTGCAAATTCTGGCAATGCACGAATTTGATCAAAAACCCATTCTTGATCTTGAGATTCTTCATATACAATATAAAAATGAAATAAGAATTTCATAAAAGTAACTACATCATCCACCTTACACATACCAATACGAATTTTTCTCTTTTTAGGTTCAACTTCTACATCTTCTTCTACATCTTCATATTTTTCACTCCATTCTTTTGCTATCTTCTTTCTTAATCCTTTCTCCTTCTTATACTTGCGACTCCATATCTCATTCATCATTTCTTCATACTCTTTTGCAGTCATATCTTTTTTATATTCATCATCTGATTCATCATCTGATTCATCATCTGATTCATCATCAGAATCAGAAGGTCTTGGAATCGTTATATCTTCTTCATCGCTTTCTTCTCTTCTTGATATTCTCACTTTTCTAATGGGTTCTTCTTCATCACTTTCTTCAGAATCAGAAGGTCTTGGAATCGTGATATCTTCTTCATTATCACTTTCTTCTTCCTCTTTTTCACTCTCTTCTTTTTCACTTTCTTCTTCTTCTTGTTCACTTTCTTCTTCCTCTTTTTCACTTTCTTCTTCTTCTTGTTCACTCTCCTCTTCCTCTTCTTGTTCACTTTCTTCCTCCTCTTTTTCACGGTCTCTTCTAACCTTCCTGATAGGTTCTTCATCACTTTCTTCTTTACTTTCTTCAGTATTTTGAATTCTTTTTCTCATTTCCTCTAAAAATTCTTGGGAAAATATATCTTTCTTTTTCTTTCTTGGAACTTGAGTTATTTTTCTAACACTCTTTCTCTCTTTTTTCTCTTCTTTTTCTTCACTCTCTTCTCTCTCTTCTTGTTTTGAAAGTTTTTTTCTTTTTTGTTTGTCCATCTTCATACGCTTAATTCTCTCTTCTTTTTCTCTTTTACTTACCTCTTCTCTCTCCTTTGCTCTTGCATATTCTTCTTCTTTTTTTCTTGTTTCTCTTTGATTTTTTAGGAGTTGCCCAATTCTATTTTTCCATCTTTTTACATATTCATAAACTGGATCAAACATTGTTAACTGTTGGTCCTGCATTTCCTTATCTGTTTCAAATAATCTATCTGTAATATCTTTAGAGGAGGAATCAAGAGTAACACCATCTTCTGATAGAACGAGTTGTTCAAGTTTATCATTTATTTTTTTTCTAATAGAACTTGATAGTGCTTTATCTCCCAGTGTTTTATTCAGTTGATCTTCTTCTTTATTAAAATCTGATGATACTTTCTCACGTTCTTGCTTTCTCTTTTCTTCTCTTTGTTTTTGAAATTCTTCAACTATCTTTCTCTCGCGAACATTACGATAAATCTTTGTTGAAAACAGTCTCTTTCTTGCAATTAAATTTGAGAGGAGTTTTTGAACTTTTCTATGTCCTTTAGCAAGTTCTTCTGGAGAATTTGGATCATCTTTCAAATCAGGGTGTTTTTTGATGAGTTCATTGTAAACAGCATCAATACGTTCTTCTAAATTAAGATCTTTAAATTGCTCATTAAGTTTTTCAACATCTTGATTTAAAATTCTTGCTTTCGCTGCTTTCTCTCTTTGTTTTTCTTTAACAATCTCTGCATTATGTTTCATGATATCTCTTTTCTTAATAATTTCAGAAAGGGGAACCATAAATATACTTTTGCGAGCAGCAGCGTAAATTTCATCAGCATTTTCATTGTCTTCATCATTAGAAAATTTATTACATTCATTTAATTGTTCAATAGACACCTTTCTCAATCTATCAATGAAAGCATCAAGTTTTGGTTGTTTACTAACATAAGCGAGATTATATAAGTTTTCATCAACTGACAAAGGCATTTCATCATCTCCCTTAATTTTAGAAGGTTTTTTCATTTGAAGTCTTATTACTTCAACTAACTGTCTATTTGGTGGAAGATTTATATGAGAATTTCTTCGAATTGCTCTTCCAATAACTTGTTCATCTCCTTGTTTGTTCCATCCACTCTCGAGAATATAAACTTTTTCAGTCTCTTTTAAATCGAGACCTTCTCCACCTGCCTTTGTAATAAACAGAATATTAGTTCCACCTCTGTTATAATTATCAACCATATTTTTTCTATTTGCTGCAGTTATATTTCCTGATACAACTCCATAAGGAATATTATTCTTTTGCATATTGTTTTGAATAAGAACAATTCCAGAATCTTTGAAAGATGAATATACAAGACTTTTTATGCGATTTTTATGATTTTTTATGAGTTCATTTGTAATCCAATCAATTTTTGGACTTTTCTCTCTATCAATGGCATTTACAGACTGACGTAACGCTTGTAAAAATTTTTTATAATATTGAGGATTACCAAACTGTTTAATCAATGACTTTTCTACTTGTTCTGTTTGAATTTTAAAATACAACTCATAATAATCGGGATCCATGATAAAATATTCTGTCCTCTCTACTCTTCTAGGATAAGAACCATCCTCTTCACGAGAGTGAAAACTTATCTTGCATTTAAAAAAATCCTTAAAAAATTGTTCATTGTCAATCTTTTTCTCGAAATATGTTTTTGTTAAAGGTTGTAATCTACCTTGCAATGCAGCAATTAAATTATTAATATCATAGACACTGTTATAAACAGGTGTGGCAGTTAGTAATAAAACCTTATTTGCCTTGTGTGCACAGTGTAAGAGAGCAAGAGTTTGAATTCCGTCATACTCTTGAGTACCCTGTAATTTAATTTTAGAAGGATCAAGTTCTATTTTTTTACTAAAACCGCAATTTAAGCAATTTGTAAGTGTTATCTTATCATTTTTAGAATCTTTACTGAAAGAGAGTTTAGTAGAATTACATTTTTCACACTTTTCCATTGGTTGATTATCTTTTTTCTCATCAACTTTTTTACTTTTCAACTCTGTTCTCAATTTGTGTGCTTCATCAACAATGAGTAATCCATCAACACAAATAGGTTCAAAATTTCCTTGTTCATCAACTGAATCTAAAAAGCGTCTATTGAATGTTTCATAAGTTAGTGCTTGAAATACTTTTCTTATTTCAGGACTTTCAGGATCAATACCAAAAAGTTTCATTTCCTTTTTAAAATTTGCAATGAGAGAAAGAGGAGCAACAACAATTACAGGTTTTCCAGGATATTTTTTCATAAAACAATTCATAACTGCAACAGCAGTTAAAGTCTTACCTGTTCCTGTTTCAAATGCAGCAATAAGTCCTCTGTGTTTCTCCATCCACTCAACAACTCTAAGTTGATAAGGATTCAGTCGTATATCATTATTATAAGGAATAGCACAAGCTAATTGATTTTGTGACATGTTTTATTTATATAAAATAGATAGAAATAAAACATCTTTTAAATTTTTTATGGAAATTTTTTATACAAAAATTCTCATCATTATTAAAATAAAAATATCATTACACATGACTGATTCTTTTTCTAAATTTTATAATTCTATTTGTTTTTAGAAATGTATCTTAATAACTAACATTTTTATGATTTCTAATATTATTATGATTGTTGCCCAAATACTATTACTCTACCATCACATCCAGGAGATCCAGATTCCATAGCAATAGGTTGAGCTATTTCAATACTAATAGCTCCTGCTATGGTACTAGTAGTCCATGTTTGAGTATTCGATGCTTGTATAGAAACTTGAGATGCTAATTGAGGATACGCAGGACCAGTATTTTGTATAAGTGTATTACCAGCACCTGCAACAGGTGATGAACCTTGCACTCTCGCAACTACTGTGTAAGCCATATTTCCTGTTGTTGCAAGACTACCTAAATTAGTTGTTATAGATAGCCCTGGAGCAGATGTCATAGTGGTAGATTTAACTATAACATTATCTGGATCAATTAAAATATTTTGTATTTCATCTACCATAGCTCTATATGTTACTGGTTGAGTAGTATTAAATTGTATTCTAATATTTGTATTATTCATAAAATCTTCTCCAGTTAATGTTGGAGGTATTAACCCTACCCATAATTCCATTCTTATACTATTGGTACTGGGAGAAATAAAAAGTGAAAAATCATTTCTCGTCACGTATCTCCAAATAGAATTTGCAGTGAGTCCAGAAACACCTAGAATCGTTGGTCTTTCACTACCTATATCTACTGTACAAACAGTTAAAACATATAAGGTGTTAATGCTTATGTTTCTTGTAGGTGTAAATGGAAGTAAATAATAACCTACACCACTTGGACCAATAAGACCAGTATTAGTAGTTCCGTTACCACCAGGACCAGGATATGCTAATGGATAAGTAGGAGTTGAACCAAGAGCAACAGAACTACCTCCTAAACCTCCTGCTACTGAAAAACGATATTGATTTGCCTGATAAACTGATTTCCTTGTATAAAGCACAATTATACCACCTGCTCCACCTCCACCTCCACCAAAGTTTCCTCCAGTTCCTCCAGCATTACCTCCATTACCTCCTAAACATTGAAATAAACCATCTCCTGAAAGATCATATGCTGCTATATACATAATTCCTCCACCTCCGCCACCTCCTCCTGAAGTTGCAGCACTACCTTGTATAGACTTGGCACCAGATCCTCCTCCCATTGAAGGAGTAAGTTGATAAGTTGCACCTGCATTATTAATTTGATAAGGAGCTATCCATGCACTAGTAGATGATGCAATTTTTCTACCACCTGATGCAGCCGATGGAACAGTTATACCTGTAGCAGAATTTCCTAAACCAGCATTGATTGCTGCTCGTCCACATGCTCCCCTACCACCATAATTTCCAACTAATGTATTTGCTGTAACTACAGGAGGAGCTGTTCCCGCACTTAATACTGTTGTAGTAGAGAGACCTGCAGCACCTGCTCCGCCTGCCCTAAAAAATCCTCCTGTTCCACCTATTCCTGCGGTTACTCCAGAAGCATGACCACCATTATTTCGAATTACTCCATTATTTCTAATAGTTCCTGTGCAGAATATTCTATATCCAGAAGTTTCTAATGTGTATCCAGCATATAGATCAAGATTACTTGGATAAATATCCCTTGTTAAGTTATAAGAGTTATTTGCAATATTAAAAGTAGAATATAAACTTTGTTCATTATATGTTCCATCTAAAATAATACCAAGATCTGAACCATCTCCATACATTCCTTCTATTGAATCTCCTGAATTTACACCTGATAGTTGGACATTATTATTATAGAAAACTTCTTTTGAACTAGAACCATAAAATAATGGATATGTCGATGATGCTGGGGGGGCTATATCATTTCTTATAGGAGCAATATACAGAGCACTTACATCAAATGAACTAAGATCAAATGTAGATGAGTTTATGATTATAGAATTAGCATGTTGATTTGTTCTTCCTGCATAATTTCCAATAGAGATAGCACCAGATCCTTGATTAGTCTGTCCTGCCTGTAAACCTATAGCAATCGCACTTGTTCCTTGATTACAAGCACCCGCAAAACTTCCTATTGCAATAGCATTTAACCCTTCCCCTGATATACCAGCATTAAATCCTATGGCAATAGCGCCAGGTAACTGGTTACTTCTACCTGCTTCAACTCCAATTGCAATGCTGTTTGACCCTTGATTTGTTTGTCCAGAAATAGTTCCAATAGCAATTGATTGCGCTTGTTGATTACAATTTCCAGCATTTACTCCAATAGCTATACATGCATTGGATTGATATTCCTGTCCTGAATTTGTCCCAATAGCTATAGAGTCATTATTTTGATTACAATTTCCAGCATTATTTCCTATAGCGATAGATTGTGGATATTGTAAAGAAGCACCAGCATAGTAACCAATTGCGATAGAACTATTACACTGATTACAATTTCCAGCATTTACTCCAATAGCTATAGAATGGTACTCTTGATTATCATATCCACTTAATGTTCCAATAGCTATAGAATTACCTGAATATTCAATAGAGGAAGTTCCTTGATTGTTTTTTCCAGCATTAAGACCAATTGCAATTGAGTTACAACCTTGAACTGTATAACCAGCCTGATTTCCTATAGCAACTGAATTTGAACTTTGTCCAGTAAAACCAGATTCAAAACCTATAGCAACTGAACTTATATCTTGATTAAAACGCCCAGAATTATAACCTATAGCAACATTACTTGAACCATCTACAAACCAGTTTGTACCATTGAACAAAAGATATTCTCCATAAACATTGCCTTGTGGAAGACTTAAAATTCCACCATTACTAATATCAGAATAAGTAACTTCCTTTGTAATTGTATTATAATAAACTGCTTTATTATTTGAAAAATTTCTAATAGGGTCAATATAAAGTCCATTAGGATTGTTTGTGCCTAAATTACTTCCAGAAGCATTTAACACAATTGTATTATTACATTGATTATTCTGTCCAGCAAGATTTCCTATTGCAATTGAATTACAACCTTGATTAATCTCCCCTGCTTGAACACCTATTGCAATGCTATTTGTTCCTTGAAATGTTCTACCTGCTTGAAATCCTAGTGATAGTGCACCTGTATTTTGAGATGCTTCACCTGCCATGTAACCCATTGCAACAGTATTATAACCTTGTGCAATTGCACCTGCTGATCTACCAACAGCAATTGCATTGGGATTTTGAATATAGTAAGCAGCATTAGAACCAATTGCAATACTATTTAATCCTTGGTTGCTATTTCCAGCATTATTTCCAATAGCTATAGTATTAGAGTCTTGTCCAGTATTTCCAGCATTACTACCTATTATCACACGATCAGTCCAAATTCTTGTCAAACCTGATATATCAACATAAAAACTAGATAGATTTGAAAGAGATTTATTTACACCAAGTCTTTCTACTGATAAATAAGAAGTAGGAACACTTGAAACATCCGGGTAAGAGTCTGATGGTTCTATACTTGAATTATTTAACAAAACATAACCAGACCCTCTAGGTGGGCGAACCATTCCAGTATATTTTTTATTATTACTTACATCTCGATATTCTACATAAAATCCCCCTGCTTTCAAGTCAGAAGGGTTATTAATACCAAGTTGAATGAGTGGATCTTCCACTTTTAGAATATTTGTATCAATAATGGTTGAAGAACCATCTACTAACAAATCTCCACGAATTCTTACAGAACCTGATACATCGAGGTTAAACGAAATATCTGGAGTAGTAGTATTAATACCTACACTACCTATATTATTATTATAAATATTATTTCCATTAAGAGTCCAATAATTTGTTCCTCCACCACCTCCAGATGAAGTGCTTGACCCACCTATATAAATTGTTTTTACAGGATTTCTTACTGAACTACTATAAGAATTACTTATGTTTCCACTCATTTATATAATCATTTCAAGATATAAAAAATTATTTTAAATAATTTTTTACAAAATATAAATTATAAAATACTTAAAACTTAAAACAAAAATTCACGAACCATTTCTCGAATATCACTATTATAACAGTGAGACTTACCTTTTGAATCTATTACCATTTCTAAATAATCCAAACGTCTCTCATTTTCTTCTCTTACTCTTCTATCTATTTCTTTCAAAGTATCAAAATATTGCACTGGTCTCTTATAAAACTTCAACAATGTTTGAAAACACTTTACCTTTTTATTCATACTATGTCTATCACATGAATCAATCATGAAAAAATATACTTCACCATAAGTATGTTTATCTGTGGCATTTTTCAACACAAACTCTATCATATCACAATCAAATGTTTTTATCGCATCATATACATATCTATTTTGATTAATAACGTGTCCACCTTTTACTAATCTTTTTAACTCATACAAGTCGTTTTCACAAATAACTTGGGACAGCATTTTTATAGAATATAAAGTAATTACACAAACTTATTTTATCTTGTTGCTAAAAAATCAATTATGAAAAATCTCTTGGATTTGCTGCCTTGTTTTCCCCTTTATCATAGTTGCAATTTTTGCAGAACACAAGTTTAACAATGGTTTTATATCAAGATAATTGGCAACTGAAAGTAACTGAAATAACAAGTCATTATCTACATTTATAAATTCTACATCCCACTCGGTTGTTAAGTATTTCATATTTGTATGTTGTATAGGTTTTTGAATCTCTGGCATCTCTACATGCTCGTGATACTTCATAAATTCCACAATTTTTTTCATCACATTAGAATTCACCTCTTTTAATGGAATTTCAGTCTCTTTGTTATCAAGTTCTATCATTACTCTAATAACACGCGACATACATGCAGTGCGTTTTGAAATCTCAAATGAATCACCTTCATTACTGATTAAATTAATCAGTCCATCAAACATATCATTATTGGAAATAGTTTCAAGACTATCAAAAGAATCATAAAGCAAATTATCAGAAGACATTTTTCAAAATTTATTGTAATTTATCGTAATTTATAAATCATTCAATACATTTTTGATTTATAAATTTTAAAATCAATTTATTTTTTTCTCAGACTCATTATACATGTCAATACAAACTTCATTTAGCAATAATATATTTAAAGCATATAGAGATCTTGCTACATTTGGACCTATGGAAGCTGCCATGTATGAAAGGTATACTGATATAGAAAATAAAAAAAACACAAAAAAACCTGAAACTAAACCCATGTCAACAGGCACAAAAATTTTCTTGATTATCTTATTGGTAATTATTATTACAGTTGTGTTTGTTGCTTTATCAGGCAGTGGGTTTAATCCTTTTTTCTTTTTTATTAATAATTAATATTTACTTCATAATAAAATCCAAAAAGTTATTTAATTCTTCTTCATATAAATCAATCATAAACAAAAATTTTTGAATAAAAAAGAATGGAAAATTCTTATCAATTAAATCTTCTTGTGATAATGTTCCAAACCATATACTTACAAATAGTGGGAAATGTAAAATAGAACATGTAAAATCTCTTATATATTCCTCTTTACAATAATCTTTCATACCATTTTCTAAACACTTAATATAGTAATATTCTTTTATTAATGTATGATTTTGTTTTATACTGTCTACATTGAAACTTTCAATGAGAAAAAACACTATATCTTGGACACCTTTTCCATTTATGATATACTGCCAGTCAATAAAAATCGGATCGTAAACTGTCTTATCAAGATATTGACATTTTTCAAAAAACATATTGAGAGTTTTTACGTCGCCATGACATAATGATAATTTCCCTACACTAAGATATGCTTGTATTTTTTCAAAGTTTTCAATAGACTTTCCAATGATTTTAATATGATTTTCTTTCAAAATAAATTTCCATTTGTCTTGAAATGTATTCCATTTGTCTTGTAAAAAATCTTTCCAATGAGAAAAAAAGATATCATCATGACGTAACAACTGTGGAAAAAGAGATTTCAAATCTTTACCATAGAACTTTCCATGAAGTTTAGCACACTCCTCAACAATTCTCAATGTATTATCTATTGTATCATTATTAATATTATTAATATTATTAATATTTGCAATAATGTTATCTCCAGATTTATACATATTTTCGAGAAGAATTCCAATACGTTTGTCATTATCATAAACACTTCCATAAAATTTTGGAGTTCTTATTGGCACAAACGATGATATCTTTTCATAAAAATAATATTCTCTCTCATACAAACCTAAATCATGTGCCATTTTTGATAAGAAAGATTCATTGGTATTTTCCATTTTTAATACAAGATCATATTTATGTAAATCTGTTATAATAGAAATACTTATTACATCGGATATATATCCGCCCTTTAATTTTGTCTTATCAATGACAATGTCTTTTATATTCTCAAGAATTTTTCTATTTTTTTGATCCTTTTGTAAAGAGTTCAGAATATTATGTTTAAGTTTATCATGTCCATCTCTATCATTCATATCATTCATTAAACAATCCTTTACTGTCAAATCTATAAAATTTTTTATGATATGAGTTATGCCTAATTCATTATAAATACTTTTATCATATCCAATATCAATGGCAATTATCTTTTGCGGAAACATATTTTTGGCACTTAGCAATCCAGACTTGGAATCCTCAAAAATAATAACTTTATCATTTGAAATATTGAGTCGTTTACAAGCACTCAAATAAGGATCAGGATAAGGTTTTGATCGTTTACACTCGTTTCCAATTATTAGACAATCAACATACTCTATCAACTCAAAATAAGAAAGAATTTCTTCCGCAACTTTTCTATTACAATTCGTTACAATTCCAATCTTGTGTGCATAAGATTTTATACTTTTTAAAAACGGTTTAATTCCTAATGCGAGTTGAATCTTATCCTTGTGTTTTAAAAAGTACTCATCTTTTTTTATTGACAAATTTTCAACTTTTTCATCGATATTATATAACACAGTATTCAATACTTGCAAATCTGTATTTCCAAAGATATATTTTTTA
>JACCDO010546562.1_pt1 | contig 15723 bp, 13 predicted proteins | sample 7446101 | NCBI WGS metagenome assembly JACCDO01 (sample SAMN15323440, study PRJNA562643) | freshwater metagenome | isolation source: river surface water | place: USA:Blue River Watershed | collected 2017-08-16
CTCACGAACATCCAACTCAGGCTCTACTCGACGCTTTCACATTACGTAAGCATTTGAAAAACGGTCAGGGAAGCCTCGATGGTGTGAAAATCGTGATTGTTGGCGACGTTCTTCATTCACGGGTTGCTCGCAGCAATGTGTTGTTACTGAAAACACTTGGTGCGCATGTCACTTTGGTTGCACCACCAACCCTTTTGCCGGTTGGGATTGAATCTTGGCCGTGTGAATTTTCTTACGACCTTGATTCAGCGCTCAAGGGTGCAGATGCAGTAATGATGTTGCGAGTGCAAAGGGAACGCATGAATGCCGCGTTCTTCCCAAGCGCTCAGGAATATAGCCGTCGGTATGGGTTAGATGAATCTCGCGCAAAACTGCTTGCACCACACGGAATTGTTATGCATCCAGGACCGATGAATCGTGGACTAGAAATTGCATCGAAAGTAGCTGACGGAAATCGCTCAGTGATAGTCGAGCAAGTATCAAACGGAGTTAGCGTGCGAATGGCAGTTTTGTATCTAATGCTCGGTGGAAATGATGGAGTGGCTGAATGAAGACAGTAATTGGAAACGTCCGTCCACTCGGTGGAGAAGCCGTTGATATTGAAATCTCCGATGGTGTGATTACTCAAATCGCAAAAGCAAATTCACTACAAGCTGACATTGATGGAAAAGGATTGATCGCACTTCCAGGTTTGGTGGATCTACATACACATTTGCGTGAACCTGGCCGCGAAGATAGCGAAACGGTTGCAACTGGAACTCTCGCAGCAGCACGTGGTGGGTTTACTGCAGTGCATGCAATGGCTAACACAACTCCGGTGGCTGACACCGCAGGGGTAGTGGAGCAGATTTATCGATTGGGGCAAGAAGCTGGAAATTGCGACGTATTTCCAGTTGGTGCAGTAACACAAGGGCTCAACGGAACAGCTCTTTCAGAACTGGGCGCAATGGCAGATTCGGCTGCTCGAGTTCGAGTCTTTAGCGATGATGGAAAGTGCGTTCATGATCCAGTTTTAATGCGTCGCGCTCTTGAATATGTAAAAGCATTTGATGGTTGCATCGCACAACATGCACAAGAACCAAAATTAACTGAAGATGCACAAATGAATGAAGGTGAAGTTTCGAGTGTGCTCGGACTCCGAGGATGGCCGAAAGTCGCAGAAGAAGCCATCATCGCTCGCGATGTACTGCTTGCTGAACATGTTGGTGCACGTTTACATGTCTGCCACTTGAGTACAGCGGGAAGTGTTGAAATCATCCGTTGGGCAAAATCGCGTGGGATTTCAGTCACTGCTGAAGTAACTCCACACCATTTGTTATTAACAGATGAGACTGCACGTTCTTACAATCCGGTCTACAAAGTAAACCCACCTCTGCGCACAATGGATGATGTGACAGCTCTACGGGCCGCACTTGCCGACGGAACCATCGACATTGTTGCAACTGACCATGCACCGCACCCAAGTGAAGATAAAGAGTGTGAATGGTCGGCTGCTGCATTTGGAATGGTTGGTCTTGAAACAGCGCTACCAATTATCAACACCACTATGGTTAAAACTGGACTAATCAAGTGGTCGGATGTTGCACGAGTAATGAGTCAAAAGCCAGCTGAAATTGGCAGAGTTGAAACGCATGGAAATGAAATAGCGGTAGGAAAGCCAGCCAACATTGTTTTGTTTGATCCTGAAACAAAAGTCGTAGTCGATCGAGATGACACCGCAAGTAAGTCCAACAACAATCCGTTTCACGCCATGGAATTGCTCGGGCGCACCGCTCTGACAATGCTTCGCGGTAAAACCACATACAAAGCAGAGTGGATTTAATGATGTTGATTTTCGCAATGGAGTCTGCAGAAGTAACTGCAATCCCACAAAGGCTCATTCTCACTGGCATCATGATTTTGACAATTGTTTGGGCATTTTTTGGGATACGAAGAGCATGGAAAGCCAAAGAATTTCAGCAGCAGGAAATTCCAGCACCTAGTTCAGTGCCGGCAGACTTTGTTGCAACTGAATCATTCGAAGGCAGATTCCTAGCTACATCTTTTGCGAACGATTGGTTAAAGCGAGTGGTGGTTCATGGACTTGGCACACCAAGTCGGGCAGTGATTTCGGTTTCCGAAAAAGGAATTGCGATCAATTTCAATCAGGTGCGCGAGATTTTTATTCCACAATCAGACATCATCGAAGTTCGGGCAGACCGAGCCATTGCCGGTCGCGCTTTTGAAAAAGATGGAATCGCAGTAATTGTTTGGAAATTAGGAAACATTGACATAGCCAGTGGCTTTCGGGCAGACACTACGCAAGACCACGCAAGATTTTTGGAACTAAAAGGCAAGAAGCAGGAGAGTAGAAGCGAATGAGCACCCAGGCTAAATTGGTACTAGAAGATGGCAAAGTTTTTAATGGAATTGGCTTTGGTGCGGTTGGCACTACTTTCGGTGAGGCTGTGTTCTCAACTGGAATGTCAGGGTATCAAGAAACTTTGACTGATCCGTCATATCACCAACAAGTTGTGATCATGACTGCCCCACACATTGGTAACACCGGCATGAACCACACGGATGAAGAAAGCCGAAAAATCTGGGTGAGCGGTTTTGTGGTTCGCGAACCGTCACCAATAGTCTCCAACTGGAGGTCTGAAAGTTCTCTCGACGAAGAACTTAAGAAAGCCGGCGTTGTTGGAGTTGCTGAAGTAGATACTCGTGCAATCACGCGCCACTTACGCGAAAGTGGTGCGATGCGAGTTGGACTCTTTTCTGGAGCAGACGCAGAAAAATCTGATTCTGAATTAGTTGAACTTGTGAAAAAATCCCCGCAAATGAAGGGTGCGAATCTCACAGCTGCGGTCACTACCGAAAAAGCGTACGTAGTTCCGGCGGTTGGCGAAAAGAAATTCACTGTTGCTGCAGTAGACCTTGGAATCAAATCAATGACACCTGAGCTTATGGCGCAACGTGGAATTGAGGTTCACGTAGTTCCAGGTGACATCAGCGCTGAGGAACTTTTGAAAGTCGGCACAGACGGAATTTTCTTCAGTAATGGACCTGGAGATCCTGCCACTGCAGATCATGCGGTCGCCCTCGCAAAAGCAGTGCTTGATGCGAAGCGCCCATTCTTTGGCATCTGTTTTGGAAACCAGATTCTTGGTCGAGCGCTTGGCTTTGAAACTTACAAACTGAAATATGGCCACCGTGGCATAAACCAACCAGTTCAAGATCGCACCACTGGCAAAGTTGAAGTGACTGCACACAATCATGGTTTTGCGGTTAAAGCTCCAATTGATACCGAATCAAAAACCGAATATGGCCGGGTAATCGTTAGCCATGTTTGCTTAAATGATGATGTAGTTGAAGGGCTCGAATGTCTCGATGTCCCAGCCTTCAGCGTTCAGTACCACCCCGAAGCGGCAGCGGGTCCACACGACTCTGCCTACTTGTTTGATCGATTCTGCGAGATGATGAACGGAACCCGAAATGCCTAAGCGGACAGATATTAAAAGCGTACTCGTAATTGGTTCAGGTCCAATTGTTATCGGTCAAGCTTGTGAGTTTGACTACTCAGGAACTCAAGCTTGCCGGATCTTGAAAGATGAAGGCATTCGCGTTATTTTGGTAAACAGTAATCCTGCAACCATTATGACCGACCCAGAGTTTGCTGATGCAACCTATGTCGAGCCAATCACTCCTGAAATTGTCGAAAAAATTATTGCAAAAGAAAAGCCAGATGCACTTTTGCCAACTCTAGGTGGACAAACCGCGTTGAACACCGCAATGTCATTGCATTACGCCGGCGTACTAGAAAAGTACAACGTCGAATTGATTGGTGCGGATGTCGAAGCAATCGAACGCGGTGAAAACCGCGAACGTTTCAAAAAGATTGTGGCTGAAATTGGTGCAGAGAGTGCGCGCTCAGCGATCTGCCACACTATTGAAGAAGTTTTTGCTGCCGTTGAAGATCTTGGATATCCAGTTGTGGTTCGCCCTTCTTTCACAATGGGAGGAGCCGGTTCAGGTTTTGCGTACAACAAAGAAGAGTTGATGTCTATTGCGAGTGCTGGCTTGCAGGCAAGTCCGACCACTGAAGTTTTGCTTGAAGAATCAATACTTGGTTGGAAAGAGTACGAACTGGAATTGATGCGCGACCGAAACGACAACGTGGTTGTGGTTTGTTCGATTGAAAACATTGACCCAATGGGTGTTCACACCGGTGACTCAATCACGGTTGCACCGTCTCTAACTCTCACTGACCGCGAGTTCCAACACATGCGAGATGTTGGAATTGCTGTGATTCGTGCGGTTGGCGTCGACACTGGTGGTTGCAATATTCAGTTCGCAATTAATCCAGCTGATGGTCGTATGATCGTGATTGAAATGAATCCACGAGTGTCACGTTCTTCGGCACTCGCATCCAAAGCCACTGGTTTTCCAATTGCGAAGATTGCGGCTCGACTGGCCATTGGTTACACCTTGGATGAGATTCCTAACGACATCACAAAAGAAACCCCGGCTTCCTTTGAGCCAACCCTTGATTACATTGTCGTCAAAGTTCCTCGCTTTGCATTTGAGAAATTCCCGCAAGCGGATGACCGCCTGACAACTCACATGAAATCGGTGGGCGAAGCAATGTCGATGGGCAGAAACTTCACCGAAGCATTGCAAAAGGCTCTGCGCTCAATTGAGCGAAAAGACGCAGTATTTGCTTGGCCTGAAACCAAGACTGAAGTTGATGTGAAAGAACTCTTAGAAAGAATGGCAGTACCACGAGATGGCCGTTTAGGTTTGGTGCAACTTGCATTGTGGGCAGGAGCTTCTATCGAAGAAGTTTTTGCTTCTACAAAAATCGATCCATGGTTCTTGTCCCAAATTCAAATCATCAACGATTTAGCAGACGAGGTTCGGGCGGCCAAGGAACTTGAATTACCTCTTCTGCGCAGAGCCAAGCGTCACGGCTTTTCTGATGTGCAGATTGCGCAGTTGCGTAAATCAACTCAATTTGAAATCCGTGCACTCCGTCACAAGTTAGGACTTAGTCCGGTTTACAAAACTGTTGACACCTGCGCCGCAGAGTTCGCTGCTAAAACCCCGTACCACTATTCGTCTTACGATGAAGAAACCGAAGTTTCGCCACGTTCAAAGCCTGCAGTGATTATTTTGGGCAGCGGCCCAAACCGCATCGGCCAAGGTATTGAATTTGATTATTCATGTGTTCATGCTGCGATGACTTTACGCGACGCTGGTTATGAAACCATTATGGTCAATTGCAACCCTGAAACAGTTTCTACTGACTACGACACATCAGACCGACTCTATTTTGAACCATTAACTCTTGAAGATGTTCTCGAAGTTATTGCTGCGGAAACTGCTGCTGGTCCAGTACTTGGAGTTATCTGCCAATTGGGTGGTCAGACACCTTTGAGTTTGGCACAAGATCTCAAAGATGCGGGGGTCACAATTTTGGGAACTTCCCCTGAGGCAATTCATTTAGCGGAAGATCGCGGGGCTTTTGGAAAAGTTTTGCAAGATGCAAATCTGCCAGCACCTAAATTTGGCATGGCAACTTCTTTTGATGAAGCTAAAGAAATTGCGGATGAAATTGGCTATCCAGTTTTGGTTCGTCCGTCCTATGTACTTGGTGGACGCGGTATGGAAATCGTTTACGACGAAGGTGCACTTGAAACTTATCTTGAAAAAGCGACTTTGATTGAACCAGGTCGACCTGTTCTAGTTGACCGCTTTCTAGACGATGCTCTAGAAATTGACGTTGATGCACTGTATGACGGTAAAGAACTGTATCTAGCCGGAGTTATGGAACATATCGAAGAGGCAGGAATTCACTCAGGCGATAGTGCTTGCAGTTTGCCACCAATCACATTAGGTCAATCTGAAATTGAAAGAATTAAAAAGAGTACCGAAGCCATAGCCAAAGGTGTTGGGGTTTGTGGCTTAATTAATATTCAGTTTGCGCTTGCTGCTGGCGTGCTCTATGTGTTGGAAGCAAATCCGAGAGCAAGTCGGACAGTTCCATTTGTTTCCAAGGCAACCTCAGTTCAGTTGGCAAAGGCTGCTGCGCGATTGGCCATGGGGCAGAGCATTGCGCAATTACGCGAAATAGGAATGCTACCTAAATCCGGAGATGCCACGGTTTCACTTCCAGGTGCTCCAGTTGCAGTAAAAGAAGCAGTGCTTCCATTCGGAAGATTCCAAGGAGTAGACACCGTACTTGGACCAGAAATGAAATCAACTGGTGAAGTTATGGGAATCGACATGACTTTCGGTGTGGCATTTGCTAAATCACAAATTGCAGCACTAAGTGAAGGTCTTCCAACTAAAGGAAAAGTATTCGTGAGTGTTGCAGATCGCGACAAGCGAACCATGATTTTCCCAATTAAAAGACTAGCTGATTTGGGATTTGAGTTGTATGCAACTAGCGGTACCGCAGATGTCTTGCAACGAAATGGCATTAAAGCAATTTCAGTGCGCAAACAATCAGAAGGAACTGGCCCAAATGGCGAACCAACCATCGTGCAAATGATTTTGGATAATCAAATTGAATTAGTCATTAATACCCCGCATGGAACTGGTTCTCGCCAAGATGGATATGAGATTCGAACGGCAGCAGTGTTACGCGGGGTGCCTTCAATCACTACGGTTTCTGGTTTAGGCGCAGCTGTACAAGGTATTGAATCTGCTATGACCCATGAAATGACCGTCCATCCTTTGCAGGAGTACGCTCAGGCAATCAAAGCTGCGCGGGAGTCCTAATGGCTAATCAGGTGAAGGCTCGATTAATTTCCAACAAAAAAGTTGGTAGTTACCACCACTTGATTTTTGCAGGCGAAGGCATTGCTCAAGGCGTAAGGCCTGGACATTTTGCTGCTGTTGCAGTTGGTGATGCAAATACTCCAATGGTGCTACGTCGCGCATTTAGTATTCACAAAGCGAACGAGGTCACTTCACGCGGATCAACTCTTGAACTTGTTGTGGCTCCACATGGCCCTGGAACCGAATGGTTGGTTGCGCAACACGAAGGTGCAATCATCGACGTAGTTGCTCCACTTGGAAAACCATTTGCGCTACCAAAGGTTGCTGCTAATTGTTTGTTGGTTGCAGGCGGATATGGAAGTGCGCCTATGGTTTATCTAGCTCAAGAACTTATTGCCAGGGGTTGCAATGTTGACATTGTTTTTGGCGCTGGAACCGATAGCAAACTTTTTGATGTTTTGGAAGCAAAAAGAATTGCTAGGTATTTTGAAATCACAACTGATGATGGAAGTGCAGGAACTCAAGGTCGGGTCTCCGATGTGATGCCAGCATTGATGGCAAAAGCAGAGACTGAAGCCATCTATGCCTGTGGTCCAATGCCGATGTTGAAGTCAGTTGCTGATTTAGCAGCAAAGTCCAACATCGTAAGCCAATGTGCAGTAGAAGAAAGCATGGCTTGTGGCATTGGGGTTTGCATGACTTGTGTTTTGCCGGTCATTGGAGATGACGGCGTCACCCGAATGGTTCGTTCTTGTACCGAAGGACCAATTTTCCGTGGCGATCGAGTTCGTTGGGATGAAGTAGGAACGATTCCAGAAGATTGTCTTGGTGCACCAAAAGTTGGTGGTCATTAATGAGCAATGAATCTTCAACTTCACTGGATTTTTCAACATCACTTGGCAAACTCAAATTACATTCACCAGTCCTGACGGCCAGTGGCTGTGCTGCTGCCGGAAAAGAATTAGACCAGTTTTTTGACATCACAAAAATCGGTGGCATTGTTACAAAAAGCATCATGCTTCAGCCAAGATCGGGTAGACCAACACCAAGAATGGCTGAAACCCCATCGGGCATGTTGAACTCAATTGGTTTACAAGGTCCAGGCATTGAATCTTTCATTGAAAAGGATTTGGCATGGTTGCATGAGCGTGGTGCTACAACCGTCGTTTCTATTGCGGGAAACAATGTAGAAGAGTTCGCTCGATTAGCATCCAAACTTCGCGATCATCCAGCGGTAGCCGCAATTGAAATCAACATTTCTTGCCCGAACGTTGCAAATCGTGGACTCGTTTTCGCATGCAATGTGGGTTCTGCTTCCGATGTGGTTTCTGCGGTTCGTAGAAGTGTGACACCAGAAATGCCGTTGCTGGCAAAGCTCTCTCCTGATGTGACCGATATTGTCGAGATTGCAAGCGCAGTTCGAGCGGCTGGAGCTGACGGAGTTTCTGTTATTAATACCGTTCTTGGAATGGTCATCGATCAAAAAACACTTAAGCCAGTTTTAGGTGGAAGAACGGGTGGTTTGTCAGGGCCAGCGATTCGTCCAGTTGCGGTTCGCTGCGTTTATCAAATTCATGCTGCCATGCCAGATTTTCCAATCCTTGGTATGGGTGGAATTCGAAATGGAAAAGACGCGTTGGAATTTATTGCGGCCGGTGCAAGTGCTCTAAGTGTTGGCACTGCAACTTTTGGCGACCCAAGCGCGCCAATGCGAGTGCAAAATGAATTACTAGAAGAAATTGCATCACGTGGCTTCGATTCGCTTTCTGATGTTGTGGGAATTGCCCATAAGGAAGGAAATTAATGAAGGCTCCAATTGCAGTCGCACTCGATGCACCTAATTTGCAGAAGGTAAAAGAATGGGCAACCGAAGCGGCTCCTGCGGTTGATGTTCTAAAAATTGGGCTAGAAGTTTTCTTGCGCGATGGCGAATCTGCAATCGATGTAGTTAAACAAACCGACTGCAAACTATTTCTTGATTTAAAACTGCACGATATTCCAAACACAGTAAAGGGTGCATCTGAAAGTGTTGCAGGGTTCGCACCGGAATTCTTAACCGTGCATGCAAGTGGTGGGCCAGCGATGATAAATGCTGCTGCAACCGCTTTACCAAATACGAAAATCACCGCTGTAACGATTCTCACTTCGATGTCTCCGCAAGATTTGATTGCGGTTGGTTTTGAAAAGACCGCTGAGGAACTTGCAGTAAGAATGGCGAAAATGGCAGTTGAAGCCGGAGCTCGAGCAATCGTGTGTTCACCACATGAAGTTGCCGCAATTCGCGCAAACGTGCCAAGCGATGTCACACTCATTACTCCTGGTGTACGTCCGATAGGCGCAGATGTTGGCGATCAATCCAGAGTTGCAACACCACAGGAAGCAATTGCAAATGGTGCAAACATTGTGGTGATTGGCAGACCTATTACAGGTGCCCAAAACATTCGTCAGGCCGCATTGGAGATTGCTGCATCTCTATGAGTGGAAAATTGATTGTGGTCTCTGGCCCTAGTGGTGTTGGTAAATCATCAGTTGTTAGCTGGATTAAAAACAACAACTCTGATGTCTGGGTTTCTGTCTCTATGACTACTCGTGAAAAACGTCCAGATGAAGAAGAGGGTCGCGAGTATTTTTTCGTTACGCGAGATGTGTTCCAAGAAACTGTTGATTCAGGACAAATGCTGGAATGGGCAGAGTTTGCTGGAAATCTTTATGGAACTCCGGCAGGTCCAGTTCGACAGAAAGTTGCCGAAGGGGTTCATGTAATTCTTGAGATCGAATTGCAGGGAGCCCGGCAGGTGCGACAGCTCTTTCCAGATGCGATTTTGGTTTTCTTGATGCCGCCTTCTTGGCAGGCTCTGGTTGAACGGCTAACAGGGCGGGGTACAGAGACCCAAGAAGTGATTGAACGCCGGCTCGAGGTGGCCAAAATTGAGTTGGCGGCAGAGTCAGAATTCGATATTTCACTCACAAATTTTGAGGTCGAGACCACGGCCCGTGAGTTGTTAGACTTCGCCCGCTCTTAAAGCCCCTAAATTTGTGAGGTTCAATGTCCGGCACTACCGCTCGTCCAGAAGGTATTACCAATCCACCAATCGATGAATTAATCGAAAAGGCTGGCACCAAATACCAACTAGTGATCTACGCAGCCAAGCGTGCACGTGAAATCAACGCTTACTACGGTCAATTGGAATCAGGCGCTTTTGAAAACGTTGGGCCATTGGTTGATGCAGAACGCACCGAAAAGCCAATGTCAATCGCTTTGCGCGAACTTGAAGCAGGAAAACTTCAATTCCGTCCTGCTGACGAAAACTAATGTCAACTGCCACCGGCAGCTCCAGCATTATTGTTGGAGTAACCGGTGGCATTGCTGCATTTAAGGGCGTTGAAACAATTCGCTTATTAAGCGAAGCTGGCTACAACGTTGAAGTAATTGCCACAAACTCCGCACTTCAGTTTGTTGGGGAAGCCACCATGGCTGCACTTTCTGGAAATCAAGTGCATACCGATTCTTGGGCTGAAGTTCACAATGTGCCACATGTAACTTTGGCAAGAAGTGCAAAAGCAATTGTGGTGGTTCCGGCAACAGCCGATTTCATGGCTCGCATGACTCACGGGCGCGCCGATGATTTATTGACTGCAACTATTTTGACTGCGACTTGTCCAATTATTTTGGCGCCTGCGATGCATACTGAAATGTGGGAAAACCCAGCCACTCAAGAAAATGTTGCAACCCTTAGAAAACGTGGTGTGGTAGTTCTAGAACCGGCAGTTGGCAGATTAACTGGTGTTGATTCAGGTAAAGGTCGATTGAGCGAACCAAGTTCCATCGCAATTGCGGTTGAACATGCATTGAATAGCGATGGAGAATTCGCTGATCTTGCAGGAAAACATCTTGTTATAACTGCAGGTGGAACAAGAGAAGCAATTGATCCGGTTCGTTTTATTTCGAATCGTTCTAGTGGCAAACAAGGTTTTGCAATCGCAGCCGTAGCAGCTGCACGAGGTGCACGCGTAACTTTGATAAATGCAAATTCAAATTTACCGACTCCTGCTGGGGTAGACGTTGTAAATGTTGAAAGTGCAGATGAACTGCTCCGCGCAGTTTTGCAAAACATTACAAAAGCGGACGCACTAATCATGGTGGCAGCAGTTGCGGATTATCGACCAACCTCTGTAACCGAATCCAAAATCAAAAAATCATCTGGCGGTATTGAGAACATTCCGCTGAGCGAAAATCCAGACATTCTTCGAACTGTGGTCGAATTGAAAAAACCAAACTTTACGGTGGTTGGTTTTGCAGCTGAAACTGGCGATGCCAACCAAAGTGCACTGGAATACGGTTTAACTAAATTAGCCACCAAAGGCGTGGACGCTTTAGTCGTAAACCAAGTGGGAGTTGGACTGGGTTTTGAGGTGGATGAAAACGCAGTGACGATCGTCAGCCCGCACTTTGAGGCCATCACTGTTCCCGCTACTTCTAAGGCCAAAATTGCAGAAACTGTCTGCAATGTGGTCAAAACCCTGATTTCACGCACAAACATTTAGCCAACTCCTACACTCCGCCGAGTTTGAGAGAGGAATTCTGTGTCTAACCGCTTGTTCACATCTGAGTCTGTAACCGAGGGTCACCCAGACAAAATGGCTGACCAAATCTCCGATGCAATTTTGGACGATCTGCTTGGTCAAGACCCCAAGAGTCGCGTGGCCGTAGAAACTCTTTTAACTACCGGCCAGGTTCATGTTGCAGGTGAAGTCACCACTGAAGGTTTTGCAGATGTAATGCAAATTGTGCGAAACGTGGTTCTGGACATTGGATACGACTCATCCACTAAAGGATTTGATGGAAACTCTTGCGGTATTCAGGTTTCAATCGGAAAGCAATCCGCCGACATTGCGCAAGGTGTAGATACAGCTTACGAATCCCGCGCTGAATCATCAGCCGATCCACTTGATGCTCAGGGAGCTGGCGATCAAGGATTGATGTTCGGCTACGCGTCGACCGATACAACAAGTTTGATGCCGCTACCAGTTCATTTGGCGCACACGCTTGCACAGCGACTAACCGCGGTTCGCAAGTCTGGTGAATTAAGTTATTTGCGCGCAGATGGAAAGACTCAAGTAACTATTGAATACGATGGAGATAGACCAGTTCGCCTTGACACTATTGTGGTCTCATCGCAACATGCAGAAGAAGTTGATTTAGAAAAAACTCTAATTCCAGAAATCAAAAAATTCGTGATTGATGAAGTTTTGAAATCTGAGCAATGGCGCGATCTCGATGTTAAGTCCCCAAAGATTTTGGTAAATCCAACTGGTCGCTTCGTTGTTGGTGGACCAATGGGAGATGCCGGACTCACTGGCCGCAAAATTATTGTTGACACATACGGTGGTATGGCGCGACATGGCGGCGGTGCGTTCTCAGGTAAAGACCCTTCAAAAGTTGACCGTTCAGCTGCGTATGCAATGCGCTGGGTGGCAAAAAACGTAGTTGCAGCTGGCTTGGCAAGCCGATGTGAAGTACAAGTTGCATACGCAATTGGTAAAGCCCATCCGGTTGGACTTTTTGTGGAAACTTTTGGCACCGGAATCGTTCCGGATAATCAAATTCAAGATGCAGTCCTCCAGGTGTTTGATCTGCGTCCAGCGGCAATCATTCGCGACCTAGAGTTACTCAATCCAGCGGTTGTTCAATATCGAGCCACATCCGCTTATGGACATTTTGGGCGAGAAAAAGTTGCCTACGAACAACTAGTCCCAGGCACACCATGGATCACGAGGCCTTCGGTTTCGACATTTACATGGGAGCGCACAGATCGGGTAGAGGCGTTAAAGGCAGCTGTAAAGGGTTAGGCCCTTCGCACCGGTCAGAGTTTGCGGGCAGACTTGAGCCACTATGTTCAACCAGAAGTACGCTCAAGTAATCGCAGATATTTCATTACTGCATGTTGATCGTGCCTTTGATTACGCAATTCCTGAAAATTTGCTGCCGCAAGTGCATATTGGTAGTCGAGTTGGAATCAGTTTCGGTGGACGTAAAGCGGTTGGATTTGTTTGCGCAATAGTGGATTCCACTGAACGACCAGAAAAAGTCTCGGAAATTGAAAGTGTTATCGACGGAATTGCGGTAGTAACTCCAGAAATCTTTGAATTGTCCCGAATTATTGCTGATCGTTATATAGCAACGCAGGGTGATGTCTTGGGCTCTGCAATTCCACCTCGACAGGCAAGAGTGGAATCCAAAGTTCTTGCGCATTTGCCGGTAGGGGCCAATCCAGTTAATCCGGATTACACCTACAGCGTCAATTGGAATTTTTATGCAAATGGAAACGCATTCTTAAATCGCATTGAAAAATCTGAATTAGCTCGTGCAGCTTGTGTAGTAGGACCTGGCCACAATCTCAATGAGTTAGTTGTTGACGCCGTTATCGCTGCACGAAAGGCAGATCATGGCGTAATCGTCGCTCTACCGGATGCTAAAGATGTGGATCGATTTGTAAAGGTTCTTTCAAGAATTGTGCCACGCGATGAGATTGGAATTTTCGGTAGCGACCAAAAACCATCAGAAAGATACGCAAACTTTTTAAACGTATTGCGTGGAGATATTCGAATTGCGGTTGGAACACGTTCGGTGGTTTTTGCGCCCGTGCAGCAACTTGGATTGGTCGTAATTGTTGAAGATGGTGATGACTCGCACGCTGAACAACAAAATCCAGCTTGGCATGCGCGTGAAATCTTGGCACTGAGATCGATATCACAAAACTGTTCGTTTCTAGTTATGTCCACTTCCCGTTCAGTTGAAGTGCAACAGATGTTGCAAAAAGACTGGCTTGTGGATTTGGTTTGTGATCGCAACTACTTAAGGTCTGCATCTCCAAAGGTTTATGCAACTTCAGATTCCGATCTTGCAAAAGATCCAGTTGCAAGAAACGCACGACTTCCACAACTTGTTTTTTCAACCATTAGGACTTCGCTAGTCAATGGACCAGTTTTAGTACAGGTGCCAAGACGCGGTTACCAACTTCATGTTTCTTGTTCACAATGTCGCGAGGCGGTCTATTGTCGAGAATGCCACGGTGGCGTTGCACGTCAGAATGAAAAGAGTCCACTTAGTTGTATGCGCTGCGGACACAAAGAGTTGGAATGGAAATGCCAGTGGTGTGGAAATCGAAACGTTCGTTCAACCTTGGTTGGCGATGCCAGAACTGCGGAAGAGTTGGGTAGGGCATTTCCTGGAATCCCAATAAAAACTTCAGGAAAAAATGCGATTTTGGATTCCGTTGATAGTTCTCCGGCTTTAGTTATTGCCACACCTGGCGCTGAACCAGTTGTAGAAGATGGTTTTTATGAAGCAGCAATCATTCTCGATGCTGAATTGTCGCTTAGACGAATTGATCTGCGTGCCGAAGAAGAGTCTTTTAGGCGTTGGCAATATGCAGCAAGTTTGGTGAAACCTGAAACTGGGCGAGTAGTGGTTGTTGCTGACGAGGGCAAACCTGTCATCCAAGCCTTAATTCGTCATGATGCAATTGGTTTTGCGCAGCGAGAATTAGATTTGCGAAAGTCAGCAAATATGCCTCCAGCGCTTGGGGTGGTCGAGATTCGTTGCGATGAAGGTATGTGGCTAGATGTTTTTGATTCAATTTCGCTTCCAAGGGAAGCCAAAGTATTAGGCCCAGTATTGACTCAGGAAACAAATCCAAATGTTCCAAAAGAGAGAGTGTTGATCACATATCCGCGAAGTGTCGCGTCAGAAGTGGCAAAACAAATCCGAACGGTAATCGCCAAGCGGACTGCAAATAAGAGCAAAGGCAAATTTCATGCAAAGGTCGACCCGATTGCTTTGTAATCCGGCCGTGGTTGCTCTGCATTTAGAATGAGCCTGTGTCTATCCAACCAATTCGCTTATTTGGAGATCCGGTTCTAACCACGCCGGCTGCTCCGGTTGTTGACTTCGACAAAGAGCTAAGGCAGTTGGTCGCTGATCTGACTGAAACCATGTTGGCCGCCCCAGGAGCAGGTTTGGCAGCACCGCAAATTGGTGTTGGACTGAGAGTTTTCACCTATTGGGTTGATGATGTAGTTGGACATCTAATTAATCCAAATCTTGATTTAAGTGACGAATTGCAAGATGGGCCAGAAGGTTGCTTATCCCTTCCAGACCTCACTTTCGATACAAAGCGAGCAATGCGAGTTGTTGCAAAAGGTGTAAACATGTATGGCGAGCCAATTTTGATTGAAGGTTCGCAACTTTTGGCCCGTGCAATTCAGCATGAAACCGATCATCTAGACGGAATTATTTTCATTGACCGACTTGATACCGAAGGCAGAAAAGCGGCGATGAAAGTCATCCGTGAATCGGAATGGTTTGGCGCACCTGCACCTCAAATCAAATTAAGTCCGCATTCAATCAATCCTGGACTTGGTTAATGAGAATTGCATTCGCCGGAACTCCATCGGTGGCAATTCCAACTTTAGATTCACTTATAGACAGTGAGCATGAAGTTGTTTGTGTAATTACTCAACCTCCCGCACCTCAAGGCAGAAGTAAAAAACTTATGCCAAGTGCGGTAGCTGAATTCGCCTCTTCAAAGAATTTAACAATCTTTGACCCAGTATCTATCAACACCCCAGAATCTATAGAGCATTTAAAATCATTAAACGTTGACATCGCAGTAGTGGTTGCTTACGGTCAATTGTTGAAGCCGCAAACACTTCAAGTTTTTCCCCACGGATGGATTAACGCGCATTTTTCATTGCTTCCAACATGGCGTGGAGCGGCGCCAGTTCAAGCTGCCATCATTCATGGAGATCAATTAACAGGAGTAACTACTTTTCAATTGGAAGCCGGAATGGACACCGGTCCCATCTATGGACATGTAACTACTGAAATTAACTCTGATGAAACCGCAGGCCAACTTCTAGAACGGCTTTCCCACATGGGGGCTGTATTGGTATTGAAAA
>JACCDO011023140.1_pt1 | contig 15723 bp, 5 predicted proteins | sample 7446101 | NCBI WGS metagenome assembly JACCDO01 (sample SAMN15323440, study PRJNA562643) | freshwater metagenome | isolation source: river surface water | place: USA:Blue River Watershed | collected 2017-08-16
ATTTTTATCTTATCTGATCTTACGAAAGGAAAATGTCTACTGTCGGTGGTAATGGCAATGGCTTTTTAAGTGATAAAGGAGCTGTACAATCACTTCATTCATATTGCATGTCTCTGCCAAAGGGTGATTTAAATGATAAAAATATACCGATTTACGAATATATTGAGAACACAATGCATGGGCATGTGAAATACCAATGTGCGATTCTAATGCCGAAGGTAATTCCTGTTCATTTAAGATATGCTATTGGTCCTTTAGTTAATACGAAAGCTGAAGCTAAACGCGTAGTATGTGCTCAAATCTTAGGAGATATTTATCAGTACGAAGTAAATATGGCAGAAAGAATCGCTGATGGTGATGTTGTGTCTGAATATCACCGTTTTTTAGCGAAGTCTGGACTATCGACAGTGCATTTGAAAGTAGTTCCAGATAAACTAGTTACGCAAGAAAGAAATACTAAATTATTTCTTTATGCAATTCGAGCTGTTCCTGATAATGAAAAATGCAGTTTCTGTGTTTTGAGCTGCATTGGTTGCTGTGAGCATTTAAAGGCGTTAAATCAGGTTGGTTTAGCTTTGGTTACTCCGCTAAATCGGGACGTCTTAGAGACGACGCAAAAGTTTTCTCTTCGCAGTTCTGAGTTGATTGATGTAAAATTTGTGTTTCTCGGTGAGTATTTGTATTCGGATGAAGTGATAAATCAAATGCAACGATTTCATAAAGCTATTTCTTGCTGGGAGAATGAAAGTAGAGAAATTTCTGATGATGTCATGGAAAATTCTACCATGTCCTGTAGTCCGTGCAAAAGCAAGTGTGAATGCGTTGGTGATTGTGAATTTGCAACCAAAATCCCCAGATTCGCACACCTCTTTGGATTACCGCATGGTAAGAGTGAAATGACGCCATTAAGTGAATGGGGGAATAGTAGTAACGGCAGCTGCTACATTTTCTTCCCTTTGCCTGACTCGGTGTGCACTTTGCCTTTGGACGCTGCCGATCTAGAAATAAAACCCGTAGAATTGGCTCTTTTTGCTAATGAAAGCTCATTTTCGATGCATTTGGCAAAGTGTGCTGACGAGGCGCACACTTTAGTGTATAATTTAAGGATCCAGAAGAAAGTGAACGATTCTCCGTCATTGATTTACTACGCTCCCACCAATGACCAGTTGACGCCCAATGACCTCGCTGGGCAAATAATCGCTAGAGGATCGGGTGATCTCTTCATGGGATTGCAACATCAACACTATGAACAAGTAAAACTAACCGACATAATTAAAGCTAAACCTCGAGTGGTCAAAGCTGAGAAGGCAGTTGAACTAGAGGATGGAGAGGAAGAAGAGGACTTGCATCATGCTAAAAAACAAAGGTTTGGCAGCGAGAATACAGTGTTGAATGGACCTACAAGTACCCTTGCCAGCTCAGTACCAGGGGCTGTTGCAGCAGAAATGATCCCTGTTACTTATGGTGATAATTTTATATCCAAAAATCCTACTTGGCGCTTTTCAATAGAGAAACTTCAAGCTCTTGAATCGCACTCATTGGTAGCGGTAATGCCCATAGTATCGAAGCTTACCGTCATACCTATTTCAGGGCCCTTGGTTGATGCAACGGCTACAGAAACTTGTGCTCCCCAGCGAATTATCGATCAATATTACATGACAGTAGCGCAGTCACGGGGCCACCCGGTTGGTTGCGGAAGTGCCGCCGCGGTTAACATGATAGACGTATCCAGGTATCACAACCACAGTGTAGCTATGCACTTGCTGCCTGAAACTTGCCATCCTTTAGGTAAAGCAAAATGGTTTTACTTTGGCTTGGTAGCTCCGTGTGTTGCGTGGCGAGTGCAGTCAATATTGTTGGGCAACGAATGCATCGAAAAGCTGATTAACTGTGCAGAAAAATACAATTGCACGGCATCTTCGGATCCGATAGACATTCACAAGTTCGCGAGCACATCGCCCAACAGCTTGGATATGCTGCGTGCTATTACATTTCGATGTGCCGCGGAGTCGTTTGACAACGAACGATTGGAGTGTCTGGGTGACAGTATATTGAAGCTGGCGACTACTATCAACTTATTCCAGAGATTTCCGATGAGTAACGAGGGGGCGCTGACCAAGTTGAGGCAGGATATAATCAACAATGAAACGCTGTCGCAGAAGTCTAGATGTCTGGACTTGTCAAAATATATGCATGCTGTAAGCTTATCCAGCGGTAAGCAGGCGCTGCAGCTTCGTCCGCCAGGGATGCATAAGCTCGCGTCAGGCGACTCTACCTTGTGCATGTGGAACGCAGACATAATTCCGAAGAGATTTCATCAAAGCCATCAGATCGATAGAAAACGTAAGAATTCAAAGAATGCTGGTACGGATGTTATTGCTGTGGAGGGAGACGTGATGAATGAGATATGCGCTGCTGATGCGCTGAAAGCTGTTGACGATAGAGACTACTTCAAGGCGCTGTATCCACGCCCCCAAGTACTCACTGTTGTTGTTCAAGACAAGCTGAAAGCAGATTTTGTTGAAGCTTTGATCGGCGCCTACTACTTGTCGGGAGGACTCGAGGCGAGTGTCGATGTCATCAAACTCTTTGGATTGTTCTCGCCGAAAGTTGATGATGTTTCCACAGCCAGTGATAATCCGGAGTTGTTTATACCCAGTGGATACCCTGAAAATCTGTTGCGTCAAATATCGAGAACAAGAACTGGTCCTCGCAAAACCAAATTGGATATCAACAGATACTGCGATGGAGACGAGTTCGGAGAGTTTTGCATATCTCCTGCTGCTAGCAATGAAGAGCTTGTAACGGCGATGTACCATATACTGGGGTATCGCTTCAAGTCAATAGAACTGTTGAATCAGGCTCTGACACATGATACAATAGTAGACGATCCCAGCAATCAACGACTAGAATTCTTGGGTGATGCTATTCTTGACTTCGTTGTTTGCTCGGCAATTTTTACCAATTGCCCAACGGCATTCTGCGGAGACATTTCACTGGGAAAACGCATCCTAACGAACAATAAAAAGCTAGCACAATTCGCTTACAAGTCACATATGTATCGGTACCTGCGCATAGGGTCGAGGTACCTTTTTAATCAGTTTCTTCGCATAAATGACGTATTTACGACATCTGGCGGAGCTCTGGTCGGTGACATCATCAGGGTCGACGAGGAGTTGTATCGAGGAGGTGAGCGGATGAGCGCGTTAAACGCAGAAGAAGATCAGTTTGAACTATTTCTAGGTGAAACTAGCAAGCCTCTAGCAGATGTGATGGAGGCGATTATAGGTGCCATATACTTAGATAGTAATTTCGACTTGACGCAAGTTACCAACATGCTGAGGCACATACAAGCGGTTGACTTTCATGGGACTAGTTAGTTAATATACAATATGTAAGTTTGTTTAGTCATTGATATTCTCAAAATTTTCCTTGTCTATTTTCTCGTCTAAACTATCTCTTTGTTCTTTAGTGGTAACTGCAGGTGTTGCTGCGTTTAATTCGTTCTCGTATTCAGTTATACTTTTTGCATCTTCATCTTGTTCCATGGTCCATGGAAGTAAATATAATTCTCCTGCGCTGTACCTTTTCTCAGGATTTGCTCGAAGTGCGTATGAAATGAATGATTTAGCACCAGCTGAAACATAATCTGGGAAAATGCAGTCTCCTTTCAGTATGTTAGCGTATGTTTCGTGGTGACTAGAACCTGTAAATGGTGCTTTGCCGACAAGAAATTCGTAACATAACACACCAGCACAGTAACTGTCAACTACATTACTATATGCCTGGTTAGTAATCATTTCTGGTGGCAAATAATCTGGCGTCCCGCATACTGTTTGCCTTCCATTTGCGTCTATTTGACATGACCAACCAAAATCGGCTAGTAATAAATTCCCTGTTGATGATAACAATAAATTTTCAGGTTTAATGTCCCGATGGATTATACTTTTCTTATGCAAATATATAAGTGCATTTAACAACTGTTTGACATATTTTCCAGCTTGCAATTCTGGAAATTTTCCTATTCTTTTTAAACAAGCATATAATGTGCCATTAGCAGCGATATCTGTGAATAAATACACTCTTCTTGCATCTTGACAAACGCCATATAACTTGAGAATATACTTGTGCTTTAACTTGTATTGTATTTCAACCTCTTTAAGCAGCTGGTGCAAGCAATTATTCTGTACTAATTCTGCTTTAAATAATACTTTCATGGCGTAACTATTCCCATTATCCTTCCGCTGCACCTTGAAGACGTGACCAAATCGACCTCGCCCTAATTTCTCATGAATATCAAATTCATCAATAGAGTTGGCAAACTGGGACGATTCGGGTGCGGACATTATCCTATCTTCTCCAAGAAGTTCGTTGTTAGGACACAATGTTTTTGTCAAAATCGCCGATTTCTAGCGCGCGATTCTAGCGGCTATAAAGGACCGGTGTGATTTTGATTTTTGAGTTTAACCAATATTAATGTATGAGACTTTGTGAGACTGAATAAATTGAACTTTCGATTCGAAAAAGTATAAGAATCCACAGGACATAGCAATATTCACACATATAATTATTTATTTGTTACTGATAAATCTGCCATTTCAGTCGAAATTCTGTATTTAATTTTTTAGCATTAATTGCAAGAAAGTTAAATGACGCAAGTATTTAGTATTTAGTATTTAGTATTCGTTCGATGCGTTCGTCGCGAAACAAACCGGAACTCAGAAAAGTTCAATTGTCAGAAAGAATTGAAAAGTGGAAAAGTTGATAAATTTCTGCGCCAGTAAAGGAGTAGTGTAATTTACTTTCTCTTCAACTTTACGGCTCACTCTAATAGAATGGGAGTGCGAAAGCTACTCCAGTTTGTGGAATCGTACGACCAACAAGGTTCTGGAAAGGAGGTGTTGCCGCGTAACAGTACGCTCTTAGTTGATGGAAATGGGTTACTTTTCTACATCTTATCTACTCCTGAAGCATTAGAGTATTTTTGCAGAGAATATTGTGGGAATTATATTTATTTTGACAGTATAGTGAAGAGACTAATGTACAAATGGATGCACAACGAACAGAATGTTAAATTTGTAATATATTTTGATGGAAAATCAAAAATGAAAGAAAAAACGATTGTAGAGCGCACTAAACATCGTGAAAAACTGTGGATAATGTTACATGACAATTTACGCGATAAAAATATTCTCAAAGTAGACCAAAATGATTTACCAATACCTAAACTTATATTCAAACAATTTCGACAAACGCTTAATTTAATGGGTCTACCGATTGTTGAATGTGATGAAGAGGTAGACCAAGTATTGGCAAAAATGTGTTTTGATGGTAATGCTGTCGGTGATTCTAATCATAGTTTCTATGTCCTAGGGCAAGATTCAGATTACATGGTCTTTAAAGGATGTCCATATATTCCATTTGATAATTTGCAAATGGAAAATACTTCGCTTTTTGCTAGCAAGGTATGGAGGCGTCACTCTACTGCACAGTCGCTAGGGCTGACTGAAGCGCAATTTGTTGAATTAGCCATACTTTTAGGCAATGATTACACAGGCAGTTATTCGCGTACACTTTTTCGTCAACTTCCTCTTGTAGGAACGAATAGACTTTTATTGAATCAGTGCTACAAATTAGATTACTATCACTCATTAGCAGCGCATTTGGCTAAATGCGACCCAGGTTGGCAGTCGTCGTCTGACGATGTCTTTTTAGAAAATGCTATTCAATTTTCTAGGAAACTATATGAGTTGCACGACTTGTCAGAGTATCCTTGTGACGAATTAGTCGTGGAGGATCACATGTGTTTGAAAGCGCCGCAAAAAGCAGTGATCAATAAGATAATTTCAGATGTAAGTGCGTCATTGTGTGCACCCGTAGATCCCCTTGTCGTAGAGGGTCTTGCCATGAAAATATTCAACGTATGTCTCGATGACCACAATTTCGATGTGCAAGCAAAGCCTGAGCACCACACTGTCCTCTTTAAATTGAGCTCCAAGTTAAAAGAAAACGTGCTGAATTTCAATCTGAGTGATTACATGGAGAGGATCAAGAAGAACCTGGTTCCACTATGGGAAGATTTATACGTTGCGAATCTGTATCAAAACATAGTCGGTGAAATCCTATCGAAGGTTGCTGCTGCATCTCCTGGTGATGAAAATTTATTCATTTTTCGGTACTTCGATGGCCTGATATTTCACGAGTTAATGCAAGCGGAGCGTCAACTGTCAATGGTGAATTTCGCATCGCTCATGACAAAGTTGGAAATCTCGCAGGATAATGGCTCGGTATCCACTACTGTAGCAAAAGCTGTGGTGCAAGAGGAGTTGCCGATCGACAAGTATAAAGATGAAATCTTGCGTAAGCTGGACATGGATAGAGTGGTGATCATACACGGAGAGACTGGGTGTGGTAAGTCCAGTAGATTACCAGTAATTTTGTATGAGGATTTGAAACAAAAGAATCTTCCGTGTCGCATGATGGTGTCCCAACCTCGTCGTATCGCTGCTAGCGCTTTAATGAAGCGGTTACGCGGCGTTCTAGGTAGTAAAGTTGGTATGCGTATGGGACACGGTGTAAAGGATGAGCACGACGATACCGATGTCTTCTTTGTTACAACCGGTTACATCGTTCGACTTTTGGCATTTCATCCCGAGTTTTTCGATGATCATACGCACTTGATCATCGATGAAGTCCATGAGCGGTCTATAGATGGTGACGTGTTATGCTTCTTAGCGCGCAAGTTATTGTATGCTCATCCAACGATAAAAATCATACTGATGAGCGCCACCATTCACACGTCATTATACAAGACTTACTTCAACAATGGTGTCGATTATTTCGGCGACATGGAGTGCCTTTCCGTTGGAGTTCGCCGGTTTCCTGTGACGATTCGTTATTTGGAAGACATCGTAGATTTTACCATGAAAGGTAGGATCAAAGCTTTGAGCGAAATAGTCAACCGATCGAGTGGGACTTTTGACGAGGCGATACCGATTACAATGGCCAAGGAGCAGTACAGTATCGCAGTGTCTCTGGTGCGTACTATCGGCGTCAAAGGTAGCGGGATATTGATATTCGTATCAGGAATCAATGATATTTATGAGATAACAGAGAAATTTACAGGTCTAAGCTTGTATAAAGTATTCATTATTCACTCCGAGATTCCTTTCGAGGAGCAAGAAGCGGCGTTTGCACCAGCAGGTCCCGATGAAATCAAAGTGATCGTGGCAACAAATGCGGCGGAATCCTCTATTACTCTACCCGACGTAGACTGCGTCATATGTCTTGGTACGCACAAAGCTATCCGTTATGTTTCCTCCACGCACAGAACACAGCTTGCAAATTGTTGGATATCCAAGGCATCTGCAACTCAAAGAGCGGGTCGCACTGGTCGTGTTCGTCCAGGTGCTGTGTATCGTCTATATAGTAAGAAATTGTTTGAAAAGTTCCAAGATCACGACTGCAGTGAAGTTCAGCGCACTCCAATGCAGGATGTTATCTTAAACCTGCGTGTTATGTTTGATTCAGCAGCAGACTTCAACGGTGTTGCGCCAATTTTGCAGTCACTATTAGAACCACCAGATGTGCACAATGTCCATAAATCGTATGAATATTTGCACTCGATGGACATGATAACAGTCCCTAACGACGACTGCGACCTGACTTACTTGGGACGATTCGCTGGCCAAATGCCCGTCGACTTGGTGCTAAGTAAGATGATCGCGAACGGGATTGGAATGAATGTCGGAGTATTCGCCGCGATATTAGCCATGGCGGTGTCGCAACCCAAGTCGATGTTTCGCATTGCATCGCCGATGATACACCATGATCCAGATGTGTTCAATGAGATTGTTGTCAGCACTCTCATGGGCGCAGAAGCGATTGATGAGGGTGATTACTCGGAACCGATCATGCATGTCAAAGCATTTATTCAGTTTGTGACGATAGCTGATGAAAAGAAAAGGGAGCAGTGGTGCTGGACTCATGGCTTGGTATACTCAAGATTTAAATATTTTGTTGCAGCAACCAAGAGTTTGATCCTCCGCGTCAACACTGCTATAGCGAATGGTTTCAGGCATCCGTCATCCAATACCGTGAAGCCTTTGAGTTATGAGAATCTCACTCTGCCATTAACGACGCAGCAGCTTCTAGCTCTCCGATTAATACTTTGTTGGAATTGTGATGGCAATTTTTTACGCATGAAACAAGGTGGTGTTGAGTCAAGCTCGTCTAACACAGTGACTATCATGTCTCCAGTTCTCTCGGATGATCACATGCTCTATATATTTCCTAGCAACGTGAAATGGTCCCTGAAATTCTACGGCCAACGAATATACGACGCACAATTCTCAGAAAGTCGTGGAAATTCTGATATTTCGTCGCTTCTTCGAGATTTGCTCTTGTGCAGTCGATTTAGCGAGAGACAGGGAGTTCCACTGGTGTGTTGCTACGACAAGCACCAGTTGATACTGTTGATTAATGACGACAAGATCAGCAATGAAGAGGAAACGGACATCCTGAAAATCGTAAATGGAATATTCAAAGGCAATATTCAATACGCAGGTAGCTTCAAGGATAATAATCTAGATACCTCTTTACTGCGGGTCGCTTCGGACACGGTAGGCAAGGTGTTCTATCACCATGCTACTCCAAAGGCAAAGTATATCAAGCAAATGAAGGAACATATAAGCGAGAAGCACGCCTCCATGTACTTGAACATACTTCCCAGCTCCAACCCGAAGCTCACTTGCTGCCAGTTTCTGCCTGATATGGGCGCCGTGAAAGCTATCTTCTTTGCTGAAGAGGCATATCAGCTACCTATGACAAACGGTAATGATATGGAGAAGAGATACCGAGTTGCGGAGCAAGTTATTGGAGCGAAACAAATACTACAATTCGATGATGACGCTGTGGTCGAGGGCAAACAGAGGCTCCTAAATGACCTACCAATGGGACATCGCATAATAAACGCGTTGCGTTTAGGTTATCGGAGTAAAAAGTTCGCAGTGCGAAAAGAGCCCAAGAAGCACCGACCAATTGTCATGAAGGAGATCAAAGTAACGCAGCTAGTGCCATCGCGGGTAGGCTTGAAGGGAGGTGCGAAGCGCTCAGTCCCAACTGAAGAGAAGACAGTTATAGAGAAAGTTTTAATACCGGGAACCGCGGAATATGCGAAGCAACACACCCATGAGGTGGACATGTACGGCGACTCTTCCACTCCCTTCAATGATACAAACATCGCGGAAGTAGATTGTAAGTCGAACATAACAAACTGGACATATTACAATGTATTGACGAATAAATCTATTAAAATGGTTACAATTCAAAGGCAGTGTCTTGCCGGAGCTGCGGCGCACAAAGGGAATCAAATGGTGTACGCAGTTGCCCAAAAGTCAATGGAGGTGTCTCTAGCTTCGGGCAATGCCATGGTGGTATGTGACAACATCACATTCCTTCCTCCTGGCTCCAGATTCATCAAGCTAGCTTTGCTTTGCAGTCCTAATTATGATCCGGCTAATATAAACAACATCGTTGTAAGTGACCAAGACGAGGTGGATGACGATGAAATCGAACAGTGTCTTGACATTAAGAATATCATGGCGGCCACGGACAGAGTGCAGCCAAACGAGCTATTGGTCAGTAGACTTGAAGACCTATTCCTCTCCGCGCCTGTCCGTCCTGCTCCAAAGAACAATAGTAAAGCATCCAAAGTGTCTCCAGCATCGGCATGGGGAGTTTCAAGTAGCACAACGGACATGTCCAACATTTCCCACATTAGAGACATCACGAGCACCATCGTGCGCAAAAGCACAAGGCGTTTTAACGAGCGCAATCAAGGCGGTTGGTCCGTTTCCTTGAATGAATCTGCCACGCCGAACGCGGTGAACGGGTTTATAGACAATGATGACCTGGATTCCGATGAAATGGACGAGGCGATGTACATGGAGGAGGCGATGTACGATAGTGAAGACGGAAGTTATTACTCGGGTTCTGACTACTCTGGATTTGAAGATGATGATTTCGACGACCATTTTGAATTCATTCCAGACACTGCGAGGTATTCGATAAATCAAACCTTGAGAGCGCTCGGAGTAAGTAATGATGATGAGACGCTTACCAAGGGTAAAGGCGCCAGTTCTTTCAGTTGTGCGCATTGTAATAAAACCTTCACTCAACGACATGCATTAGAGTCCCATACTCTGGCAAAGCACGCCAAAGCAGCCAAGGGCAGGAAGGTCTCTTTCGACTCGAGTGACGAGGAGAACCAGGTTAGTGGGTTATTGACTCTTCAGAAACAACCAATTCCAAAGCTTGAATCTGATATTCAAGATCGAATACATCCATATGCTCGTTCGCCACCAACATCGTCTTCAAGTTCTAATGGACCAGCTATCGCTGCGGTTAAGCCTAATACCAGCGTATCACTTAGCTGCACATACTGCGGTAAAACATTCTCTCATCGCCATGCATTAGAGTCCCATACTCAAGCAAAGCACGCCAAGGCAGTCAAAGGCAGGAAAGTTTCTTTCGACTCGAGTGACGAGGAGAACCAGGTCAGTGGGTTATTAACTCTGCATAAACAACCAATTCCAAAGCTTGAATCTGATGCTCAAAGTCGACCAAGCAGAGAAGTTCAACAAGAATTCAAGTGTAATCACTGTAATAAACCTTTTCGAGATGAGTCAGCATTGCAGCAACACATGGCCATAAAGCACGCTGATATGGATGACGATCTCTTGTTCTCATTAAGTAGAAGATGAATAGCAAAAACATGGGACTTGTGCAAACAAATGTATATACTTACAATAGTGACAAAGAGCCTCTTACGCGTCGAGGTAACGGTTTCCATACTGCGTGGACTTGTACTTATTCTTATTATTCGCTAACTCTGCTTCTGCTTCTATTTTCGCGTTCTTCAAATCGGCCAACTCCTTACACAATAAGGTCATGGTGCTAAGGTACTTCTTGTTTTTGTCCTTCATGTTGCGCTCATAGTATGTCTTGGCGATGGAGGATTTATCCTTCAACATCTCTAGTTGAATCAACACCTTCTTGATCTCCTTCTTGGGCAGCAATTTCAATGCCTCTCTCGCCTCGGAGAGAGTGCAGATATCGCAAATATCGACTTCACATTGCGTGCATCGGTATCCACTTTTAAGATTGCTACTTAGACATATATTACACGTTAAACCAAATGCATCCGGCATAGTCCACAAGGTGCACACATGGCCATACCGACAGTTGATGTCTGAGCAAGATTTGCACAATTCGTACTCACAAAGGAGGCAAACGTGACCTCCTACTGTGGCATCTTGACAGACGCGACAACAATTACGTTTTATGTAATCCGATTGGTCGGAACTATTCGCTAGTGATGCAATGATGGGCACCATTGCATGCGCCAGTGGGCACGCAATACTACACATCGATCGAGCTTTGACTGTTTTGGCTTGAATATTGAGGTCCATGACAGATTTCAGTCTATTTAATTCTCGCTGAGCTTCTTTCTTGCTATCAAAGTAATATAATGGAGTATAAGTGAGTTCGCGTGCAGCGGCGCCACATATTTCGGCGGGCAAGGTCGATATTATTTGCTTACGCAACAGCTTCATCTCATCAATTAACAACTTATATTTAACTTGCTTCTGGGCTCGGTACTCCGCTATTCTTAATTCAGATAAATAGTCGCAAAGGATCCCTTCAGACACGACATAGTTCATCTTGCGCCAGTGGTAATACCGCGCAACATCAGACTTCCTTCTGTTCTCGTTCATGTACGCCATTATTCGGGCAATCTCTTTGGCAATAATCTGCTTCCTTTCATTTCGTTTTACGGGCAACGTGCACATGTCACACATATCCGTCCCGCAAGTGTTGCAATGGTAACCTTTCGTCAATGACTGCGCGCTGCATAAATAGCAACTAATATTTTCGGCTTCATCAAGCGCCCACATCGACATAGCATGTCCAAGTGTGCAATGGACGGTGGTGCAAGTGAGGCAGTACTCATACTCGCATAACTTACAGTGGTAGCCTTCTTTCGCCACTCGATTACACACTCTACAATGAAGTATCATGTGTTTGCGGTTTGCATTTTCATCCATGAGTTCTTTGAAAAAGAAGTCGTCGTCCGCATTATCATCATCTGAGTCGACGACATCAGTTTCATGGTATGTCTCTGGCGATCCCTCGTACTTGAACATTGCGTGACCCACAGGGCAAGCGATGCAAGTCGAACATCTCACATCTTGTTTGCGAGGAGCCTCGAACTCTTCTATTAGAAGACCAAATCTTTCGCATTCCTCCTCCGAAATCACCAACGGTCGAAACGCTTGGCGGAGTTTGGTAACACAAATTTCAATATGAACGAAGTACTGATTGCGCAAAGCAAAGACTCGCTTCTTCAGCCTGTCGAACAGCATCTCATACACTGCGAGTTCCTTCTGTGCTCGATAATACTTCAGGCGGTTGAACACCTCCAAGGTCGTGGGACAGGGGTCGGTGATGACGTATTTTTCTTTGAGTTCATAAAAATTTACAGTTCTAAATGCCAAATCTGATTCAGCAATTATACTTTTCAAGTACAAGTAGATCTCCGTCATCTCGTCCGTGATGGTCTGTTGAATGTATAGTCTGCCCTCCTTGTAGCTACACATATCGCATATGTCGAAGTCCATGCATTCGTTACAGTGGTATCCCGCAATTAACGGTGTGACCTTGCACACAAAGCAGATTAATTCAGCTTCGGGATTGGTCCATAGCTTCATGACATGCCCCTCTCGGCAGTATATGACACAGCACTTGTGGCAAACATTGAAACAGCAACAATAAGTGCAATTATACCCACTTTTGGTCTGAACATTACAAATTTTGCACGGCACAGAAAAGTATTTTCCTTTGTTCTTCTCTCGCTTCTGCGCTATCGCAGCATCGAATACACCTTGCTTCTCATTTTTTTTACTTAAATCAGGATGTGTGCCTTCATTAAATTCAACAGTTTGATGACCCAACGGACATGCTACTGGCCCAATTCTAGCAACCACAGATTTAAGTTTTCTTTCTATTTCATAAGTATAATATATTCTTCGTAATTCTCGAATACATGATTCTACTGATGTAGGAACAAAATCAACTTCTTTTTTTATTTCTATCGCAGCTTGCTCACATAGCTCCGGATACATAGTTATAATAGCTCTTAAACCTTTTATTTTTGTCATAATATCAATGTTATCACTATCATGCACAAAATTATATGCAAGTGCAGTTCGTAAGTGTAAACGTTGCGTATTATACGATCTCATGCTTGAAAAGGCATTGCGATGGACCCGGCGAGCAGTCTTCGGGTCTAATACTTTTCCCGTTATAAAGTCATTGTACCCATCGTGAAAACCTAGTTTTGAAGCATTGTCTTCAGTTATATTTGTTAAATCAATTTGATTATAATTCTTTGATTCGAAGCAACCCATTCTGATCAGAGACTAATGAAAGAACACTCCAAAAACATGTTATCAAAGGTGTCTCGCTGATTTTAGTGAATCAAAACACTCTCTTCAGTCTTTGGATTCTTCTTTTTTCTCGGGAAATTTTTGGAGAGAACGTTTCTTTCAAAAAGCCACACCCATAATTATTACATTGTTGTTTCCTTTCTATAGAGCAAAGACCACTAAAGAAAACTGAACTAAACTAAACTATGAATAATCTTGAATATGTCCTTTGATTTAAACTAAGGCATAAGCGCTATATAACTAAAGATTTCCATTCTGATGTGTAGATATTTACATTCGTGACGATCTTCGTCTGATATCCAATTTCTTACCGAGGTTGCACTCACGTAATCTTTTGCTGCTTAAATTATATTCTCTAATGATAAATAAGCCATCATCGATCGCATAAGGGCCGGTACCACCCTTTTGCAGAGAAGCGATCTTCGCCACTCAAGTGTGACAAGACACTAAAAGAAGCATATATTCAGGTCAAATGGATTACGTGGCTATCTTAAATGCATATGCAGACAAAATTGGAGTGAGCACTGTAATTGTTGTAGTTGTAACATTGGCAATAACATATTCCTTCACCACTAAAAATGTTGGTGATGCATCCAATAGTACTTCGGTGCAAAGAAATGATGATGTAACACCATCAAAAGTAGCCACCTCACCAATCGTAGAACAAGCTCAAGTTGAGCAAGCATCCCCTGTACAAGCAACAAAGCAAGCAAGTGGCGTTCAAGAATCTGTAAAGCAACCATTGACCATCTCTGAAGTGTCTGAGCCTACTCCTGGCCCTAATTTTGACACATTTATTGCCTCTTTATGCTCTGATGGTATTGCTGTCAAATTAATTAAAGGAGAATCTTCAGAAAAGGATAAAATTATCAAACTAAATGGTGAGGGTGAACTTTATTGGTCAGCAAAATTAAGTGCGTTGGCAAAAAAAGTTAGATTGTCACTTACTGGTAAAAAAGATGTTATTGATACAGTAATTGATATAGAAAAAGTATTTATTTCACCTGAGGTTGATACGGTGGTAATCATTCAATCAAAGAATGCCGAGCGTAGTATAAAATTCAGTTGTAAGGACCAAGCAGAAGCCAAAAATTATGTCGATAATATTTCTGAGTTAGTAAATAGGGTTAAAGCTGATCCTAATTATTGCAGTACTTTGGTAACAGTGAAAACACCTGTAAAACCTAAACAAGACCCTGAGCAACAGACTCCCGGAGCTACTGAAGCAGAAGTTCCAGTAAACAAAGAATTATTTGTTGATGAAAAGAAAGACTCGAATTAATCTTTGTAGATACGATCGAGAGTCTTACAGCGGCGTGATATAATAATAATCAATTTTGAAAACGAATTATTTCCCCAATAAATTAACTTTTTCTCTTATGTAATGCATAAAATTAATTTATTTACATAAATTTTATTAAATTTATTGCTATTGTAGGTATCCGAGCCGGCGGAACTCGTCATAGGTCCAGTCATACAACTCCTTAGCAAGCTTTGCATCTTTGCTCTCGGTAGATGCGGTACTGATTGTTGGACCGTAGCTGTAGGACTGAAACATCAGTAAGTACATACCCAGGACGTCGGTAGCAAGATTTCGGATTCCTAATTTAGTTACTAATCCCATTAGCTGTGGCGACCATGATTGCTCAGTCCAGAAATTTTTAGAGTTAGTGACAAATTCACCACCGTTAATATCCGTCGAAAATAGTGCATACAAAGGTCCGACTACAGCCGCATTAACTGGGAATGCATTGCGATAAACGAACTGACCAGGCGCTGTCTTTGGGAATATGTTGGTGGCAACCCAGTTAGGGCAAGTGCTCAAGACTTTTAGGTCACTTTTATCCATGTTCAACCGAACTTGGAGCTCATTACTATGCAGTATTTGTGCCAATTTGTTGTTCGAGTATGAATTTTTTCTGTGATAATACTGCAAAATGTCTGATCTAGCAGCGTCAGGTACAACGTCATGATAAGTTGAAATATTATGAGCTTTGACTTGAAGCATAGTGCCATCACTGCCCATGTGGTAAGACGATGCAACATTTAAAATTCTTCGTCCAACTATTGATTTAGTACCACCATTGGTATCCAAAAATAATGGCAACATCAACTTGGTTAGTAAGAAATGTCCCATATAATTAGTAGTAAAAGCCAAGTCGTATCCGTGTTTGGATTTTATCTCCTCGTGGTAATTAATAACGTAGTCACCAGG
>JACCDO011866320.1_pt1 | contig 15722 bp, 18 predicted proteins | sample 7446101 | NCBI WGS metagenome assembly JACCDO01 (sample SAMN15323440, study PRJNA562643) | freshwater metagenome | isolation source: river surface water | place: USA:Blue River Watershed | collected 2017-08-16
CTAATTCAATCTTAAAAAAATAATAATAGATATATAATACTGATTTATATAGAGAGAAAAAAGGATAGATAGAAATATAGATATAATTATAGATGAAATGCGCATTAACGAGCCTCACACTCTTTGTGAAATGTGATATCAAATTATTGATGAAATTGTTTAATTATTATGTTAAAAACAACTAAAAAAGATATATAAAGATTATTCAGTAAAAAATATATGTATATAATATAGAATGAGTTCTTTAGCTACAGTTTATAGAAACAATAATCCAGAATATCGTGAAAAGGAACGAAATAAATGGCGTGAAATAGAACAGGAAAGATATAAAACTGATGGTGAATATAAACAGAAAAAGAAAGAAAAGGCTCTTGCCTACTATTACAAAAAGAAAGAATTGAAGAAGCTTCAAGTAATTTAATTATTTTTATCGGTCTTTTTTCAAGAAAAAAAAGGATATAAGAAATAAACAAAATAATTTATTCAGGAAAAAAAATAAAATGTTGAGTAATAATAGAATGACCCAAAATATCGCTGAAAGTGTTTTCTATGAAAAAATCAATATTAAGAAACTTAATTATATCATCAATAATCGTTCCAAGTATGAAGCCATTATTACTGAACAAGAAAAGGAAATGAGACGTTCAGATAAGAATTATAATGCTTATGCTGTATTCCAGAAAATCAAGGAGAATATCATTATTCCAAATGAATTGAGAGATACAGATTATGGTTATTTGAAGATTACTTATAAAAAAGGTTTAAAATCTAATAATATCGGAAGATGGTATTGCAACAAAGGAATTGGAATTCAACCACTATGTGTATCTGTCAGACATACTATTTGTGATGGTTTATGGGTTGATATTGACCAAGTTAATTCACATCCTACTATTCTTAAAAATTTCATCGATAAATTTGGTTTTAAGTGTCCTTTGCTTGATGAATGTATGCAAAATAGAGAAGCTTTTCTTGCTAAAGTAATGAAAGAAGAACCTTGTAGCCGTTCAACAGCTAAAACTTTAGTTATTGCAACTATTAATGGCAAGAAATACAAAACCAAAACACTTGTAAATTTTGCAAATGAATTAAAGCCAATAATTAATCATATTTGCAATCTTGATGAATATAAGGATATTAAATCATTTGTTGAGGAGAATTACAAAGATGACAAGAATATTAATGGTAAAATCATTAGTAGAATTTTACAAGTTATTGAGAATAATCTATTGGAAACATATGTTGAGTTTTTCACTGATAAAGGTTTAATTCCTACATATAAGGATGGTTTCGAAGTTGCCTTAATTTTTGATGGCTTACAATTAAGAATGAATGAAAATATTGATGAAGAACTTCTTAATCAATGCAGATTATATACACTAGATAAGACTGGTTATGACATTGAGTTGAAAATCAAACCATTTGACTGTAAATTAGATTTACCAGAAAATGTTGATATAAATGATGAGGATGATTTAACAGCTTTAATTGATAAATATGAATTTGGAATTAATACTTATGTTGAGACCTTTAAAACTGATATAGATGCAAGTTTATCTTCTGATGGTTCTCACGCTTCTATTTCTAAAATTACCAAATTGATTTTAAAAGATACAGTAGTTTATGATGAAAGTTGTTCATTGTGGTTTTATTGCAATGTAAAGAATATTTGGAATAGAAGCAAAACAGCATTCATTTACAAAGGACTATTAAAATCAGTTTTCTATAAATTATTCATTAAAGTTTCTCAATACTATAACAACCTCTTATATAATTCTGGTGATAGTATGAAAGAGATTTATGATGCAAAATCAAAATTAGCTTCAAAAATTGCAACTAAATTGCAAAATGCTTCATTTTTAGATGCTATTGTAAAAATAGCTATTATTGATTTCAATAAGAACAAATTCTTTGAAACTAAAATTGATAGTAATGGTTATTTATTTGCATTTAAAAACAAACTACTTGATTGCAGAAGTCTTGAAATTAGAGATATTAGACCAAGTGATTACATAATGACAAATACAGGATATGACTTTCCAGAATACATTGATGAAGATTTGAAAGAAATCATTGAAAATTATTACAAGACTATTTATCCTGATGAAGATGTTCTAGAATATATGTGGAACAATGATGCCTTAAGCTTGAATGGTGAAAGATTATTTCAAACCTTTAATATTCATACTGGTAGTGGTTCAAATTCTAAATCAACCAAATTTACAATGATTAAATCAGTTCTTGGTGAATACTTTTGCGAAATCAATTCAGAGACATTTACAAAACCACCTAAATCTGCCAATGCTACTAGTGAATTACACAAGGCTAAAGGTTCAAGAATTGTATTTTTCAATGAACCAGAGAATGATGGAGATAATAAATTGCAAGTTTCTTTAATGAAAAAAATGGCTGATGGTTGTAAAGGAACATTAAAAACTAGAGGTCTTTATAGTGAAGCCATTGAATTTCCTATTTTCTTTAGAGTTGAAGGTTGTTGCAATAATAAACCAACATTATCATCAACTGATGAAGGAATTGGTCGAAGAGTTCGAGTAGTTCATTATCCTGTAAAATTCATTGATAATCCTGACCCAAATAATAAACATCAAGCTTTACTTAATCTTGAAATGGGTTCTATTTTAACTTCAACAGCTATTCGTAATACTTACTGTAGATTATTAATTCAAAGATTTATTGAAATTTCTGCAAAAATTAAAAAAGAAATAACTCCAAAACAAGTTCAAGATGATAGTGCTGAATATATAGCAGATAGTAATATTGTTTTAGGTTTTATCATTGATAGATATGTTATTTCAAATAATGAAAAGGATAGAATTTCCTCTAGTGAATTATTTAATGAATTCAAATCTAGAAATATTGGAACAAAAATGACATCTTCCAAGTTCAAAGAAGATATGCTTGCTAATAGTGGTATCATTTTTAAAAAAATGAAAGATGGTAATTACTTCTGTTGTTTAAAAGTGAGAGAAAATGTAGACAACTAGGAGTAATGGTTTATTTTTACAATTCTTATTTGAAAATAAGTAATTTCATAAAGGTGGAAGGTGGAAGCCAGAAACTTGAGTTCTAAATTTTGATATTCTTTTTCAATTTTTAGAATTTTGGTTCTTGGCTTCCACCTTCCACCTTTCATTTTCTTTTTTTCTTTCTATAAATATCAATATTTATATTATTCCTTCGTAATTTTTGAAGATATTAAAATAAATATATAAAATAGTATTTGATACTTAAGAATGATAGAAGAATGGATTGGTTTAAATAAAACAATGAAAACGAATTATTTTAAAGCAAAATTAAGAAAAGGATTTTGCAAATCTTTAAAGCTTGAACGTAATGAAGATTTTGTTGATTTTATGGAACTATTTAAAAACCATTCTGATTACCATACAAAGTTAAAAGATGTTGTTGATTTAGCAATTGTTTCCAATAAAAGAAATCATAAATGTTTTGAGATAAATCTTATAAAATCAAATGGAGATGTTGATGACATTTCATACAGATATTGTATAAATGAAAGATGCGAAAATTACAATTTAAATAGTGCCTTAAGATATACCATTGAACCACAAATTCTAGAATTTAGAAAAAATACTTTATTAATTTGTGAATTTTGCAATTCAAAAGAAAATATTCACATTGACCACATAATTTTATTCAAAACTCTTGCAAAGGACTTTTTGAAAACTCAAAAAGAAATTCCATCTGATTTTGATGATAATGAATATAATGGTTGTAAATTTAAGAAAGAAGATGAAAATTTCAAAAACCAATGGTTTGATTATCATAAATGTAATGCTAAATTAAGATGTCTTTGTTGCAAATGCAATTCACAAAGACCAAAAAATTAAATTAAAATATTTTCTAAAAAGTAGAAGCTGAAAAATGAATAATCAGTCAATATTTGCAACTCCTGTTGCTTATATGAAATATGAAGATGAAGTAATTACGTTTGAGATGATAGGTCAAGACCTTGATAAATGTTTATTTGATACACCATTTGAGTATATGAAATATGAAGAAAAAGAATTCAAATTATAATCTAGCATCTCTAATTAATCTTTGTTTTTTCATCTTTGTAGGTTTGAAATAATCACTAAAAAGTAAAGCAATTTCAATATCCTCTAATTCTGAACAGGAAAATACATCAAGATAAATGGTTTTACTGATTTCGTTGATATGCATAGTAATATTACTTAAACTGATGCATTGAAATACTGTATAGCCTACAATGTCTCTTTCTTGGTTATATTCATTATTTTCAAAATATATAAAAACAGTATCTCCCATTTTCTTCATTTTCATAAGTTCAACAAGCTTGTCTATGAATTCTTGGATATGCTGTTTATCGTTAATTTTTCCTTCGCACTTATCACAGTCAATAATTAAGTGAGTTCCAAAAGCCTTCATTGTAAATTCTATATATATTTATTATAGATAATAATATTAGAAAATGAATATACAAGCAGTTTTATTTAAAATAGTTCCTAGATGGTCTAATAGTAAAGATAGATTAGACTATTTAAAGAAAAATAACTTAAAGGCAATCAAAAGAGTTCATAAGACTGAAACATATTATAGATATAGAATTCAAGAACCAGATTACAAGAAATTTAATTATTTTCTAAAACGAGGCATCAATGATATTGATTTTATTGTAGCAATTCCAATAAATACTTAAACTTCTTTCATTTGCGCTTGCGCTCGCTTTGGCATCTTTACTCTTGGTTTTCTCATCATTTTAACAGGTTCAATAAGTTCAACTACTGGTTCTTCCATCATAATCTTTTTATTCTTTGGAACTTTAGCGATAATTCTATTCATATCCATTTCGCTTTCATCCATAGATTTTGATTTGTTTTTCTGGTATTCAGCTTTACAGTCAGCTGATTTTAAAGCATCATTATATTTCATCTTCTTTTTATTTGCAAAATCGCGAACGTGTTCAATCCAACTATTAGCCATTATATTAAACTTATTTTTTAATAAGAAAATAAATATTAATCAAAATAAACTAAAACTTTCATATGCGAAATATTGAACAAATCAAAATCTCTAAATACAGGATTGTAATTCTTTTTATTTTCAACATATTTTTCTTTTTTTTCTTTGTATCTTTTGTGATAATATTCTTTATGATATAATTTTCTATCCATAATGTTTAATCTATTTTTAGTCTTTAAATTTTTTTCTTTTTCATATATTAGAACATAATATGTCAAGAAGTAATTATCAATCAATTCTTCCTGTTCAAATTCAAGAACGTATTAAAAATATTGATAATATTTATAAAATTGCAAATGTGAAGTTATTACCTGTTAACCGCACGTACCCTTTAGTTTCTACAGAGACACCGAGAATCGAGATCTTCATGCCCAGTGATAGTGTATTAAATTTAGATAATGCTATTTTAGAAGCTGAACTTTGGTTCAATCATCGAGGAAATGCTGATGGTAATAGTCCAAATAATTATGTTCAATCAGTCTATCCTCCTCGTTATGGTCTTGCAAGTCTTATTGAGGAAATCAATGTATATATTAATGGTGTTTTAGTTTCTGGAACTAAACGATATAACTTTATTCATAACTGGGTTAAAGATTGGTTAGATAAATATGACGTTGAAATGAATTCTGGTTTAAATGATTGCAAAGACCCATCAATGCTTTATTCATATCCTACTGCTGGTGGTATGGCTGGTCGAGTAGTTCCTCGTCGTGGTTATCCGGCTAGTGTTTTAAATGATAATGCATCACAAAATGATATTAACACAAGATTAAGAAATTTCTATCATATGAATTTAGGCGAAAGTGTAGGCTTTTTTGGTGAAGCATCAAGCAAAATAATTAATACTGCAATTCTTGGTGAAGTCAAATTAGAAATCGTTTTTACTTCTCAAATAGCTTCTTGTATGACAGGAAGTGCCGTTGTGGCTGGTCAAGTTTTCGAAAATACTGCAAATACTATTAATAAAACTTTAGATACTGCAGATACTAAAGGAGCTAATGCAGGAGCTACTACTGCTGATGTTGCCTTTGCTAGAAATAATGTTGAATTAGCAACTGGTTATAGAATTATGGGAGACACTGGAATTCCAACATTGGGAAATCGAGCAGATAATAGACTAGGTAATATTCCAAATGCAGGAGCTGTAGCTGCTGAAACTGCTTTATATAATATCCGAAATATTACATTACACGTAGAAGCTTTACAATTCAAGACTAGCGAATACTACGACGTCATGAATCGACTTGTAGATAGTGGAAATTACAAATATCATTTTAAACGATATGTATTACAAACTGATACTGCTACTACCGATCGTAAAATTGATTATCGTTTAGTGGTCAATAGTGAATGCTTAAATTATGTTCTTGCTTGTTTCCGTCCAAATGGCTATGATACTCTTTCTAATCCAGTAATTACTCAATTAGCATCTCAAGTATTCGGTCATACAGGAACTGCTACTGTTTCATTCGATAATCAAGTGGAAGCTGGACTTCCATACACTTTCAACAATTCAAAGTTCTTTGTTCGTTCAGGACATAAAATTGAACGTTTAGGCTGGAAAGTTGATGAGGTATATTATGAACCACGAACAAAACGTGAAATGTATATTGATAATATTCGACATTGGCGAAATTATGTTTCAGGAGTTGAAACCAAACCACATAAAGGACTTAAAAACATTTATGACTTTGAACACTGTTATTTCACTGGTCTTCTTTCATTTGAAGTCAAATCAGAGGATGATGTTAAATACGTTTATCCTTTACGAGGTCTTAATACTAATGGAAAGGCTGTTGCTATTTCTTGTTTTACTGAAACTGAAGCAACTAGTTATTACACAGCACAAGCTGGTGAGAACTATAAATCTTTTGCAAATGTTGATTTAAATCCTGCAGGCGCTGCAGTTCCTACATTCCTAGTATGCACTACTAGCACTTTAATGTTAGCAGGAAAACGTAATGTAAATATACTCTATTAGACTTGATGCAAATAATTTTAAATCTTCATTAATTGTAGAACAAGAATGAGTTTATTTGGTTATACTTCATTTATGCCAACCACTACTTATAATGAAAAAGAATGGATTAAAGCAGGACAAGGTTATAATGTATTAAAAGCAGACCACGAACCATTATATTCAGAGACAAAAGAAAAATTTCAGGAATTATATCAACCAATTAGAACTGTAGATGCAACCAAAGATTTAAATGAATTTTCTCAAAATGATTATGGTAGAACATTAGATGGCTCATACAGATTAAATGCTAGTTATTATAGTGGATTAATTGGAAAAATGAACGAAAAACCATATGGAACTGAAGTTTATATTCCTCAAGCTTATCCAAATCACTATTATAATACTCAAAAATTCAGCCCTACATTCCTTGCAAATCTATAAAATGCATTAATTTTTTTCTTCCTATTTATATAAAATGGAAATGTTCAATTGTGAATGTGGTACAAAGACATTAAGAAAACACCATACAAGACATTTAAGAAGTCAAAAACATTTGAAATTTTTAAAAACTAAACAGCAACAAATAGAACAAAATAAAATTCCAATTCAAAACGAAAAAGATGCTAAAGCGAGCGAAAGCGCAATTGAAGAAGAAGAACACGTTCAAGATGAAGAAGTTGAAGAAGTTGAAGAAAATACAAATCAATCACCAGAACCTGAAGCGGATGAACAAGAACAAGAGGAAGAAGTGGTTGTTGAAAATAAATCAAATGTAAAAAAACAAAACTATAACAAATTTCATTTAGACGCAATAAGACAAAAGGCAATAGCAACAATTAAGCAAAAGAAACAAGCAAAGATAGATAAAGAAAACGAAATAAAATACAAAGCTGAACAATATGACCATTTGGTAAAATCTCTTAAACAAAAAGAAGAAGATGAGAAAAAGAAAAAAGAAGAAGAAAAAATAAAAGAAATGGAATACAAATCATCACAATATGATAAGATGGTTAAAAATCAACAAAGAACCAGTGCTATAACATCTCTATCAAATGAAAAAATAATAAATGATATCAAAGAACAAAGGCTTTTATATTTAATGAAATATCTCCAAAATCCAAGCCATTATTGAACAAAGAAACTACTGACTAATAAAAGAATTTTCAAAATGTAATCTTTTATCTCATTTAATATAATATATAATGGGTTATTGTTGAGCTTTTTTGTTAATTGCAGGATTACATAACAATCACCAATTGGAATATCTTTGTCGTATTGGTCTTTAATAGATAATCTTAAATTTTGAATAATTTCTTGTTTGTTGCATTTGAAATTAAATGATGTTGTGGCATCATTATTATTATAACTTATAATTCCGTTATAGCATTCACGAACTGGAATAGCACAAACGATATTATTTGATTTAATGGTTGTATCGTCTAAATTATGATTGTCAAAATTATTATCATTTATAGATAGGTCGAACCCAGCGTCTAGATGAATAAATATATTAGTAATAGACATTACATTTATTGGAATAGACGAAGAAATAGAACCAGTAGATGGAAGAGTAAAAGAATTTTCGGATTTTCTAAATCCTAATAAAGAATGACAATTCAATATTTCTAATACAACTGTATGATTTTTATTTTGTTTTGAAAATGTAAAAATATTTTTAATACTATCATAAACTATAACAATATCTGTTTCATTCTTTATAGAATTGAAATAATTGACAATGGTATTTACATTTATATTTCCATATGGTATAGAATAGGATGTTTTTACTCCTTGATGAATTACATTAAATTGGTTATTATATTTGTCAATCACTTGGTAGAAAGAATATAACGTGTTGAAACTGATTACTGAAATGTAAAAGTCCTCTTCATTCTTACAAGCAATTAAACCATCTTTAATAAGAACTTCAATTTGATTTTTATTTTTACTATTAATATTATTTATGTATAAATTAGTGCGTTCAGGATATGAAATACTTAAAGCTGTATTCATTTTATCCAACTTATCTAATATTTACTCATTTATTTATTTATTTAAATTATCAAATACTAATTTATTGATTTTATTTAAAAGTTTCTTATCATTATAAATTTTATCTTCATCTTCATCATCCATAATTATAAACGAAATCATAAAAGCCTCTAAATCATTCTTATCTGTTGCTAGGTCTAGTGTTTGAGGAACATAAGTAAAATAATTTTGTGTAGAATTCTTTTTCCAGCAATTAGCTACATCAAAAACTAATTCGAATTCTAGAATTCCATTTCTTAAAAAGTCATCACCAATTGAATAATTATAAAGATAATTAGGGCTTGGATTGATAAATAAATATCCATTATTATCAGAATTTATTCTTGGTTGTTGTCCTGATGCAATTAAATCTGGTGCATCAGTTGCTGAATAAGATTTTCCAAAACCTTGAGTGTTTAATAAAATAGGACAACTGAAAATAATTGAATTACCTTTACCTTTGGTTGAACTGTCCCATACACTATAGTTATTAATACCTTTCATTTTAAGAATAATGTTATTAACTGATTTTGATTGTATAAAACTTTCACTCATGACATTAGGAATGCAAATGCTTTCAATAACAATTTTAGCTTTTGGTGATAATTTTAGGTTGTTAAAATAGTTTTGCATATCATATCTATATCGTTTGGTATTTTTACGAGTGGTAAAAGCTACAGCATCAATACCAAAATTCACACCATCAATTACTTGACCTGCTGCTGGAGCAACAGAAGCTGGAACTGGAAAATAGGTTGAATTAATGGTTGTAGTATAAATACTATCAGCTGATGATTTTAATTCATCATCAATTCCTAATAAAGTAATTTTAGCTTTTTGTATCATTTCTAATATAGCCAAATAAAAAAATAATGTTTATGCCTCGATTTCCACAGTATTTGATATAGTTAATTTTTCAATCATTTCATTTGCTTTTACAAATTGTTCTAATTCTTCAGTTGGTTTTTCAATTTTCATTACATCATAAAGTAAATAAGAACCAGCTATATATTTGCATAACTCTAAATCAAGTTTAGGATTTTCAGCCTTAATTTGTTCTACAAGTTCATCAAATAATTTTACATCGAATTCTTGATTATCCATTTTATTTATCTATAATTATATTAGAAAATTTTTATGCTTGATAATTTATATATTTATTTATAGTAAGGATACTTATCAAATATGAATGTAAAAGCTACGGAAATTATAAAACCATATAAGATAAGAGTAAATAAAACACCAGAGCCTAAAAGTAAGAATGAGTTTTTACCACCATTTTACTATAATGCTTTATTCATTGGAATGACTGGAGCAGGAAAATCTTATGCTTTCACAACATTATTAAAATTGTATGAAAAATATGGTATTCAAGACCATCTAGGTAATAAAATGGCTATGAGAATAATATTATTTTCACCAACAGCTAATTCAACTGCTAATTCAGTTCTACAATTGTTGAAAATAGATGATGAAGATAAAATTTTGAATTATAGTGATGATGCATTGGAAGAGAAAATAAATGACATTATAGAAGAACAAGCCAGTTTGAAGGAATGGAATATGTATGTTGAAGCCTATAAGAAATTTCATAAATATAATGATGTTGAAACAATGACAGATGAAGAATTAGAGATTTTAGATAAATACAATGGTTTTGATGATGATGAAGTTCCAAAAAGGAAAACAGAAAAAATATATTTTATAATTTTTGATGATATGTTAGGAACAGGAGCATTTGGAAATAAAAGAAAATCAAAATTAAATAATCTAATCATTTTATGCAGACATCACAATATAAACATTTTCATTACAGCTCAACACTTAAGAGCATTACCACCTTTGATTAGAAGCAATGCAAGATTATTTGTAATTTTCAAATCAAATAATTATAAGAAATTACTGGATAATGTTTATGAGGAGATTTCAGGTATTATAACAAAAGAAAAATTTGAAGAACTTTATCATCACGCAACAGAGAATATACATGATGCTTTGGTAGTTATAATATCAAGCTCAATGCCTGAAAAATACAGAATACGTAAAAATTTTACAAATATATTGCAATATGAATAATTTTAATGTTTATTACTATTAAGAATGGTTAAGAACTCAAATAAAAATACTAATACTAATACCAATATTAATAAGGATGATGATAAGATTTTAAATCAGATTGATATCAAAATTGATTTAGGAAATTTAGCTAAACAAACTAAACCTAGAAGAAAATCAAAACCTAAACCTAAACCTATGGATGATATGAAGACTGGTGCAACAATAAATACTGCTAGTTCATTAGCTCCTGTAAAATTTGGAGGTCCTAAAATTCCTTCTACTGATACTGGTTTTAATCCAAATAGTTCTTATAATATGTTATTATTGCAAGCACTACAAAATGCTTTTAAAAATAGACAAATAACACCACAACCTGCTTTACCTGCTCCAACTTCACAACCACAATTAACTATAACTGGTCCTTTACAACAAACAATAACAGGTCCTCCACAAAATTTAGCATTGACAGCTCCACCAACTCAACAAGCTTTAACAGCATCACCATCTCCTGTTCCATCTTATTCTCAATTCTATTCAACATCTCAAATGGCTAATTTAGGACCTAATCCAAATATTGAAATGATACCAACAACACAACAATCTATGATTCCAACAACTTCAACACCTTCAGGTTTTACAACAGTTCCTTCTACTCCTTTAAATACACAACAAATATTTAATCCAATGGCTCAAGCTGTATCAACTGGCTTTTTTCCAACAACAACAACAAGTTCTCCAACAATTTCTGCAATGGTTCCACCTTCTTCAAGTGAATTACAACCAATGAATTTAACAACAGCATTAGCAGAAATAACACCACCAGAAGTAGGTGAATGGAATAAAGATTTATTAGAGTTATATGATAGAGAAAAAGGAAAAAGAACTTATAATTCAATTAAGAAAAATCCAGATATGGTTCAGTATGCTGATGATGTTGCAAAATTTTTGTTAAAAACTAATCCTGATTTAGAAGGTAAAATAAAAAAAGCTAAAGCTAATCCTACTAGTAAATCAACAACTGAACCTGTTGGATATAGATTATATTTACCTTATCTAAATCAAATTATTGAAAAAGAAGCTTCAAACTTGCCTTATTTTAAAGATGCATCGAGAACTAAATCTGTTTCTGAATTAAAGAAAATGTTTTTTAAAAGGTTAGTTAATCAAATTTACACACCTGATGAAGTAAATATTATAGAAGGAATGGAAGCAGCAGAAATACCAGAAGAAGCTGAAGAAGAAGAAGAACCAGCACCAGTTTTAGCTCCAACAACTCTTTCTACTTTTCCACCGTCTATATCATCACCAGTTGTTGCTCCTTCAACTCCTCCTCCTTCAAGTCCTCCTGCACTTGCTCTTGCAGGTTCTCCAAAATCATCAAGAAAGAAGAAAAAATAAAATTAAATCAATTGCATAATTTTTCTTCTTCTTATAAATAAATAAGGAACAAAGAAAAATGGATATTTGTTGTTGTCCATTTCAATCAGCAACAGGATTAACAAATGCTGTAGATTTTAGTGGAATATCAAATTTACTTTATGACGAAATAAAAATAAATAGTAATTATAACTTTCTATTTGGTTCAAATATAAATTCAAATTTAAGTAATAATATTTTTTTTGGTAGTAATGCAAATTTTTTATATACTTCAAATTTATATTACTTGTTTAATGGAAATGGTATAGAGACAGCAAGTAATGTTTCTAATCTCTACTATAACACAGGATATATTGATAGTAATTTGCTTTGGTGGAGATATGAATTACAAGCAACTCAACTAGAAGTTATAAATCTTAAAGCAAATCAGGCTATTTTATCTACTCAACAGAGTTTATTATCAACAACTGTATCTGCTCAAGGTTTTACATTAGCATATCATACAGGTCAGATTAATGCTTTAGAACCAAAAGTTGCTAATTTAGAAAATAATACATTTACTAAAGATCAGACATCAAATATTTTTGTAACTTCAAATGTTTTGAGTAATACTAGCAATACTTTAGCTGATTATAACAACCTTTATAATAAACCAATTATATTTACTCAAATAGAAACAAGTAATATATTTATAACTTCAAATGTTTTGAGTAATACTTCAAATATTTTAGCTGATTATAATAATCTTTATAATAAACCAATTGTATTTACTCAAATAGAAACAAGCAATATATTTATAACTTCAAATGTTTTGAGTAATACTTCAAATATTTTAGCTGATTATAATAATCTTTATAATAAACCAATTATATTTACTCAAATAGAAACAAGCAATATTTTTGTATCTTCAAATGTTTTGAGTAATACTTCAAATACTTTAGCTAATTACAATAATCTTTATAATATACCAAATGAATTAAAAAATATTTATAATATCTTTACAACTTCTAATCATATTAATACTAATTTCTATAACAAAACTCAAAGTGATACAAATTATTATAACAAATCTCAAATTGATAATTTCAATAGTTATAGACCAATGACGTCAAATGTAAGTTTAAAATTAACTGGTTCTATTCTTTCGATTACATTGGTGAGTGGTGGTAGTGGTTACTCGCCGAATTTAACAAATCAGCCATTAACATTTACAAAAGGAGGAGGTCAAAACGCTTCTGGATTTTATAATACTAATGCTTCTGGTTCTGTTAGTAGTGTTTCATTAACAGATGGTGGAATTTTATATACTTCAACACTTGTAGAAGTAAAAGCTGGAACAGGAAATGCTGTTATATCAGCTACAATGGGATATTTTGATTTTCATAATGTTTATTCAGCCTTGAATGTAAATGGAAAGCCAGATATAGTGTATGAGAGAGCTGATTTAGCTTTTGGAACAAGAAATCCAAATGGAATTAGCTATCAAGAAAGTCCTGATGGTTTAGCAGGAGCATTAGGAACTAACAAATTTTGTGGTTTAAGAGTGAAAGATGATAGAATGTTCCTTATATCAAACTCAAATATGCTTATTACTTCATTTAATAATGCTTATGTAGGTGCTTCTACTAACCTTTTTTTAAAAGCAGACACAAGCAATATTGAATTAATGTGTATTAATAATAATGCACAAATAAAAATGAAATCAAATACAACTTTTGAAAAAGAAGTATATTTTAATGGTGCAGTAAGTAAAAAAATTCCAAAATATTTTACAACAAGTAGAATAGCTAATTTTGATGGAATTTCTTGTTTGGCTTTTGATATCAATCTCCAGACTAATGGTGTGAGCACAACGAGTATAGAAGGATATAATTTTAGATTATTTAAAATCTATTTTTGGTTTATAAATAAAGCTCCACGATTTCAATGGACTCCAAGGTCTTATGAGATTACAATGAGTAGTTTTGATGCTGATTCAGTAAGTGCTTTTGATGGATTTGCTAATTATAGTAGTTTAGATAAAAGTTATAGTTATCAATGGTTCTTGTATCGTCAAAATTTTTCTCAAATTTCATTTTGTTGTCCTACAAGTCTATTCGGTTCAACTCATTTAACTATAGGTTATGTGCTAGAGGACTTGCTTGCAACATAATCTTGATGTTTTTTTGTTTTAAAATGTCTTGCTTTATGTTTATATGTATAACATCCACCACATTCACATCCAATTTTTTCTTTTAATTTCTCTTTATTATTCTCGTAATAAATTCTTTTCCTTTCTTTTTCTTTTTCTTTATTGATATCATAATAAATTCTATGTTTTTCATTTAATTTTTCTTTATTGATATCATAATATTCTTTGTGTGTTCTCCCTGCTATAGATTTGTTAATACATATATAATTTTCATCATTTTTAAAAATTCGTATGATTTCACCTTCTTTTTTGTTTAATTCTTCTTTGTTATTACAACTAAAACTCTCATATAGTTCATAATAACAAACACACCAATCTCCGTTATACTTTTCATTTATTAATTTTGAGACAGATGAATCTTTTTTTCTTTTATGTTCGCCAAATCTAACTGCTAATGGTTGGGTAGTTGAACCTATATAAATTTCATTACTTTCATTAAATCTAATTGTATATATTTTACCTTTAGTATAATCTGGCATTTTGTTTTTCTTTGTTTCTATATTAATTATTATAATAATCCATTTTTTTAAATATCTTTAATTTAATTAAAAGATGAGTATCTTTAGTCCAGATTTATCAATACAAATAACAGGTGATTCAACTTTAAGTAAAACTTATAATACAAAAGATAATCCCAATATAGCTTTTCATTCTCGTGCTGGTATTTATAATTCAGCAAATAATGAAATTAAATTTTTCACAAACGGTGTTGATGCTTTGACTATTGATGCTAATCAAAAAGTTATCTGTAATGGTTCTTTAATTACTAATATTAATTATAATAATATAGATGGAAAACCAACTTTATTTTCAGGTGCTTACAATGATTTGACAGGTAAGCCTACTTTATTTTCAGGTGCTTATAATGATTTGACAGGTAAGCCTACTTTATTTTCAGGTGCTTACAATGATTTGACAGGTAAGCCTACTTTATTTTCAGGCTCCTACAATGACTTGACAAGCAAACCAACTTTATCTACTGTTGCAACATCAGGATTATATAATGACCTATTATCAAAACCAACTTTATTTTCCGGCTCCTACAATGACTTGACAAGCAAACCAACTTTAGCTACTGTTGCA
>JACCDO010916382.1_pt1 | contig 15721 bp, 7 predicted proteins | sample 7446101 | NCBI WGS metagenome assembly JACCDO01 (sample SAMN15323440, study PRJNA562643) | freshwater metagenome | isolation source: river surface water | place: USA:Blue River Watershed | collected 2017-08-16
CCTGCTACTCCTGTTGGACCTGTTACTCCTGTTGGACCTGTTACTCCTGTTGGACCTGTTACTCCTGTTGGACCTGTTACTCCTGTTGGACCTGTTACTCCTGTTGGACCTGTTACTCCTGTTACTCCTGTTGGACCTGTTGGACCTGTACAACCACATTGTGAGCCATAAACAATCAACCACGCATTTGCAGCTGTATCAAAAATTAAATGTATATTGTCATATTTATTTTCTAATGTATAAGAAGTTGTTACCGCACCACTTTCAGTATCTATAAAAGAACATCCAGAAGTATTAATAACTAATTGACTAGAAATAGGTGCCACATAAGGAACCAAATATGAACTTCTGCTGAACGAATATGTTGTAGTGGGGGCTGATTTATCAAAAAGACCACCAAAATATGTATATGGTGCTAAATATAAAATTGCACTACCAGATACCAGTCCAGTACCAGTAGTTAGACTAAACCCATTTTGAAAAGTTAATGGCGGCGATGTATTTTCTATATCTGAAATTTCATATAATGAAGTATTCAGTGATGCGATAGCATTACACGATAAATTACCAAAATTTGTGCTTATAAAACTACCCGTTGTGTATAGTGTTCCTGAGTTGTAATACATATTTTTTACACTATTATTAAAACCTACGTCAGTTGGCGAAGATATATTTGGATAAACAAATTGTGACCAAGCCTCTGTAGTTATATTCCATTCTGCAACATAATTTAATAAAATAGATGTATTTTTACCTGTCTCTGTAAATGATCCACCAACATATAAATTGGTTCCATCTGTTTCTAATGTGGAAACAATTGTATTTAATCCAACACCAGGTGTAATTAAACTTGAAGTAACGAAAGGATACCACACTTTATCAATTGTATCCCACTTGGCAATATTGTAGATCTGTGGATTATTGGTACCAACAGTATGATTTGGACCTGCAGAATCAAAATACCCTCCGACATACAAATTTGTTCCAATCATTTTCAATGCAGAAATATATGAACTTGCAGAGGTTTGACCTACACCAACACTAGGATTGGAATATGCTAAATTATTAAATGTTGGTGTTGAATATGTATACATACCTACTAAATTTGCATTCACTTCACTTGTTCCGTTATAATCCATAATCGTAAAATTACCACCCATAATTGTAGTCTGTCCAATTGCCGGATACGGAGAATTTAAATAAGTATACCCTAATGTGCGAACATATGAATTAACACCACTTCCACCTGGACTTGCACTAAATGTTTCCCAAACATTATCATATAAACGAAAGTGTGCAACATAATTTGCTGTAGTTACTGGATTTAATATCAATGTAAATTGACCACCTATAGCTAATTTACCACCTGTTGATGAATCTCTATTTATGGTTAAAGCTAACACACTGCTATTTAAAACATTTGAATTACTACTTCCCAAATAATCCCAAGTAGGAGTTACTGTTGTTAAATTATATTGAGCTATATAAGCGGTGTTTAAATTATAGGGGATGTTTATTTGTGTAAAATCACCTCCTACATATAAAGTTGGTAAGACTACTGGACTTTCATACGGACCATAATAATATGTTATTGCTCTCACGTATGAGTTAGTACCTACGTTCAATTGTGTTCCATTTAGCCAAGCATTTGTATAAGGTCCACCAATAGGATAATCCGGGTTCCAAGCTCCTATATTTGCGGATGAAATAAGATCTGCTACAACTGAAAAGTTACCACCAACATATAATCTTTTTAACCCATAACCGTCAGTTGGCGCTGGTGGTGTAGGACCATCAACAGAAGTAGATTGATCTACATATTTTAGAGCATACACAGGACCACCTACACCTTGTGTTCCAGTGGAATCATTATATAAAGGATTATATGTGTTTCCATTCCAATATGATACATTTGTACCGACATTTGTAAATTGACCGCCAACAAAAATAACCGGGGAACTACTAGCAGCATCAGAATAACCAGGTTCTAACGCATAGACAGGACCGTCTGGTCCGGTGGCTCCTGTATCTGACCAAGTAAAAGAAACAGGACTCCAATAAGCTACATTATAACAATTATATCCTCCAGCTAATGTGATAGATCCACCAACATATATATATCCAAAACTATCGTATGTTATAGCATATACTGTGCCTTCAACACCATTTCTATTTGTGGTTGTGTCCCATAAAGCTTCCCATATATTATTAGTCAAATCATATCTAGCTACATTATTTGCCTGAACACCACCTGCACTTTTGAAAGTTCCTCCCACATAAATATAATTACCATATACTTTTATTGCATTCACAACCGGAGTTGTTGAGACTTGTGTCACACCATATGTTATTCCCTGCAATGCATTTATCGTGTCGCCGGTAGGATCATAATAACCAATATTATTTAAGGTAATAGAACCATTTGCATTGTTTGGAAAGTCACCTCCCAAATAAATATTAGTAGTTGTATTATTTGAGGTGATAGTATTTACTGAATAAGAATTATTAATACCTGGATAACCTGGATATTGTGTATTACCCATTTGCTGCCACGCGTTTAAACCTGTATCATAATAAGAAATACAATTTATAGGCGTTGAACCACTGTTTATATTGAACATTTGTCCTCCAGCATATAGTCTAATACTATTCAAGTCGTAATATAGTGTATTTACTGTTGCAGGTGTATCAGTAAAATTATAATCAAAACCACCATTTAAATTATTTTGATAAACCCCTGTTTGAGAGAAAGTAGCAACAGAGTTACAAGTAAACCCATCGAGTGAAGAAAATTGACCTCCAATAAATATATTCAATCCATCAGTTGCTAAAGTGTAGACGTTATAATTGTCACCTTGTGTAACTGTTCCTGCCGCCTCGGCGAATTGCAAAAATTCTTGGTTTTGACCTTGAACAGCAGTTATATTATCAATTATTGTTAATTGCTGATTTGAAGCACCTGCAGTAAGTGTGTATGTCGAACTAGATACATACAGCACTTCTGGAATATATGTTACTTCATTTGAAATTGGATTATAATGAACATAGTTAGAATATTGTGCATCTGGAATAGGCCCATCAGGATAAACTGTTGCGTCTGCATCTCTCAATTGTTTAATAACTGTAGTGTTTGATCCTACACCTGTCGCATTTGATCCAATAACTATTGAATTACTATCGGTATTGACTTGGGTTTGTGTGTTCGTTCCTAACAAAGTATTTTCACTTCCAGTAGTATTATTAAAACCTGATAAATACCCTAGTGCTACATTATTACTTCCACTAGTTGACACAACTAATGTTTCTGCGCCTATACCAGTATTTTGCGTTCCAGTAGTAATATTATAGAGAGAGAATGCACCTACTGCCGTATTTAATGTAGATGTATTATTTGTTAAAGCAAAATGTCCTATTGCGGTATTATTACTTGTATTATCTTGTTGTAAAGTATTAGATCCAACTGCTACATTTTGTGTACCCGAAATATTATATTGCATAGATTGTGAACCAATTGCTACATTATAACTAGAATTACCGTTTGTAGGTAAAGTATTATATCCTACAGCAACATTATCACTACCATTAAAGTTTCCAGATAACGACTGTGTACCAACTGCTGTATTGCGTTCACCTAAATTATTATTTGACAATGCATTAAATCCTACTGCAACTATATTATTTGAAGTTACACTTTGACTTAATGCGCCTACTCCGAGCGCGGTATTATTTGCGCCAGATATATTTTGAGATAATGCATAAAATCCAAAAGACGCATTTTGTGATCCAGTTGTATTTTGTGTCATACTTTGTGAACCAACCGCGGTATTTTGAACACCAGTTGTATTATATCTAAGCGCTTGTGAACCTACTGCGGTGTTTTCACTACAATTTAAATCAGCATTTACCAAAGTTTGACTTCCTATTGCTGTATTATAAGAGATTGTAGTCGTAGGTAAAACGTTTTGCATTGAATTATAACCAATTGCTACATTATCGTGTCCGATTTCTAAATTTTGTAATGTATTAGTACCAATAGCTACGTTACAACTTACATCATTTGATAATGATAAAAGTGGCGTATTTTCCATTGAGTATGCACCTAAATTTACATTTGATATACCTAAATATGAGTTATCTGATCCAATTTCCCATTTACCATTTAATGTAGGATTCCAAACAAGATATTGGCCTTCGATATTAGCTGATATGAGCGTCCCTGTTGGTCCTGTGATACCTGTTGGTCCAGTTTCTCCAATATCTCCAGTAGGACCAGTAACGGTACTATCTGCTCCCGTTGGTCCTGTTGTTCCAATATCACCTGTTGGACCTGTTGGACCTGTTGAACCTGTTGGACCTGTTGGACCTGTTGGACCTGTTGAACCTGTTGAACCTGTTGAACCTGTTGGACCAGTAACGGTACTATCTCCTCCCGTTGGTCCGGTTGAACCTTTATCACCGGTTGGTCCCGTAGCGCCTATATTTCCGGTTGGTCCTGTTGTTCCAATATCTCCAGTAGGACCAGTAACGGTACTATTTCCTCCCGTTGGCCCGGTTGAACCTTTATCACCGGTTGGGCCCGTAGCACCCGTTGTACCTGTACCAGAGCTTCCATTATTACAAGGTACATAACAATCGCAAGGATCTGGTTCTGTAGCAACATAATCACAAGAAGTGCCGCAATCGCATATATCTGGCCCTTGATAATCACACCCAGAACAAGCTACGTAATATCCATTTGTACACGAATTTGAACAAGGGTTTGCTGTATATGGCTGTCCATTTATATAAGTTACTGTTAAATTTGTTACTGTTATATTTTCACTTGTAACGGTTTTTGCATTTATGTAACTCATTTATATATAATTACGAAACATATTTTAAATTAATAATTCACAAATAATTTAAAATATTATTAATTCTATAATTTTATATAAAATACTTAATTTGGAACAGGGAAGGGTCTTTGGTTCTTTTCGATTACTAAAGGTTCTGGTATAAAAACTGGACCTTGCTCATAAATATTAGCTGATGCCAAATGTTTAATTTCCGGTACAAAGCACGGTGCTGGTTTCACTAGATTGGTGGAGTTGATCCCAAATAAAAAGGACTCTGTATCAGCAGCATTATAAGACAATTTGTTACCAGGGATTTGTGCAGGGAGTAAGCCTACACCAGGTAATCTTGTATTATATGCTGCGCCGTATTGTGAGTTTGGATATAGTGTGTAATTTTCAGAGTGTCTATATTCTCTTTGTTCTAAATAGTAATTTCCTGGGGTATTTCTGTTTCGTGTAGAAGCCATATAATATATACTTTTAAAAAAATTTCCACTTTATCCACTTTTGAAAAAAGTGGAGCAAAAATGTACTTTTATATACTTTTATATACTTTTAGAAAAAGTATAGCAAAATAGAGTAAAGTAAAATAAATACTAGAAAGTATAAATATAAATTTTACTGATTGCGTTTTTTTCCGGCAAACTAAAGAATGGATCAAAAGACAGCGTGTCTCAAATTCGCAATGTTTTCTTCGCTTATTTTACCAGTCTCTAAATATTCGCTAATGCATATGTGACTTAAATGCATATAATCAAATGCGAATAATAGCATTAAACCGAACTCACGATTATCACTCATAAAATGACCTGACAATTTCAAGGCACACATCATTATTTCGTCGCACCTGCGAACCGTTGCATATAGATCGTGAATTACTCGAGTCATTTCCTCTTCATTATAATCTTCCATACCTAAAATATCCAGTACTTCTTGGCGATAAATGGCATCTCGTACAAAATATTTTTCTTCATCGGATATTTGATCGGTTTCTAAAAAAACATCATCTGAGTGATAGGAGCAAATTACTTTAGTGTTGTACATTTTATATATTATTTAAAAAATAATATCTAAATTAAAATCATATATATTATCCACCTTTATCCACCTTTGAAAAGGTGGAGCCAAAACTATTTAAAATCAACTTTTGGAAAGTAGAGCCAAAACATTGTTAAAAGTTTTTTACTGCTGATATTTTTGCTCCACTTTTCTTAAAAGTGGAATGTTGTTTTGCGCCACTTTTTTTAAAAGTGGCTAGGCATACTGATAAGTAGTATGTTTGTTGAAATAATCTGAATCACGAGTTAATTCGCGCGATGGAACACCTCCACGAACCCATCCGTCAGATGCCACGCTTTCGATTTGGTTTGCAGGATTGTTGATTTTCTCTTGAACTGCTGGTAAAAGTGGTGTATGGTGATATTTAATATAACTTTTTTCACTCAAGTTGTTGACACTGCGTTTGTTTACGATTTGCTCTCCTTGTTGGATTTGAGATTCCATCACAGGATTCACGGATCCTCTTCCTAAATAAGGCACTGTCGCGAATGGGCGTTGGAATAAATCAATGTGGCATCTTGGGTGTGTTTGGATGGATCCAATCAATAATTTTGAGGAATTATCAATATTGCAACCACCTGCGCCTGAATTGTAGCCACCATTATACATTATACCAGGTTGAGAAGTCGCAAGCGCAATTGGATTTTTCATTGAACAATCAGATGCAAAAAAGTTTTGGGTAGTATAATTACAAGATGCTACATTTTGGATATCGGTTTGTGATACATTGCATTGATCTAGACCGATTCGACTCATATTATCAAAAGTATAACCAGAGACATTTGCCATTTATATATAATATACATTATTTTTTGCAGATTATATATTTTATATTAAAATTTTATACCTTCTAGTTTACGATTTTTATAATTTTTATTTTTATTTTTATTTTTTATAACATCTATTGACTTTGCTTAAGTTCTTTTCTTTGACAAAAAAGTTATCTGTAGTAAATATTTTTAATAATAAAATGCTCCATAACCTTTTGCTATTTCAACAATAATATCTTGTTCAGCCAAATTAAAACCTGATCTGATGCTATGTTCATCCCACAAACCTCTTCCGAATTTATTTATTACACGATATTCATCTTCTTCAGTTGCAAATATAGGTTTAACTTTACATTCAGTTAAATCTTCTAGAGTATAGTCTCTGGTTAGAGTTTCATCATCTGTTTTTGCGTGTGAAATATAAATTAATATATTTTTAAGCATTTTTCTATATCTTTTCTGTTTTTTACCATTATCTAAATCGTGTATAAAATCCTTGTATTTATTATATGTTTCTAAACGCTCATATTGATTGTTGCATAACATAACATATCTATCAATAGCAGTTGGCAGCATTTGGGTTGTCATCTTATATTATTAATATAAATAGTATTATATTTATATTAATTCATTTTTATATGTTTTTTATATAATATTGGATATAAATATGAAATTTTGGTGTACAATGCTATAAAAAGCGAAAATAATGCGGTTAATATAATGTGTATCTATAATTATCTTTAACTCGCTGCATATTACCGTCAGGAGTTGATTCTTTCGCTGAGGGCATCAGACCATACAAATACTGTCCGAAACTTGCCTGATCGCCTGGCTGAACTCTCGTATTTGCAGTGCTATAGAATACACGGTTTGAATTATCGAGTTGCATCTCCTGCCAGAGGTCACCAAATAACTGCTTATTGGTGTTCTTAATACCAGGATTCATCATCTGAACCGATCGCTTCACATTTTTGGTAATATCTTCGTCGCAATCTACATTAAAACTGGGTGGGGCGGATTTTCGGTCAGGATCATCGCCAATTTGCGTGAGTAGAACATTGCTAAATGGATTCTTTTTGGTTCCCTCCATAAATTCCGATTTTAAGACACTATCTAAAGTAACTGGGTTCACATAAGAATCTGGCTTCTTGTCAAACATTCCGGTGACTTCGTTGCCTTTAATTGCTTGGAAACCCTCATTCAACATATCCTTTGTCAACTTTTGCTTTCTCATCTTAAACAATACAAAAATAACCACTAATGTTAATAAACCGACCACTAATACTCTTTGAGACATTGTCAAAATATATCCTAAAATTGTAATCAAAATGATTAATCGAGAGATGGCATTCAGTTTTTGTTCATAACACATATTTGTTGTAGGCCATAACTCAAATATATATTCCTTATTAAATAATATTGTGGGATCATTGGACCAAAATTGAGTTGTCATTATTATATATAATATACTTTTAAAAAAAATCCACTTTTATCCACCTTTAAAAAAGGTGGAGCCAAACATGTATTATTGTTTTCTTCTGCTTCGTTACAATATTTCTCAATAGTTTGGCTCCACCTTTCCAAAATTGCATCGGATTTGGCTCCACCTTCAGCGAAGCACCGTTGGTTTCTTAAAGGTGGATAGGATTTACTTCTTACCCTTCTTTTTCTTATTACTTTTATTGGTATTCGAAGTGGTCGTATTTTGCGGTGTTGGTTTGGCCCCTCTGGGTGTTCTCTCTGGTTTTTCTTCTAAACTAAATACTAATTTTTGAATTTCCTCATCAGTCAGTTGTGGTTTTTGTGGGGTTTGCGACGTTTGTTGTTGTTCTGCCGCTTTTGCATTCGCTCGTGCTTGAGCCTTGGCCAACATTCTTTCTTTTGCTTTGGCCTCCTTCATTCTCTGATTTAAATTCGCCTCCATTGCACCAGTATTCAACTTTCCTCCCATAGATCCCAATCCTCCCATAGATCCCAATCCCATCTTACCTAACATCGACTGAATATTGTCCATACCCGGCATATTTTTCATCTTATTCATCATTTCCGTTGCCTCCGCAATAAGCTCTGATTCTTTCAAGTCTCCGGACTTGATTTTGGTATCTAATTTATTACCCACCGTCTTGACTAAACCCATCAATTTGGTCGGATTCTTTATCAACTTCTGAAATACATCCTTCATATCTGTAGCGTCGTCAAAATCCACATTCAGATTGGCGGCGGTTTCTTCGGCAATCTCGCGCGCCAGTTGTCCCAGCTTACCGTCCAACATTCCTGAAATATGCTCTTGGATTTTTTGTGGATCAGGCATATTCATTCCAGGAGTAGCACCTGATTCGGCATCAGCATTCCCGCTTAGGTCGAATAGACCTTGCATTTGCGACAAGGTCTCCTCTAATTTACTTTTAAATTCATCTTGGTTGATAGCTTCAAACATCTTGGCAGTATCACCAAAGGCATCTTTGTTATCGAGGGTACCAACAATCGAAAACATTATTAATTGTAAATATTTCCAAATGGTCTCGCGGGTCTTGTCGGAAATTTCACATTGCCATAAATTTTTGAAATGGATCTTTGGTAAAAATTCAGTGTCTATATCCGAATCCTCCTTAAACATATCGTCGTTTTGATACAAAATATCGAAAAATCTGGGCGGGAATTTCTTTTGACAAAATTCGAAAATAAGCTTTAAAGATTTTTGTTGTGATTTTTCGTATACTTGATTGCGCTCTTCTTCGTCTTCGATATAGTTGTAATGATCTTTATCTTTCCACCATTTGGAAATAAATGCCTCGTACTCGGGAAATGTGGTTTTGAGATCATTTGCGAAATCCTTTATAACTTTTGCGAATTCTTCAGGAATTGATTTTTTGTTCTCCTCTGTCTTTTTATTCTCCTCTGTCATTTTATTTACTATAATATTTATTTTTAAATTGTTGAATAGTTAAATATATAAATCCACCTTATCCACCTTTGGGAAAGGTGGAGCCAAATCCACTTTTTCAAAAGTCCAAAGGGACTGGCGTTGCGGAGCAAAACCTCTCGCTCTATATTGGTTATTATTTTATTACAGCTGTCCACAATGATTTGCTCCACTTTTTCTAAAAGTGGAGTGGATTGGATATATTTATATTTAAAAAACATAATAAAAAGATTACAAAATAAATATTATATTAAATAAATGTCGAATATTCTAACCGCTTTCAACGACCATTTTAGTGAATTTATCAATGACGTCCATTTAGTGTTCCCTGAAGATGCGGATATTTTATCCGCCAAAAATGCACTTACTGCTATTCGTAAGGCAAACCCTAAAATGATTGTGAAAATTTGGTCCACTTTTATTGTTGGAAAATATAAAGGAGAAATCGAATCTGGTAATTTGGACTTCTTTATAAACAAGGATTATTCACAAGATGTTTCCAATGCGGTGAATTCAGATAAAATTATGGAGTCAATTGATCGCCTTCGAGCTCCTATCAAAAATATGAGTATAGAAAATCAGGCAAAGGTGATGAAATATATTCAAAATTTAACCAAATTGGCTGAGTTATGTGCCTAATCCACCTTTGGGAAAGGTGGAGCCAAACATAGTATAACTTTTCTAAAGGGTTTTGCTCTACTTTTTTAAAAGTAGATGTGGAGCCAAACATTTAATTATAATTATTATGAAATAATAATACTTATAATTTTTTATTCAATTTATTTGGTAACTAAAGGTCTACTTTTTGGAAGTATGTTTCTTATATATACCTTCTGTTAAAACTACCTTATTTACTTTTTGAATCGCTTCTATTCTTTGTTTGGGTGTTAAAGTCTTGAAAGCGCGGTACATTTGTGCTACATAATTATCTGGATGCAGGGTTTCACAAATCAAATTATTTACCACCATCTTGTCGTGCTCTTCTAGTAAAACGTTGTACAATACTTGACCATTATAAGTAACTTTGGAAACTGAATCATTGTGCGTTTTTAGAAATTCTTTTGCTTTCATCATTTTTCCTTTGTAAAACAACATATGGTTCTTGGTCATTGTGGTTGCTTCGCAAGGTAAATTTGTGCCTAGCGCATCTTTTTCAAAACGTACTAAATACTTATTTGGAGTCACGGTTTTGGTAATGGCGACAATTTTCTTATTGCGGATGGTGTGTATTTTAGGATTGATTTTATTGATAGCGATAATTCCTTGGTTCGTTACAATAGGAGTGCCTGCAGGGAAACAAATGTTGGAAATAATATTCGTGAAAGTTTCATATGCGTAATTACCGAATTGATCTGTTGCCAAGACATTTACTAAATAAGTATCATTGGATGTTACATTAAATTCGATTTCACCTGTTGAACTATTGATGGTAATACCTTCATTATTTGTGGTAGATCCGTTTACAGATGTAATACTCCACGTATATTCAATAGGATTTGCGATGTCTGGATATTCTGTAACAGCATTATTGCTAGAATCTGGATCGTATAATGGTTGTTGATTTAAAAATGAAGTTAACCTGTATGGCACTTTGGTTGATTTTTCGTCAATGTCTGTATAGTTTCCTGATACATCTAATGCATCATTTGCGGAAGCATCTAGCCAATTTGTTACATTGTTGGTGGAGTAGCAATTAGTTGCTGTACCTTGACTACCAAATCCGAAGATACCACTTGCATCACTCCCTATAGTACCAATAGAATAACAATTGGTCGCTGAACCTGAACAATCTTGTCCAAAGATACCACCTGCATTACTACCTATAGTAGTACCAGTAGAATAACAATTGGTCGCTGAACCGGAACTACTGTATCCGAAGATACCACCTGCACTATTACTTATAGGACCAGTAGAATAACAATTGGTCGCGATCGCTTGCGACGTACTACGTTGTCCGAAGATACCACCTGCTTGAAAAGCTATAGGACCTCTCGAATAACAATTGCTTATTGAGCCTGAACTATTTTGTCCGAATATACCACCTGCTTGACTACCAATAGTACCAGTAGAATAACAATTTTCCACATAATTCTCTGAGGCATCATTTCCAAAATATGCTTGGCCGATCCATCCGCCACCATTCGTTAAATTATATGTACTTTCTACACCTAAATTTCGAATCGTTATATTTGAATTACCGATTGTATCGAGTGTTCCATTTTGGTATAGACCTGGATAATCATCTATAGAGACATTCACATACACTACGTGATTCGAACCATCGATAATAATATCATCGGTGCCTAGAACGAAGTACTGTGTTGCGGAATTGAATGATAAATCGGATGTGTATGTTATGATTAATGGTGCACCGCCTGCTCTTGCACCTGGAGCGATCGAATCTACATTATTTAAAGTCACTGGCCAGGTAGTGACGGGTGTCCAGTTGTTACCATCCTCCGAGTATTGGATAACACCGTTTTGTTCTCTGAACGAAACTTCACCCGAAGCATCAATGACCGTGGTTGTTAAATCATTGGTAAAAGTTTCAAAGGAATAAGTGCCTCCTGTTTTATCCGTTGCTAATATATTTACAATATACGTATCTGCTTGTAATGCAGTGTCAAAACGAAGGGTTCCGGAAGCATCGATCGTAATATCAGGATTACCATTGGCGTCTCCATCTACGGAAGTAATCGACCAAGTATAAGCAGTTGGGTTTGATAATTCGGTTGTTATCACAAATTTATCAGTGACGGCTGATGGGTCGTATAAGATTTGTTGATTTAAAAAGGAGGTTAAAAGGTATGGAACTGTATCGGAGTTTACGTCAATGTCGGTCCAAGGGTTTCCTGAAAAGTCTAATGCATCATTTGCAGAAGCGTCTAGCCAGTTTGAGGATCCGTCGGTGTAGTAACAATATGATATATTGATACTTGCGCCTATACCTTTATTTATATTTGTAGCACCCGTACCAGTAGAATAACAATTGGTCGCCGAACCTTGACTAGCTTGTCCGAAGATACCAGCTCCATCAAAAGGACTTATGCTACCAGTAGAATAACAATTAGTCGCAGTACCTTGACTAATTGATCCGAAGATACCACCTGCACCATTAGCAATAGTACCAATAGAATAACAATTTCTTATAGAACCTGAACCAAATTTTCCGAAGATACCGCCTGCAGTATCACCAATAGTACCAGTAGAATAACAATTGGTTGCCGAACCTTGACTTAAAAATCCGAAGATACCACCTGATTCAAAATTTATATTACCAGTAGAATAACAATTTATTGCATTATTATTTGTAGCACCATTTCCAAAATATTGTTGGCCTATCCAACCACCCCTATCTGCTAAAGTATTTGTACTTTTTACACCTAAATTTCGGATAGTTATGTAAGAGTTGGCATCATTCGATACGGTGCCGTTTTGGATTAGACCTGGATAATTATCTATATAGACATTCACCACATTATCAGACCCATCAATGGTAATATTTGATGAATCAATAATGAAGTACTGATATGCGCTATTCAAGGATAAATCGGTTGTAAACGTAACTGTTAATGTATTTGTAGTGTCTGCATTCTGTAATGTTACTGGCCATACCGCAGTTGTCCAAGTGGCACTTGCGTCCAAAGAGTATTGCACATCGGAACCTACATCTTGTTTTACTAGTACTGATCCGGAAGCGTCGATGGTTGTGATATTATTGGTAAAGGTTTCAAAAGAATATATACCAAAAGAATCTACTGCTACAACATTCACTTCATATACGCCGTTTTGTAAAGAACCGAATGTAATAATACCTGTACTAGCATCAATCGCTATTTCTGCATTACCACTGGTAGATCCATTGACGGAAGTAATTGACCACGTATAGTTTCCGGATATGTCAGGCGTTTCTGTAACAACATCGGTACCACTTGATGGATCGTATAATGTTTGTGGAGTGTAAAAGGATGATAAAAGGTATGGAACCTTGGTGGAAGTTGTGTCAATATCGGTCCAAGGGTTTCCGGAAAAGTCTAATGCCTCGTTTGCAGAAGCGTCTAACCAATTTGCGGATCCATCGGTGGCGTAACAATTGATTGGGTTATTGCCGCCGATACCTTCACCACCACTACTACTAGAATAATTACCAATAGAATAACAATTTGTCGCTCTACCTTGACTATTGTAACCGAAGATACCACCTGCATAATTACCCAAAATTTCACTTGTCGAATAACAATTTATTGCTTGCGCTTGCGACGAGCTAAATTGTCCGAAGATACCACCTGCTTGAGAACCTATAGGACCATTAGAATAACAATTGGCCGCCGAACCTGAACTACTTGCACCGAATATACCACCTGCAGCATCACCTATAGGACCAATAGAATAACAATTGGTCGCGCTAGCGCCTGCTTGACTACCATCTCCGAAGATACCACCTGCGTAATCACCTATAGTACCAGTCGAATAACAATTGGTAGCATCTACACTACACGAATCTCCTAAAATACAACCGCCGGCTGTTGTAGTTGTATTTGTATTATATTGGTCTCCACTTGAATCTATCCAATAAATAGTATATGTATAACCACTTGTAACCGTACCACCATTAGTAGAACAATTGTTTACATTATTATTTGATCCACCTAAACCAAAATAGGCTTGACATAACCAACCATTACCGATTTTAGGATTTGCCTGTTGATCAATTATCGTTCCTGCTATCGCTAGCAAGGAACTACTGTTGCTATTCAATGTAATATTTTGGATAGTAATATCTGAATACGCATCGTTATTAGCAGTGATATAACTAGCTTGGTTATAATAATACGTACCGTTTCTTACTAGACCTGGGTAACCTGCGTCAATTAAATTAATATTCACTGTATTATCCGATCCATCGATGGTAATATTTGATGAATCGATAATGAAGTACTGATCAGCACTATTGAAGGATAAATCGGATACAAATCTTACTTCAAGCGGAGAACTAGTGTCTGTATTGTTCAGCGTGACTGGCCATAATGCAGTTGTCCAAGTGGCACTTGCGTCCAAAGAGTATTGCACGTTGGCGCCATTTTGCTGTATTAGTACGGATCCGGAAGCGTCGATAGTTGTGACGTTATTGGTAAAAGTGCCAAACGAGTATCCATAATTGGTATTATTGGTAGTATTTGTTGCTAGCACATTTACTTCATATGCACCATTTTGTAAAGATAATAAATCAAATGTAATATCACCGGTATTTGCATCGATTGTTATATCTGATGAATATAACGAAGGATTCAAACTATTTACCGAAACAATACTGAAAGAACAATCGGTTACTACACTTGCACCGGATGTTGTCGCATCGGTACCACTTGATGTGCTATACAAAGTACTGGTAAAAGATGATAAAAGGTAAGGCACATTATTGGCAGATAAGTCAATATCGGTCCACGCATTTGAAGCAATGTTTAAGGATGCATCTGCTGCCGAATCTGACCAAAATGATGGACCGTTTGTGTAGTAACAATTGGTCGCCGAACCTGCACCACCGAAGCCGAAGATACCACCTGCACCATTACCTATAGTACCAGTAGAATAACAATTGCTCGCTCTAGCGCTAGATAGACTACCTGAACCGAAGATACCACCTGCACTATCACCTATAGTACCAATAGAATAACAATTGGTCGCTGAACCTTGACTATAATCTCCGAAGATACCACCTGCATAACTACCTATAGTACCACTAGAATAACAATTGGTCGCCGAACCAGAACTGAATGTTCCGAAGATACCACCTGCATAACTATATATAGTAGTACCAATAGAATAACAATTGTTCGCTGAACCTTGACTACCTGCACCGAAGATACCACCTGCATTAGCACCAATATCACCAGTCGAATAACAATTGGTCGCACTACCTGCACTATTTAAGCCGAAGATACCACCTGCACTATTACTTATATCACCACTAGAATAACAATTTGTTACATCCGCACTACAATAATCTCCTAAAATACAACCACCTGAACTGTTAAATGAATCAGAATTCTGTATTCCGTTTGAATTTATCCAGTAGCTAGTAACCGTAGTACCATTACTAGAACAATTGTCTACATTATTATTTGATCCGCCTA
>JACCDO010478324.1_pt1 | contig 15717 bp, 9 predicted proteins | sample 7446101 | NCBI WGS metagenome assembly JACCDO01 (sample SAMN15323440, study PRJNA562643) | freshwater metagenome | isolation source: river surface water | place: USA:Blue River Watershed | collected 2017-08-16
AGACCGTTCGCATACAGCGTTTCCACTACAGCATATGAGCCAAACTCACCGCACGTAAATGCGGAGCAAGCCCACGTAAGTGGATAAAATGTGTTGAGGATAGCTCCTCCTAAATTCTTCTCTAAAAACTCCGTTTTTCCAGTAACCGCCGCATAAGCAGTAGTAGCAGGAAGAGCTGTCAGATAAAGAGCAGCAGCAACAGCAGAAACAGGGAGTCCGATAACACCCTTGTCAATCGCAATGGTATAGCACCAACGCTTACCGGTATCCTCGTGTTCAGGCATTTTAACCTAAACCAAGGAATATGTAGAATAAATAGTATATATAAAATATTATGATATCCTTTATCTATCATTTTTTTATATAAATCTTATTTACGTTCTTATTTATTATATGAAATAAAAAAATTGAATAAATATTATTTAAGAATTTATAATATAAAAGATATATTATAAAAACAGTTTAATTTTCTTCAAACAAGATTCAAAATGAACCCTACTACTCAAATTGCTCAAGCTAATTTTGCTTACGATAACTTCTCTCTGGGAATTTATTGTATTCGTAATGCTGATGGAAGTGATAAGTCAAAAATGGCTTTTCCTTCTAAACCAATGATGATTAACCACGATACAAATTCTGTAACGTGTAGTTATATCCGAGATTTAGATTTTTCATTTATTGTACAAAATGGTACATCATTTCAAGTAGGATTATTTCTATATAATCCTAAATATATTAAAATGAATGATGTACGCGATGTTTATAGAAAAGATGGAATTCTTCCAAATAATTGTGATTACTTTCACAATATTGGAGTTTATACAATTAAATTTGATGTAAATAATTTTAATGAAAACGATGTAAAACGTAATCATTTTAATGTTTATCAATCATCTGATGATAATACAAATTATCTAAAATTTGATTTTTATTTTATGAAGCTTGATGAAAATAATCATCGTGATATTCTACGTGGAAGAAATGATATTTATTACATTTCAAACCCTTTTATTACATTTAATCCAAATGAGATTCATTAAAAAATAAAAATAAAAATAAAAATAAAAATAAAAATAAAATTTTTGATTATAAAAATAAATTATAAAATTATAAAATTATAAAAAATAAATATTATAAATAGTATTATTAGTATAAATATAATATGAAATATAATATATCACTTTGTAAAATAAAAGAATTTTTAGGATTATTTTTATTAATATGTTTAATTTATCTTGGATATCAAATTCATAAACATCGTTCTAAAGTACAAAATATTATTGAAAGTTATGAAGATTATGATAAAAATGTTGAAATACAAAAAGCTGACGCTCTTAAATTATCGGAAACTCAAAAAAGTGAAGTAGAAACTATTTTTAATAATATGATTCCTAAAAGTATTAGTGAATATGTGAATGCTAATAAAAATATTCTTCGTGGACCTACTGGAGCAATGGGCCCAACTGGTTTAAGTGGTGGAAATTTTATTACACGCGGTTTTTTAGTAAATAAAACAGCTTCTTATGATAGTACAAATAAAGTATTTAGTAATCCAAATCGTGTAATAACGCGTGCTTCAGGTAATGACCCCAAAGCTTCATTATCATTTTTAGATACTTTTAATCCATTTGTTACTTACCAAAAATGGATGATTGATTCTAATAATAAATTAGTTAGTGACTTTGACCAAAGTTGCGTTGCTTTTAATCCAAATTCAGGTGATAAAGAAAAAGTTTATATGACTAATTGTAATGATAATTCTTCATTAAAAGTTCAAATGGATAAATATAACCGTATTTTATTACAAGATACTATGGGAACACCATCTCCTAAATGTTTAACTTTAGGTACTACTGAATCACAAGTATTAACAACTGGTTTACCTGATTGTATGGCAGGAAATGATTGTTTTAAAGTTGGTTTTAATAAACAATTTATGAAAGTAACTCCATGTGATATTTCAATACCTAAAGATAATGAAATTTGGAACTTTTTATAATTCTTTTTTTAGAAATATATTAAAAATATATAAAAAAATATATAAAAAAATATATAAAAAAATATATAAAAAAATATGTAAAAAATATGTAAAAAAATAATAAAATATATATTATTATTAGATAATAATATATATAATAATATATATAATAAATGTTACCAAAAAATATACAAGATATTATAAATAGAGAAACTGAAAGTAATCCTTTTCTTAAATTATTATTAAATAAAGATGAAAAAAATAATTATGATATTTCAATTTTTAATTCAAATTTTGTAAAACATCTTTTCTTTGATATTTATTTAAAAGATGGGGATGGTAATAATATGTTACAAGTTTCATCCGTTTTTTCATTTCTTTTAAAAGAATTTTTAAAAATAAATAAACAATCTCAAACTAAAAATGCTTCCAATGCTTCCAATGCTTCTAATGCTTCCAATGCTTCTAATGCTTCCAATAGTATTTTAATTAAAATGATTGAATTAATTGAAAATGGATTTTCTATTTATAGAAATCAATTATCTGTTGAAAATCATATTGGAAGTTTTGATAATTATAAAAATAGTGTTTTAAATTATATTCGTGAAAATAATGAAATTATACTTTTTGGTGGATGGGCATATCAATCAGCACACGCAATTACATTATATATATATAAAAATAAAAGTAATCATACAAAATATAATTTACAAATTATTAATTCAGCACAAAATATTTATCATAATACAATTTTTCAAGAAAATGAAGCAAATGTTAATAATGAAGGAAATATTGAAAAAATATTAGATAAAAATCTAAAATCAAATATAATTATTGAAATAGAAAATATTAATGAAAGTGAATTAATAGAAATTTTACATATTCAAAAAAAAAATATATCTAATATTAAAAAATATGAAGAATATATTGAAATTGTACACGAAATTAATTTATATAAAGAATATATAAAAAATGAAAATACATTAGAAGAAAATAATACTTCTATAGAACTTTATATACAAAAATTAAAAGATGGAACTAATATAAAAAATAAAATAATAGCGTTTAAAAATAGTGATTTTAGAAATATTATTTTAGAAGGAGATTTTATTTTAAATCATCCTCCTGAAAAATATTTTTATGAATCAATTTTTAAATTATGTAAAAAGAAACAATTTAAAAAAATATTTATTGATTATAGTCAATTTTCCGGCTCATGTTCATTTTTTTCTATTTTTTATTTTATTAAATATTATATTATTAAAAATAAAAGTTCTAATCATAAATTAATCAATAATGTTCAAAATAATCCAACATTTAATCATTTTAATACTTTTATAAAAAATTATATTGTAAATCATATTATATTACAATTACAGTCAAGAATAACTATTAATTCATCAAATACTTTTAAAATGTATGAACTTTTAAATAAACACGATTATAATATTTATTTAAATAATTGTCAATTATTATTTAGAGATAAAGATATATTACAAGAACTTAAAATACAATTAAAAAATGAATTAAGTCATGTATATCAAGATTCTATTCATAAAAAATATAATTTTGAACTTATTGAAAAAGATAATTCAGAAAAATATTCAATTTCAACTATTTATGATATATATAATTCATTACATATGAATTTTAATAGTTATAAAAAAATTTCATTAGATTTAATTGAGCAATTAGTTATTATTTATACACAAAATAATATAAAAAATAATATTTTTATACATATTATATTATATAATTTTGCTAAAAATATTTTTTCATCAAATTTTAAAGATTATACTATATATTTTAAAAAAGAGAATCATAGAGGAGAATTTATAGATGAAGAACTAAAATTATTAAAAAATATAAATTATAATCATCAACATTATGAATTTAATGACCTATATCAATATAATAAAATAAAATTTCCTAATTTATTATCAACAAGTAATGAATTAAATTTTATTATATTTTTAATATTATTAAATTCAAATAAATTATTTTATTCTTCATTTTATGATTTATCACACATTAAAAATTTAAATCCACAATTCTTAAAATTTATGAATAATAAAATTTCTAAAAATATATATTCCTCATCAAATATATCAAAATTAAAACAAATTATTTTATATTATAATCCTTCTAAAATATACACTTTTACAAATGATTTATTTATTTGTGAATATTTATTAAATATACCTTTAGATTTTATACATAGAGCTTTATTAGTAGCTTCATCTTATTATTCAAATAATAACATAAAACATACAATTAAAAATAAATTTATTTTTTCATTAATTCATAATTCAGAATTTAATATGGGTAATTATTTAAATAGTGAAGAAAGTAATACACGATTAAAATATTATAAATCTTTTATAAGTTTAAATAATACAAGTAATAGTAGTAATTTAATTTCTTTTATTCATCTTATTAATAATAAAGAATTACAAGATTACGGACATTTAAAAATTGACAATAATAATTATCTTTTAAATTTTGGACAATATAATAAATTTTTAAAACACAAAAAAAATATTTTACAAAATAATAATGTATCAAAATATATACCAAATGTTGTAAATTATATGGTTTTAAATAATAATTTTATTTTATATCATTATTCTAATTTTATATCTTTTATGATAAATCATTCATATAATTTAAATAGAATTAAATATTCAATATATTCTATAACAAATAAAAGAATCAATTCAACAGAATTAAATAAAAGAATTGTTTTTAACTATTTTAATTTATTTAAAAATTCATCTTCTTTACAATATGAATTAAATTCATTTTCAACTATAAATATTGATTCATTTATTGAACAAATACCATATATTTGTGAACATTATGGATACTCATTTATTGAAATATTTAATTATGTTGTTAAATATAATAGTTCTAAAATAAATGCTGATTTTTATAAAAGAGTATTAGCAAAAGTTAATCATAATTATATTATTGATTTTGTTAATAAAAAATATAATACTTTTATTAATTCTATTCTTTCTGTTGATTCTGTTGATTTTGATAAAACAAATGTAAATATGTATAATATTCCGTATCATATTTATTCAAGTGTTTTAAATAATAGTGATATAGAAGATTCAATTAATCACATTTATACTTTATTAGTAAATGATGAAGAAGTTGAAAAGAAATTAAAAGATGAAGTTGGAAATGAAGTTGGAGATGAAGATGAAAATAGTTTATTATCAAATGTTAAAGGCAAACTAACGACATTTAATTTTATTTTACTTAAAAATTATAAAAATATATTTGTTGATAAATTTGATATTCATTTTATGTATTTATATCCAATTAAAAATAAAATAAATATTACTTTAAATACTAAAACATTTATTTGTTCATTAAATACATATTGTAGTAATGATTCTAATCAAAATATATATTTTAAATTAGGAAACTGTAATTCTGTTAAAGCTTTATTTTATAATACGAAAGGTTCAGATTTAAATTATATTGTAACAAATGATGAAATTATTCGTTTTTTAAATATAAATGATTTTAATAATAATCCTAATTTTATGAAAAATATATATTTTGTTCAAAATATTTTAAATTCAATCAATGAAAAATATTTGATTTTATATGGTACAAATAAAGAATCAATAAATGAATTTAAAATTATATTATTAGACAATATTCAATATGAATTTATTTTTGTAAATAATCATATATATCTTTATGATACTTTTAAAAATAAAAAATATAATGTTGTAACTGAATTAAATAATACGTTTTTATTACAATTATTTATAAGTGGTATTCATAATGGATTTTTATTAAAAGATACATTTGAAAATTATTTTACATTCTTACTTATTAATAAAAATATGATTACAAATGAATTATCTTATTCATTATGTGAAAAAAAAAGAAAACCATATTATATTCATAAAAGTAATTTTGAAAATAAAATAAATGTAGTAAAAGATACTAAAACATTAATTAAAAAAGTTTATAATACTTCAACAATTATTCCATTACATAACTCATTATTATTTTTTAAAAATTATGATTTTGATTCTTTTCTTATTTTGTTTTTTACAATTATTTTTTCAAAAAATGTTTTTTATTTATATTTATTATCAAATACTTTTAAAGAATTATATTTATCAAATTATCATAATATTCATCAAAATAGTAAAAGTTATTATTTAGTATCATTATTTCAACATTTAATAAATTATGAACTTATTGATATTCCATATTGGTTTACACTAAATGAATTATCTACTAAAACCCAAACTATAAATAATATACAAGATAATACTTTAAATACTATTCGAATACGCATTTTATATGATACTGAAAATATGATATCTTCTGTTGAATCCCGAAATAATTATAATGATACATTAAATATATTTTTATCATCTGTTCATACAATCATTAAATCATATTTTGATAGTATTATTATAAAAGAAGAAAATAAAAATAGATTATTACAAAATTTAAATCGTACAAATGATTTATATGAATTTATTAACAAAATATTATATTTTACAAATTCTACAAATGTATCATCCCCATCTTCTAAAAATAAATTTTTAAATAGTGATTTTAAAACTACTATTGTGAATGAATTTAATAAAGTTTTTAAAAATAAAAATATTAAAAATGTTGATTTTTTATCATCTATTTTTATAAATGAAAATAGATATCATAATAATGTATTTAATGTTATTTTTAATTCAAATAATGTAAATAAAGAAAGTAATCATCATATATTTGATAGATATTATAAATTATATTCATTAAATAATATTATTTTACAAAATTGTGATTATTTATATTTAAAAATATATTTAAATCATTTATTAAATATTTCAAATGAACTTTTATATATTATGAATATAAATAATTCATTATTAAATAATGTTTCTTTATTAGGTGAACTTTATAAATCTATTGATGAAAATGTTATTATAAGTTTAAAACCTACTTATTCTACAAATAAAGAACCAAACTTAATTAAATTTAAATCAAATGAACAAATTATTTTTGAAATTGAAAATGGCTATTATATTCGTAAAGAACAAAATGATTTTATAAATACATTATATCAAAATAAAGAAATTAACGCATATCAACTACTTATGGGTCGTGGAAAAACAAATTTAATTACACCATTATTAATTTTAAATACTATTTTTCATTCAACAAATATAAATAATCATTTTAATGAAAATGCTTCCCAAACTGGCTCTAATGAAAATGCTTCAAATTATTTTAATTTTATAAACAAATATACAATTATATTACCGGAATCATTAGTAAATCAAAGTTATAAAACTTTTATACCATTTCTTAAATATATGAATAATATTAGATTACAATTATTTTATGATACAAATGAATTAGTACAAAAATCAAAAAATAAAAATAGTAATTTAATGAATAATATTATTGAAGAAAATAAAATTAAAATTATGAGTGATACATATATTAAAAGTTATATATTACTAAATATAAATAAAAAATATCATAATCCACTTTTATTTTTTAAAAATAATTTTATTATTATGGACGAAATTGATACAATGATTGACCCCCTTAAAAGTAATTTAAATATTATTAATGGAATACCAACAAGTTTAGAAAATATTCAAAGTTTATTAGATTTTTATTATTTCTTTTTTATAGCAAATGATTCTATTAAAAAAGAAATATTTAAAGAACTTAAAAAAAGAATTACAAATTCAGAAAATAATATTGTTAAAATTATTTATGAAAGTATTGATTTTATAATCAATTGTAAATATAACGGTAAAAATGGCTACGGTTTCGGAGATTTTAATTATTTAAAAAATGTTCCAATACACAGAAATTTTAATCATTTTATTGTTGTTCCTTATTTAAATAATCACGAACCTATTAATTCTTCTAAATTTACTGATATTGAATTAACAATTTGTGGTACAGTTAGTTCATATGTAAATGAGTGGAAATATAAACTTCGGTTTACAGATTTCTTATTAATGATTGATAGATATAATCATTTAAATAAAAAAAAAATAATAGAAGCTATTGATATTGATATATCATTTTCTAAATTTTATTATAAAAAAATATATGATTTTTTAAAAGATGATATTATCATTTTAATGACTTATTATCAACAAAATAATATTTTAGAACTTAAAAAAATATATAAAAATAAATATACACAAAAATATATAGATTATGAAGATAATGATAAACTTCATTTATTACACGAATATTTAACTAAAATTATTTTTCCATTATTTATTAATGTTGATACTTCACATAATAATATTTCATTTATTGATATTATTGAAATGGCAAAAAATAAAATTATGTTTGCTGGTACTGTGGATTTTGTTATTCCTAAAAAGGAATTTAATCATATATTACCAACTCATTATCAAAATCATTATAATGATATTCATAAATATTCAAACTTAATATGTAATAATATTATTGAAGATAAATATTCAAATGGTGCGATTAAATCAGCTATTATTGGTAAATTACAAAGTCGTAAACCATTAATATTAAAACCTATTAAAAATAGTGCTAATGGAAATGGATCTAATGGAAATGGAGCTAATGGAAATGGAGCTAATGGAAATGGAGCTAATGGAAATAAAAATGAAGATATATATAAAAATATAAATAAATCTGAATATGAATTATTTGTCTTTTTATTTAAAAATAAAAATATTACTAATTATAATTCATTAATTGATGTTGGTGGATATATATTAAATACACCTGTTGAAAAATTAGTTGCTTATATATATAATTATTTTAATGGTGAAAAGAAAGTATATTATGTAAATAATCACGGTGAAAAATTAATTTATAATGGTATTAATGATATTGTATTATATGATAATCATTTACATAAAAGTGATGAAATATTTATTTATTATGATAATAAACATATTATTGGAATTGATTTTAAACAACCATTACATATGAATGGTTTAGTACTTATTCATCAAAATAATAAATTAACTGAAGTTGCTCAAGGAATATTTAGATTACGAAAAATAAATATTACACATAATATTGATTTTTATATGAGTGATAATATTCATTTTGCTCATTTAGAAGATTTATATAATCATTTATCATTAAATGGTAAAAAATATATTTCAAACACTCTTTATTATATGGATTGTCAATTAATTAAATATTTAGCACGAAAAATGAGTAATTATGATGAAAAGTATTATTTAGAAAATATTTTAACAAATTTTAATAAAAATAGTAATGAAAATACTAATACAAATATGATAAATATTCATATGGATTTTATGAAACAAAAATATTCTAATATAACTTTTAATATAAATAAAAAAATAGATAATAGTGCGTCAATATCTCATTTATATGAAGCTAATACAAATGTCAATGAAAATGTTAATATTAGTAAAAATAAAGATACTTTACAAATCACAAATAAAAATACTTTTTTAATAACAAATAAAGAAAAATTAGATCTTAAAATAAGTACTTTTGCTTTTACATTTTATGATATTATTCGTGGAAATATATTTAATCCAGAATTTAATCATTATACAATTTTAAATAGACAAATATATTTAAGTGATATGTATGGTAAATTTGAACAAAATTGTGTTCCACAATCATTTTATATATTACGCTTTATAAATCAAAATAATGAACATTTTTATAAAATTATATCTTCTTATGAATATTTAGCATTTATGAATGATTATAAAAATTTAGAAATTTTACTTTCCCCTACAAAAATAAATGGTGGAGGCGGTGGAAATAGATTATCTTATGAACATGAACAATATTTGTTACATGAAGAAGAAAATAGAGAAGAAAGAAGAAAAAAAAAAGTAAAAATGATTCAAAATATAAAAGAAACACTTGTTCGTAAAGGTTATAATCCAGAATTACATATTAATCAACAAATTTACAATCAATTTTTACAAAATAATAAAAATACACGTATTGAAAATAAATATATTTCTAAAATATTAAATTATAGATACTCTAATATTAATATTGAATTATTTAATAATATTCAAAATAATATTACAATATATGATAATAATTTAAATATAGTATTTGGTAATCATTTAGTATTACCTGAAAAAGAGACAGAAGAACAATTATTTTTAAATATTTTAGCATTAATATTTTTATATAAAAAATACAAAATAAATAAGTTTTATAAATTATTATCTATTATAAATAAAAGTAATTTATTTACTATTTTTATAAATTTATCTACTTTGGTTGAAAATATTACATTATTTAAACATTCTTTATTTGATATTCATATTTCTGATATACAAAATATATTTACAAATGATGAAACTTTATTACAATTTTTATATTTAAATAAGTTAAACAATTCAGCAATTAAACAAAATGTTATTGACTATATTAAAAATAATATAACTTTACAAAAATTTATTCAATATTTTATTAATTCTGAAGAAAATGTATTAGAATTTGAAATTAATGATTATAATAAAAATATAAATGAAATTTATAATGTAAGATATAATAAAAATTATCAAGCAAAAGAATTATTTAATAATTCTAGATATAATGTAAGGAAAAATATTTCAGTTGTACAAAGTAAAAATGAAATAAATAATATATTAGAAAATATTACACGTAGTATAAATTATATTAAAAGTAAAGAAGAAAAAGAATCGTGTGCTATTCAATTATATAAAAAATTACAAAATTTAAGTAAATCATCATTTAATGATAATATCAATGAAAATATGATTTATAAAATAAAAAATTGTAAAATAAACAACCCTAGTCAAAGCGTTTCAAGAAATCCACATAATAGTCCTGAATTAGAAAGTGGAAATGTAAGAAATCATCGTAGAGTTTTAAGAAATCCACTATTAGGTCAACGATTCGTACCGACTAAACAAAAAGTACCGACTAAACAAAAAGTATTAAATTTAGGAAATGAATAAATATCATTTTTTTTATTATTTTTTTTAGTTAAAATATATAAAATATATAAATTATAAAATTTATATATTTTATGATTATTTTTATTATATATCATTTATAAACATTAAAAAGTTTGAATTAAGTCACCCCATTTTAATTCTATCATTTTTTGATAATATTGTAAATTAATTATTTTCTCTTTTATTTCTTCTTCATTGATTTCATTTTTCTTTTCTTTAAAATCATCTTTAAATCCTATATATTGATTTTTTTGATTATTTTGATTATTTTTGACTTCTTTACTATTTTCCTTTAAAATAGATAATTTATAATTATTATTTACTTCCACTGGTTTTGAAGAAATAATAGATTCTTTATTTTCTTCACACATTGTTGAATCAGAATTTTGTAATTGTGTTTGTGATTGCGATTTTGATAAACTATGTGTTGAATCAAAAGCATATATACTCTTTTTATTTCGCAAATTTGGGCTTAAAGGGCTTTTCACATTTTCAGCATTTGGATTACTTTTACATAACCAATTTGGATGACCAATTGCTTTACAATGCTTACAGATTATTGTTGGGCATTTATCAATTACATGTCCTGATAAATGACAATATTTACATTTTCCTTTAGATTCTTTAATACTCATTTTTTATTTAATATATCAATTCTATATTTTATAGAAAATTATTTTTACTTTTTGAACGAATTTTTATAATTATTTATTTAATTATTTTTATAATTATTTAATTATTTTTATAATTATTTAATGATTTATTTTATTAAATAAATAATTATATTTAATTTGTTAACAAATTATTATTTTTTATACAAATTATTTTTTAGGAAAAAAATATTATAATTTTATTTTTTAATATGGATATAAAAAAAATATAATAATATGAATATATAATGAAAAATAGTATTTAAAAATATAGATGAATTATTGCGATAAAGATTATAATGAAATAGAAGATATTCAAATTTCTAAGATTTTTGATTTAAATAGTTCAATTCAAGAATTTAAAAAAGAAGAATTTGAAAATATTTTAAATGAAAGCCATAAAATAAATAATATTTTAAAATCATTGGAAAATGAAAAAGATAAAATAATTAATAATGATAATTGTGACCCAAAAGCAATTCATTTAGCAAATCAGCATTTAAGTGTAATTCAAAATAATTTAAAAGAACAATTATTTGAATTACGTTTATTACTTAAAAATTTAGAAAATAATAATATTGTACAATTAGAAAAAAATAATTTATACAATAAATTACACGAAAATACTATTCATTTTAACCATGTTTTTAAAATATTTTTACCTTATATATTAGTTTGTTCTATTTATCTAAAATTTAAATTATCTTCTCAATTAGAATAATTTTTTTATTCTTTTTTACAATCGCATTTTTACATATTATATTTTTAATATTTATTTTTTATTTTTTACTTTTTTTTAATATAAAGAAGTTTATATTATTATAATAATAATAATATAAATTATAAAAATGGAAGTTCATTTTAAAGAAGATATTAAAAATATGGAAGATATTAAAAATGGAGAAGATATTAAAAATGGAGAAGATATTAAAAATGGAGAAGATGTAGCAAATGGAGAAAATACTGGAAATAATAGTGAAAATGATTCAACACCATCTATTTCAAAAAGTGAATTAAAAAGACTTGAAACTGAAAAACGTATTAAGCGAATTCACGAATTAATGGAATTAATTGATAAAGCAAATGAAGAAATTCAAATTTATCAAGAAGAACTTTGGGATTTGCTTAAAACACAAATTAAATTACCTCAAAAACGAGAGCGAAAAGTACGCGATAAAGAAAAAGATGAAGAAAGTGAAAATAAAAAAGAGAAAGAAAAGGAAAAAGAGAAAGAAAAGGATATTTCTAAAAAAATATCACCATTTGATAGATTCTTTAAACCAGTAGCTAAAGAAGAAGAAAAAAAAATTGAAGAAAGTGAACCTATTCATATTCAAAGAGTTGATTCTTTAAATAAAAAACAACGAGCACGTGCCGTTAGTTATGATGATTTAGATAAAAGTATTAAAAAGAAAAAGATTGAACATTTTGAAGTAACTGATATTTATCAAATTGAAGGAATTGAACACGAATTTGTTCGCGAATGTTTAGAAAAATGTGATGTTACAGGTGATGTTAAATTATTTAGAAGATTATTTATTAAAAATATTCCTAAAGACCAGCAACTATTACGTTATTTTGGTGGAAAAAATTATCAAGTTAAACGTAATGATTTATGGATTGATGATTTAAATGGAATTTATATTAAAAGTGTATTATCTAAAATGTTTGAAAAAAGTTATATTGTTGTTAATGAATTAGACCATTATAAAGCAAATATTGACCAATTTTTAATTAATCAAGACCATATTACACAATTTGATGATGATAAATATATGGAAAAATTAATGGCTCAAATTACTTCTATTATTGATGTTAAAAATAAAAATATTTAAAAATATTTTTTATGTAAATATAAGCTTAAAAGAATCTTTTATATATTAAATTAATATTTAATATTTAAAAAAAAATGTATTTATCTTTTTTTGAAGAAAAACCTTTTTATCATGAACTTGATTTTAAATTTCATTATATTGAAAAATATTTATATTCACTTTTAGAAAATAGAGATCAATCACATTTTGAAAATAAAAATAAAAATGAAAATAATGATGAAAATTATGATTTAAAATCTATTTATCATTTACAAAATATTATTATTACTGGACCACCCGGTTCTTGTAAAACTACTCAAATACACGCTTTTTTAGCAACCATACTAAATACACGTTCCATTTATAATCTTAAAAATAATGTGGAAGGATTCCGTTATAAATATTCACCATTTCATATTCAATTTTCCATTAAAAATTTTAAAAATAGTGATATTATTGATGATAATCCTAATATTAAATTTATTAGAAATATTGTTAGTACACCAAATATGGGATTTAATATTCCTAAAATACTTTATATTACAGATTTTGATAAATCTTCTATGGAAATTCAAAAATTCTTTTTACGAATTATTGAAAAATCTATTTCAAATGTAAGATTTATTTTAGAAATTAGTGATTTAAATAATCTTAATCCTGCGATTATTAGCAGATTTTATACATTATATTGTAAAATACCAAATTATGAAGAAATTAAAATAGCATTACATAATCTTTATGATAAATATATAATTCATAATCATTTAAATATGATTCATAATCATTCTGAAAATATTCATCTTTTAACAAATGAAAAAAATAAAGTGATTGAAAGCATTATTTTAAATAGTCATATGAATAATTTTACATATAAACCAAATAAAATACATTATAATTTAAAAAATATTTTCGGAAATATTGCTATTTATATTTCATCGTTTCAAAATCCATTTATGTATAAAAATATATACATTCCCATGTATATTAAAAAATCTATTAAACTTAAAAATATTATATTATCTACAACACAAAATAATTTCTTTGAAAATATGAATACTATTCGCGAATTATTACTTGAACTTTATGTTAATAATATTAATTCATCTATGATATTAAAATATTTGTACTTTTGCGCAATTGAATACTTTCATTACGATTTTGATATATCAAATGCTTTAACTGAAAAATTAGCATTTGTTGAAAATCATATGAAAGTATCTAATAAAGATGTTATTTTTGTTGAAATGTATGTTGTTTATATATTAAAATATATTCTTTTTTTTAAAAAAGAAATAAATGAAGTTGATGAAATAAATGAAGTTAAAGAAATAAATGAAGTTAAAGAAATAAATGAAGTTAAAGAAATAGAAAAAATAGAAAAAGTAAAAAAGGTTAAAGAAATAAAAAAAGTTGAAAAAATAGAAGAAGTTAAAAAAATAGAAGAAGTTGAAGAAATAAAAAAAATGGAAAAAATAAAAGAAGTTGAAGAAATAGAAAAAGGAGAAGAAGTGAAAAAACGAGGAAGAAAAAAGAAAATATAAAATATTTATTTTTATAAAAATTCGTTTTTTACTCTTTTATTTAATATAATTTATATATAAAGTAATTTATATATAAAAGTAAATAATATTATATTAAAATATAAAATATGTCACGAATTTTAGATCGTTTATATTTAGGAGACCGCTTAAGTGCGTATAATAAAACATTTATTCATAATACAAAAATTAATATTATTGTAAATGCTTCTAAAGATATTCCCAACTTTTATGATTCAAATCCCGAAATTAAATATTATAGAGTTCCCATTGAAGATAATTTACAAATGGAAGAATTACATGCTTTTTATTTTTGCGCAAAATCATTAATACCCATTTTATTTAAAGAATATATGAATGGAAATACTATTTTAATTCATTGTTTTGCCGGAATGCAACGAAGCGCAGCTTTGGTTCTCCTTTTTTTAATATATTACCATAAAAAAGTAAATAACATTAATATGTCTGTATCTGATGCCAAATTCTTTATTTTAAGTAAACGTCCTGTTGCCTTTAAATACGGTATGAATGTTAATTTTGAATCACCTGTTAACATTTTAGCACACGAAATTCATAATAATGAATTTTAAATTAGTATACTCTTCATATTATGGTCATAATAAAATTCTATACATTCTTTAATAATCTTATTTTGAAATGTTTTTGTATATAATTTTTTTATTAAATGCGCAATTTGAATATTTTCTTTTAGATTATTTTCATTATGTATATTTTTATTATTTTCATACATTTTAT
>JACCDO010495616.1_pt1 | contig 15717 bp, 10 predicted proteins | sample 7446101 | NCBI WGS metagenome assembly JACCDO01 (sample SAMN15323440, study PRJNA562643) | freshwater metagenome | isolation source: river surface water | place: USA:Blue River Watershed | collected 2017-08-16
ATATCGCGAGTATTAATGTGGCCACTGACTGCGCTGCTGGTCAGTTGGTTGCTCTGGCAGCTGGTAGATGGGCACAGCGGCGAAGGTCCCAAGGTTCGCGATACTCGGAGAGACCACCAGCGGGATTGGGAGAGCGCAAGTGATGCATCGTCTGAGTCTGATGGGGTGAGCTTCCGTCGACCATTTCAACATAAAAGTGTAAACACGAATGAGAAAGGGCCACTAGAAAGAAGAGACCTGCGGAGGTTGATTGAAGAACTAGAGGAGAGTGATTACGGAAGCTTTGGTTCATGGGGAAATTTCCGTAATAGACAAAATATGAAATCAACACCACTATATAATAATAATAATAACAAGAACAATAATAATGAAAACAATTATCAGAATCAACCTATTAAATCCAAAAATTTAAATAAAAACCAAGAAACGGATTACAGAATAATATATGATAAACAGCAATATATAGAAGGGCAATATAAAAATGAACAAATTGATGACTTATATTCTCAAGAGGAAGAAGAACGGAATAATTTGTCCGACTTCATCGAAAAAGATACCATTGAAATACCATATTGGGAGAAACAACAAAGTAGAGCTAGATCGTTGTTAAGTAGTAACGAGAATTATAATCACCAACCACTAGACAATAAAATTGAAACTTATGAAGACATTCAAAAATCTATCAAGAAAATTAATTATCAATCATCAAAAAGTTTAGATCCGAATAATTTCTTGCGATTCAAGTCAGTAGCAAAACTTGGTGCATTAGTAGTGTTTGTCTCCATAATGTCGTATGCCTCGGTAGTACCACGAAGTTTACCAACGTTAGAGTATAATTTAGAATACAAAAAGGTATTACTTCGTGTTGCCTGTAGTGCCATTTGGCCATTTATTGTGATTTTTTCTATTTTTCGTAACGAGGATGCAAATATTAATCATGTAATATTTTTTTTACATCGTACTTCATTTTCATTACTGACGTTTTAACTCATAGGTGATACATAATTTTGTGGCTTCAATATTTATTTTTTATCCTGTTTTATGTCTAACAGAACTGTTGGCTGCTACTTTGAGCAAATTGTTGATACTAAAGTTATACGAGCCTGATGCGCTTAAGCTATGTCCTAAAGTCCCAAGTATATACCTTCCTTGGGTGCTGACTGCACATGGGTATTATCCTAGTCGACTCACATTAGTACTATGCACTTTTGTCACCGATCTTCTTGTATGCCCTATAATTGAAGAAATTTACAAATTGCTTATACTAAAGTATGCATTAAAAAGAGTAAAAACTGAAAAAATGGATACTTTGAAAGCTCTACAAATCAAAGACCAAGCAGAGCCACCACCTGATAATACAATCACCATAAGGACCTACTTAATATTAATGACATCATCCACGTTAGGATTGAAGGTTGCCGATAATATGCGGCGCATACTTTGTTATGGAGATCCCACACAACGACATAAAATGTTCTTCGCTATTGCACGTGGAATGTTTCCAGTTCAAGAATTGTGTAGTGCCATGATCGCCCTGAAGATTGGTCGTCGGGATATCTTAAATGAAAAAATATCAATTTTTAAGTTGCTTTTCCCCTCCATTTTTCTTCATATCATGGCGTGCATTCGAGGAGTCAAACCCATGTTTTGGGCATCACAAAGACCATGGGACGAAGTGCAATTACAAGCATGGAATGCTGCTGATGATAGCGCTGCTCATAAGTTATTCATATCTGGTATCATGAATTTGCTGTGGTTTATGGTATTGATAAAATCGTTATCCAATATCATTCATCAGTATATTGTTGCGATGCATCAACAAAAGTTTTATAAAAATCAATTGAATTAGTTACAGATTATACAATAGATCAGATAATAGTCTCATTGTTTTGTACTTCCACTCAAGCCTTGATGCCTTTCAAGTAATTGTAATATTGTAATGTTTGTTTTAAATAACTTTTTGTATCACTTAAATCGTTTGATTTATCTGTAAGCATATACAGCTCAGTACTTGAAAATACAAATAACAACAAGCTTCTTTCGTAATACCAATCTAATCTACTTGTCTTAATATTGGTTAAAACGCAAATATCATCAATAGTGTCTTTCATCAATTCAAGGGAAGTTGTTACATTGTTAGGTTCTGCTAATAATGCTAATGCCTTGTGCCATGTAAATAAATATGGTCTAACATAAATGAATAATGCGTGAGTGGGTGAGTGAGTAGTAGATGACTTAATGGCGAGAATACCTGATATAATTAAAATGCGCCTCTATAACTCGATACAATAAAGTATCTGATGACGTTTTATCAGTACCAATTGCTGCTTCTTCATTATTTGTATTTGTAAATAATTCTTTTACATGTTTATTTTTTTCTTTTAGAAAATATTCAACAATTTCAACAGCACCTCTATCTACAATCGTATGAGTGAGTGGACTTAACCCCAAGTCTTTTATTCCTCGCAATAGCGACTCATCCGTCCAACCATACTCTTTTACATGCGTAAATGACTGCCGAAGTATTTGTTCTTTCAAGTCCAATTTGGCTTTCGCACAAAGCGCGCGTCCTGACACAGCAGTAATTCGGCGCATCGCTGATGCTCTCCCGAGCAGTCCAAACACAATCATCGCGTTTAATGGACTACTTTTTCACGGGCACTGGCAAAATCTGGCACTTACCGGTAGTTTGTGGACATGATGTGGAAATCGACTCGATTCCGATTTATATACCGGTACTAGATTGTTGAACAATCAATCATTATGATCATTACACAACGTAGCAGTGGCATGCAGTAATTCTATTGGTGTAATAGTAAAGGAAAATAGTTTATCTACGGCAGCTTAATCACTTAAACCTTCCTTTGCACCGATTCGTGCCACCGAATCATACCGGTACACAATTTTTTTGGCGATGCACGAAGCAAATTATGCACAAATTAGAATTATCCTGTTAAGTAACGATTCTTGAGCGAAGAAAGAATCCGTGGATGTCGCGTGCAAAGAAATGGAATAAAGGGGTGAATAATAGGGGATTTAAGTCCAGCAAAGGAGGAAGCGTGGGTGGTGTGCCAGAGGACGTTGGTTTTGATGAAGAAAATATTGGATGTGTTGATAACGAGGAGGGAACTGATGATATTAGCGAGTTTCAACGTGAACCCATAACAAGTAAGATTTACATGTGGGAATTTGGTCAAAATGATCCAAAACGAGATTCAGGTAATACTGTTATATATCTTATTTTAGTGAAAACTGCCTTACCTAAATATTTAAAACACAGGAAGTAAATTACGTAAACTTGGTTATGCATCATTATTAAAATTGGGACAAACATTTCCGGGCATAGTATTGTCTTCCGAGGCTTCTATATTCGTAAGCCCGAAGGATATAGATATTGTTGCCAGTTACGGTGTATCAGGAATAAATTGTTCCTGGAATAGATTAGATGAAATTCCATTTAATTCAATGGGCAAAGGTAAAAATCAACGCCTGCTTCCTATATTGTTAGCTGCTAATACTGTTAATTATGGAAAACCATCAAAACTTAATACTGCTGAAGCTATTGCAGCATGTTTGTATATTACGGGTTATAAGGAAGACGCTCGAATTGTATTATCTACATTTTCATACGGCGAAGAGTTTATTAAACTTAATGCTGATGCATTAGAAGCATATAGCACATGTGCAGGCCCCGAAGAAATAAATATAATACATAATGACTATATACAGGCATTAGCAACAAAAAAGAGTAATAAAGAAATTAGGAATCAAGAACAACTAAATATAAACGGTACAATTTTTAATAGTTACATCGATGAAAGCGATTTACCGCCGCAGATCGAGGAAGATGAATATTACTACGACGACGAGGAACAGGAAGAAGAAGTTAATGATTTAGGCAATATCTAACAATTTTAGCTGTAAGTAATGTATTATTTAAACCTTCTGTATATCGCCTTGTTCGATATGAAACCTTTGCATACATTTTAAGGTAGATCTATTATATCATAGAAACGTTGACAGAACAAGAGTCTATATGCATCTCTACGAAGTGGTTTCGATAGGGCTAACACGAGGCCGATGGAACCGGTACCGGTACACATTGGTTTTAGCACGCTCGGATAATTGTACGCAAATTTGTCGAGAACACAGAGTTTAAGCACCAAAAGAAAGCATACACCACAGTACACGCAGCACTTCACGCAGTATCAGAGCCGACGATGGGCTCTGCAACTTCATGCCACAAGGATGTAGAACCGCACAAGAGTAAAATAAGTGAGAAAAAAGAGAAATGTGAAATAGACGTAGGAAATGATGGTTGCAAGTCATATGTACAACGAGTTCTAGGATTACAGGTGAGCGTAACGAGAATTAATTATCAACAACATATAATATAACTTACATAATTGTAATTATCTACAGATAATGTTGCGACAGTCACAGCTGCGAACAAAAATAATTCAATTCGTAACTTTAAAATGGGAACCTGCACTTGTCTTGGGATACAGCAAAGATCAAATAAAGAAATTAGCTATAAACAATATTAATTTTTGCTGCGATGTAGCAGATTTTGGGCTGATTCCACAATCATATTTCCAGTATATTAGAGCATATCATATTTACGAAAAATATGTTATTCATGGCGCGTTGAACCAAGTATTAATAAGCCCAAACACAATTGATGAATGCGCTGATGTTCTAATGAATTCTAATCATTCAGATCGCAACTTAAAGTTGATTTTTCGTACTGCAGAAACTGAGGCATTAGACTACATAGTATCAGAGATATATGGGGCATTCGAACAGACATCAATATTACTTGGTCGTCGACCATCCCAGGCTTCAATTACGTTATCAAGATCAATAAGAGGCAGTTTTTCGCGTGCAAGACGATCCAGTATCTCTGACGGCGAACAAAACGAACAGTATGTTAAAGTTTTACAGAAGATATTGTCTCGCCCAGAATTATCATTCACATTCAAAGCACATGTCAAGGCACTCGGAGGTATTCAGTACTTGTTTGCATATAATGAAGCTGTCGAAATTCACGAGTTATTAAAGAATTTAGCATCAAAACAATTAGTAAAAGCATCATTAAACCAGCCACAGGAGTGTGATGAGGATAGTGATGTCTGCAAGTCATTATTTTTTCATTATATCAATGGATTTTATGACAAATATATTGCTAGATCATCTGATATCAGATTAGATGGATTGACTGATGCCGTACTGGACAACATCGTTGCATTGTTAGCTAAGTGCACCACATTTGACGTTACTTTGATGCTATATATTCAGAAATGCATTTTTGATAATCTAATGGTTAACTATTTGGATTCATTTACGACATCTACTGAATATCGCCAACTGGTGCGCTCTGGCAGAAGTTCGATACTAGTATTACCCGCTGTAGTTAAGGGAAACTCAGTTGACACTTATCAAGTAGATGGGCACCCTATTGCTCGAGATATATCAGAACAAAAAGACTCGGAGATGATGGAGTTCATGGCGGTTAATACTGATAAAAAGCGTGAACAAAAAGCTATTGACGATTTCACGGAGATTGTCAACAATCCCAATAGCCCAGTATCAGTCCAATTTCTAGAACTAAAGTGTATCGACAATAGTGTATTGGTAGCTATGATTAAGTTCTTGCAATGCGTACATAGACTAGAGAACGACGACTTTACTGATAACGATATGGAGCGCAACTTACTCTGCTTGCAAATATTTAATCGTTTTGTAAAACGAAATGCGGAGGAGCAAATAGGACTGGCCGAATCAATCAGACAATCAATCGTTGCAGATATTCTAACTTATCGTCTAAACTTATATGCAGAAGCGGCGGAGCACATTAAAGAAACGTTAGTTGACATATATTACAACATTGCCAAGTATCACATCGATAAAATTCGAAGCAAAAATGAAGCTGAAAAAACTCCTACCACTGCAACATCAGCAGCAGTTGTAGGGGATGGTCGACGTAAATCAATTACTACAATTAACGCTGCTCGCAATCTTGTTGGTAAAGTCAGCAGACGACTATCTGTGTACGCCAGAATAACGCCGACTTTATCCACCGATGGGCAAGCGGCAAATACAGATACTGCAATAAAAAATGGAGCGAACTCATCAGATGAGAGTAACTATCGTACGCCTAATGGTAGCGGTGGTGATAACATTTTATTCAGCATTGGCATATCGTTAGCATCATACACTTGTCAATGTGACCAGAGATTGTTGACCATAATCGAAAATCCTCGTGCATGCTCATTGTTCAAAGAGTTTTTAGATAGCAATGCGAAGGGATCACAGACTTTGATCTTTTTGTTTGAAGTTGAAGAATACAAAAGGTTGTCGTCGCCAACATTCCAGCAAATTAAAGCACAAAGCATCTACAATAAGTACCTTCACGCCGTCGCGGTGCTACCATTACCAGTCAGTATTACCACCAAGCGTGGAATCAGTAAAATTATCACTTCTGATCAACCGTATCCATCAAATTTGTTCCGTAAATCTGTCGAAGAGGTACTCAGCTACATCGAGAAGGTGCAATATAGCTCTTTCACGAAATCGATTGGCGAGTTCAATAAATGTACCGAAATTGTGGATAAAATGGCGCAAAATTCACGCAAAGGTAGGCGCAATTTTTCAATAACTGACGTAAGTATGTTAAGCCTCGGCCAGATATTGCGTTACCAGTCCTACACCAGGTATATTTTATTGCATACACTATGATAGCAACTATTCTTATTAGAATTCACCCACAGATTCTTCAAGGAGCATTGCATCAAGACGTTTTGTCACGAGTCATTGTTCTTTTGGTTAGATGCAGAGAATTATGCTAACATTCCCGGATCAGATTACATGTATCGTATGGCATATAGACTCTGTCGCAAGTACATTTTTGATAATGCCAAATCTCCAGTCAATATATCTGGGACGACCAAGGTCGAAATATTGAAACAACTGCAAGCTCCAACTAGATCAATATTCAAGAAAGCACAGGAAGAAATATTCCTCCTATTAGGTAATATACTATAATGTCCGCAGCCTCATGATCACGACTTAACCAATATCATCCTTATTTACATAGAGAGAGACGTTATGCAGCGATTTAGATCCTCTAAAGACTATGCTATAATGATTAAATTTCACCAAGATTCAGCTGCTGATAATCAAGGAGAAAGCATTGTTACTACAAACTCCTCTCGCACAACTATTGTTGTGGGCGATGGGAAAATTGAGACCAGTAGTAAATTCCAACGAGTTTTAAGTCGTATGACATCAATTAGGAGTTTTCACTCTTAAATTTCACACAATATCCTTTACCAAATAGGTATTTAATTAGATTCTATACAAATGATTTTACCATTTAAAACAAGAGATGGCATGTGTTGGAATCATGTCATATTTTTGATATAAACGTATTAAATTCTTATCTGAGGCCATGATATCACTGCCTTCATACCAGGCTTAATTTACTATCATCAACACCATTACATACGAGGATACTGTCGATAATATTGTGTCTGGTTCCAATTATGTCATGGTCAAGTGAGGACTTATCCATCACCTACTGAACATATTTATTTACCTTTTGAAGTTATTCTTCCAATCGATTACAAAAAAACATAGCATTTACTTGAGACTTCTGGCAATGCCTATATATGGAAACAATATCAACCGTCTCGTGTAATTTTCTGTATAATTTACCGATTATACCAGGCATTGGCGACATGTTTTTATCTGTGGCAAAATAAGGATTAGAAATATTGTTTGTATCACTAACAAATAATATTGTAAATTTCTCTACTGCAGACGATTTGCTTAATAATATTATTGGTGTTTCAAAGACATCGACAGAACATTCTAAAAAAGGGAATTGTAATAAGAAGTTATTTCTGTGATTATATAATGATCGATGTATAACCTATTTCGCAGATAAAACCCGCACTAGTTGCGTCACTGCCATTTCCACTATAACAACTAGCACATGCTCCTATGTACGCGGTGATTATCCCTGTTGACACGGTGATCTTGCGCACTTGCTGATTTTTTAAAAAAATGTTCGCCGAAAATTTGCTCGAATGTGGTACCGGCATAGAAACATATTTCCACTTCCACTTGTATGAATAGAATAAATGCAACAAAAATTGCGTATAGTTATATCAATGAAAGCGATTTACCGCCGCAGATCGAGGAAGATGAATATTACTGCGACGACGAGGAACAAGAAGAAGAAGTTAATGATTTGGGCAATATCCAACAATTTTAGCTGTAAGTAATGTATGGTGTAACAATCTATTAATGGTGTGTCACTATTTGAACCTTTTGTGTATCGCCTTGTTCGATATGAAACCTTTGGATACATTTTAAGATAGATCTGATACATCATAGAAACGTTTACAGATTCATATCAGTGATGTATACGTTAAAATTAATTGTGTGCGTAGTATAACAATTCAGTTTTGCTATTGCCTTATTTGTACAAGACTAAAATATGCTATAATCATAGTTCGTACATGCAAAAACCCTAAGATACAAAATTCACAAAAGCAAAAAATCAATACGGTGAGAAGGGAATAGGGTCTAAAACCCGTAATACGGTCTATAAACGACCAATTTCACGTGATATCGCGCGCTCTAACGTGCCTCATCACCCAATACATTACGTAACCAAATAACTTGAGAACTCAACTAAAACTTAGTTGCGTTTGAAAACAATCAAAATGAGTTCGAATGAGATTGAATTAAGTTCAGAGAGATCAACATCGACGCGAAGAATAGAAAATACAGATTCAGGCAGGAGAGGAATGTACATACCTACACCGGCTGAACTAGCAGCTGCTGCAAGCAAACAAGCAACAAATGCATCAAAAGCAGCACAAACAAAATTAATGAATGAACTTAATAATTTAAAGGTCAGTAGATTTAGAATGTGGACACGCGAGGAGTTGATACAAAAGATTTTAGACAATGGCTTAGAGTTACGAGATGAAAAGAAATTAAATACATTAAGTCTACGAGATTTGTTAGAAATGATATATGAAGGTCAACCTACACCAGAAAAACCACCAGTATTTTCTCAACTTCCACCTGAATATCAATTTAAAATTAATAGATGTGTGCGATATGTTCAGGATCGTTGGATTAAGTACCAATATCGGTTGCGCATGGAAGCCAAGGCCAGAGAAATGGACGAAAAAAATAATATTCATGATCAGCTAGAAGATGTCAATCTTGACTGGGTTCAACCCTCTTGGGACAAGGCAAAACTTAGTGAAGATTTCGTAAATGTTCGTAAATTTTTACCAGTACCAGAGAAAGGAGAACCCGCAGTACATTTTGACTATCGGACTACTACCACTGGACGCCATTGTTGCTTAGGTAGTTGCGGAGAGCAATTAGACTTATGGAATGAAGGAAAAGTTTCCGAATTTTTCCAATTCGGTGTTGGTGTTAGTAACTATTTCAAATTTTTAAAATGGTGTATTTGGGTCTATTTTTTATTAGCCGTTATTAATTTGCCATCGTTAGTAATAAATTTTTATGGTCCACAACAATCAAATTTCGGTTTATCCAATTTAGCTCAAACCACTGCGGGTAATTTGGCCAGTTTTGAAGTAAACGAGACTATGGCAATAAATGTACCTGGTTGTTACAATTACGGCTTCGATAATATCAATTGCACGGTGCACAAGAAATCTATTGCGGAATTATATTGTTGGTTAGATGTCGCCAGTTGCTTATTTATCATGATTGCTTGGTTTTGGTTACGTCACTGGGAAAGCGATGAAATCAAAAGTGAAGAATCTCATATATATAACACGAGTACTGCTGCTGACTATACCGTTATTGTAAAAGGTTTACCAAGTACTGAAAATGATGATGACGTACGAAAAGCTGAAATTGAACTACGTGATCATTTTAATAAACTAATAAACAAAAATAATTCTACCTCAATTGAGAACAAAATTGTTGATATTAACTATGCATTTGCGAATAATTTCCAAATATCCGTTTGTATGCAAAGAGGTCAATATGTACGTCAGCAACGCAATATAGCTTACAAGTACAAGTACGATTGTACCAATATAAGGCACGCTCCTCTGGACGAAGCAGCAAAGAAAAAGAAACTAGGAGACTTAAAAAAGAAATACGATGAAAAATATCATGAATTACAAAAAATGATAGTAGAAAAAGATAAAATTCTTGCCCAAATTGACTCGGTTAAGAAGAAACCTATAGCGGCGTTCATAACGTTCAATGAAATTTCATCCAAGGAAAAGGTACTGGATGCGTACAACATGCGGTACGACCAATGGTTTTTTATGCCAAAAGAGTTAAGAATGCGAGGAAAACGAATAAGTGTCAAGACTGCACCTGATCCAAGCACTATCATATGGGAAAATTTAGAATTCTCGTGGATGTCACGATTTAAGCGCCGATCACTGGTGACAATGGTCGCCCTAATGATCATTATTATATCCGTTATTGTTACTTATGGAGAGAATGTATTAGCAAACAAGACAATTACTACGTACAACACTGACACGTTGTGCCCACAATCGTTTACAACTTACACACGCGAAGAACAGGTTCAGTATGTTGCGGATAACGGAGACGACTATTTACATTGCTACTGCGATTCGTTACCCGAATACAGTCAAACGAGGGATGAATTATGCAAGGAATACCTCAAATCGAAAGTAAGAGCCCAATTTTTAAATTATTTTGCCTCTTTAATTGTGATTATTGTCAACGCTTTATTGGAATTGTTTATTTCTTACATGACGTCGGTAGAAATGCATCACAGTCAAGATGCACAAGCAAGTAGTTTATTTTTACGACTTTTTGTGTTAAAGTATATCAACACATCATGCGTGTTTTTGATCAACAACAATCCAACGATAATGAAGTCGTTAGGTGTTGGTAGTAGTAACGACATCGAGTTCTCAAGTGCGTGGTACAGTACCATTGGTGTAACGATATTATTGGTCCAGCTGAATTCGATTATTATACCTCATTTGCATCCACTATTTTTAGTTTGGCTGCGACAATATAGGCTACAAAGAGCCAAGAAGAATCCGTCGCTCATCCTAGACCAAGCGTCACTAGACAAGCTTCACGAAGGAATCACGTTTAATCTTGATGTTCGTTATGCCAATTTACTGGCCACATTCTTTGTCTGTCTTACTTATTCCGTTGGTATGCCACTATTAAATGCAATTGCTTTTGCTAATTTTATAGTATACTACGCGGTTGATAAGTACTTGTTCGTGAAGCATTGCAAGAGACCAAATCATTTCAATGGTCATTTAGGAAGAAAAGCATCGGGACTCATTCCTTATGCTGTTTTAATTCATTTAGGAGTGTCGGTCTGGGCATTGTCGAATAGTAATCTATTTGCGCAAATTAGTGCAAAGGATGACTACGGCGTAATATCTGCTACCACTACAACTGCCAAAACCAGCAGTCAAGGATTAGCATCTGATCAGTTGTTGCATAGAGTCACATTGACGTCAACCCTACCTTTATTTGTATTATTTTTGATTCTAAGTGCATTGAAACTGGAATTATTGACTGGTAAAACATTGCGCAAATTAGTGGGAGGTGTTATATATGGCCTATGCGGTGATTTGGATTCCAAGGACAGGTACAAGAATGTGAAAGATAAGAAGCAAGCAACCCGGAGTCATATTAGCACATACAATCGCGCAGTAGAGAGAAATATCATTAAAGGAGTCATCAACTATAACATATTACAGAATCCTAAGTATAGAGAATTCTTTGGCATAACTTGGAAATTTGCGATGTCACATCGTCGTATCGGTAGTGTACGCCTAAGTACGCCTGATCGTAACGAAGCTGATGCTTCGATTGCTATTGATGTAGAAGATGACTTGGATATCAACGAAGTCCGAGATTCTATGCGTCATACGGAAAAACGTTCTTCATTCAAATGGTTAGGTCAAGGTCCAATGACTCAAAAATCTCCTCCTGTTTCGCCTCAGTATAGCACCACAAAAACTGATGATACTAGTGCAGCTATGGAAGAAGTAGCGTGGACTGATGCGTCACCACAGAATAAAGCAAAGGCAGGCTGGTTAAGTAATGTGACACGAGGCGTAGTAGCCAAAGGTAAAGACAAGGCAATGGCTGGTCGCAAGTAATATATTACATGTGTATTTATCTTCAATTATTATTATTTACAGTTTAATCATCTAACGCGCTTCACTGTTCATTCACTTGAGCTCCACTTTCATCAATTTTATTCGCTGTTGCAGGATCACTTAGTCTTGTGACCACATTCTTCAATTTACTTAATTGTTGTAGTGGTCCTTCATTAGTTATTGTTACTGGATCAATGACTCTGTATATCGTAACAGCGCCTTTATTATCACCCACCACAACAATCGGTGCACTTTCACTAAACAATGACGTAGTCAGTATTCGTTTATTCTCTTTACTTAAATTCTTCAATATTTTATTCGCGGGGGTATCTGTAACTTCCTCTTTCTTCTCCGCCAATCGGGCGTACGTGGGTATAGTTGGGATACCATGTAACAAATTATGAGCTAATTGAGCTGCTTCAATTTCTGCTTTTTTAGCAAGTTCGATGGCTTCTTTTTCATCTTGTTGTTTCTTTGCAATGTCATCCACGGAGGAATCATAACTGACAATTGGATCAATGGCTGATACATTTAAATCCCATATCTGTAATTTAGCATCACTTGTAACAGCTGCAAATACTGTCGAGTTACCGGGACACCATGAGACATCATTGATTGAATAGTCTTCACCACTTGCCTTCATCTTGAACAACGGATTCTTCAAGTTCATGTGATATAATCCTAACTGCCAATCAGCAGAGCAAGAGATAAAGCAAGATGGCCAACGCGGTGAAAATTTAACTTTGTACACGGGACCTTCATGACCACCAAATGTATCCAGATATTGCTCACTATAAGACGTCGAGCATTTATGTATGGTACCCTCTTCAGTACCTACTACGTAAAGATTAGGATCATTAATAGGGAATGATATACATAATCCAGCAGCTTGTCTGCTGATCCAGCCTTCGCTGGTACCAGCACGAGATAATTGCATCAATGTTTTGCCAATGAAACCTTTTTTCATATTCCATTCCAACACTTTACCGTCCGTTGAGATAGATACTAATGTCTCGAATCTTTCCACACCTTTTGTTGTCCATTTTACTTCCCACACAGGGTCGCTATGTCCTATGCTCATGCCAGCGCTACTTTCAACTGGTATCTCGTAGTCATTTTCCCTTCTAATATCATATATATTAATGTCACCATTTAGTAAACCAACGGCTAGTATCATCGGACTTAATTTAGAGAAATCTAATGATGTTACTGGGAATGCAGTACGCAATATTTTTTCAGGATAATCAGGATTTCTTAATGACCAAAATAATACTAACCCGCCTTGTTTCTGTTCATCAACAGCATCACCTAATTTTGAATTATCTACATATGCATCATATTTACCATATGCAACAGCCAATAAATCATTATTCACCGCATTCCATGCCATTGATGTGACCGAGCGGCCGTCAACTAGGTGTGAATTATAAAAGGAAAAGAGTCTTTTAACCTTCTTTTTATCTGAATCATCTGTATCTAATACTGGTTCATCGGTATTGGTAGCTACAGGCTCGTCCTTCTTCACCGCAACAGGCATAGATCCGATCATACTGCGTCTTGTACTGAATCCAAAACCTGTACCATCACCACCATCTCCAGCATTTAGTTTTTCACGTAGTAGTTTAATCGCTGGTATATCATTTAATGATTGATAATCTAACTGATTGCGGTGATAAGCATTTTGTTGAACTGCACGCTCCAACATTAACAATCTACTTAGTAATAGCTTCGATGACAAAATTGCTTCATTCTTCTTCTCTCGTAATATATCTAATGTATTGTTTGTACTCATATCTAATAAAGCACCATCGGCATTATTATCATTGCCATCATCATCCGCAATAGATGATTGTATATTTGTTGCATTTTTATTCTTCTTTTCCGCCTTGGTTACTTCACTTGGACCGACTGGTTTGGACGTATCAGTAATATCTAACAAAATACCAGGAGTAACGGTAGTAATCGCTATATTATCATTGACAAATTTTCTTATTCCCGGAGTCAACCCTGCATCATCATCTTGTAGAGTATCAGTGCCAACACCAATATCTTCTTGATGTTTTTTACCACTTCCAGTTGCATCTGTTATATCAAAGCATAACGCTTGTGTACCACATTCACTATAACTGCTTTTTGATGTTGTCTCATTTTTATTACGTTGAAAATAATTAATTGTTTGTGCTGGTCGTTGTTTAAAGTTATCGGCAGCATTTTTGTGATCGGATAGTAACTGTTCATATCGATTATTACGTTCATCAAACTCGTGGATATCTCTTGAATCAGCTGCAACAACCATCGATTTCATAGTAAATACAAAATTTGTATTCGTTTCAGATAATATTACCTGAACAGTTTCATCATCATTATTGCGTTGTCTACTTCGTGTGTGTGTCATATTACCGGCAGTGCTATGTCTTGTATTACTATGCTTTGTATCCGTTTCAGATGAAGAAATGGATAACTTTTTACGCGACATTGTTGCAGGTGAACGACCAATATTATCCGCAGCAGTCGCATTGTTTGCATTATTTACTGTAGCAGTAACAGCAGCTCCTTTATTCGTCCTTCGAGGAATTAATGATTGTGGTGTAACAATTTTACCATTATATATAACTTGCACCAATGATTGTGTTCCTGATTTGCCTAATGTATTGCCCAAAGTAGAGCTTTTTGCTTTATTCGCATCGACCGCATTGCTCTCTTTGCTGGCACCTTTGCCTCCTTCGGCTGTCTTGTTAGGTACAGCACCAGTTCCTTTACCCAAACCTTTGAATTGAGTTTTGGAAGCCATCAGCTTACTTGATTATCTAAACTACTCGACGTTACTGAACTGAAAAATACAATTTTCCGGAACCAGATAAAAGAAACAAAAAGAAATAAAATTAGAAGATTAATAAAAGAATACTATAGGAAAGACAATTATAAAGATAAGTCAAACGTGGAAAATTTGTGGTTCTGTCGAATATCTCTAATCACTAAACGTATCAATATGTGGGAAATAAATTTATTACAATCCCTTTAATTCGCCGCGGTAACCACTGTTTGTTGCTCCTAAAAGGGTACATCTCAATTCTTACTCATTCATTTCTATTGAGAATAATGCGGCCCAAGCGGTCCCAAATTTACCAGGCGTGAATGCATCACTGATCATCACCTTACCAACATAAACATTGGTAGTGTTTCACGTACGCACTGATTCACTTCCAATTGACACAGTACTCAATCACTCACTTATTCCTTTACATACTCGCTCACTGATTTAGTCACTTACTTACTTACTTACTTACTCACTCACTCATAATTTACTTACTCACGCACTCACTCACTCACTCATTAATTAACTTGTTTTTTCAACTAATTGGCTCATTAACTAAATGATCTTTTCATTCGCTGACTTGTTAATCTATTTATAGACTACTTTGGTCATTGCAGATTTGTGACGTTTAGTTTGCACACCATGGTTGCTCTTGGAGGATCCATCATTCCATTCCTCATTCAATGGATGGCGTTAAGCACATTCAGCAGCAAAAATTATAATAAC
>JACCDO012411128.1_pt1 | contig 15716 bp, 16 predicted proteins | sample 7446101 | NCBI WGS metagenome assembly JACCDO01 (sample SAMN15323440, study PRJNA562643) | freshwater metagenome | isolation source: river surface water | place: USA:Blue River Watershed | collected 2017-08-16
GCGAATGTTGATTCCTCCTAAACGAATTGTCTTTACAGGAGGCGGTTTACGGAGCTTAGGACATTTTGGTGTCTTAGAAGTCCTAGAAAAACGTGGATTATTAAAAAGTGTAAAAGAATACATAGGAGTGAGTGCAGGAGCATTAGTGGGATTTTGCACAATGTTAGGATATACCATTCAGGAAATGAAACAATTTGTAACAGAATTTGATTTTAGTATTTTACAAAATGCTCATCCGGAACTGGTATTGGAATTTTTGACACAATATGGTGTAGATTCAGGAAGTCAGTTGGAAAAATTTGTCATATCGCTCTTACGAGTCAAACAATATCCTATAGATTTAACCTTTGGTCAATGGATAACAAAATACCCAAAGGCTCCACAGCTTCGTTGTTATGCAACCGATTTACAAACAGGAAAGCTACAAGAATTTTCTGCAAAAACAACACCTGAACTTTCATTTGTGTTTGCCTTGCGTGCATCTATGTGTCTTCCCTTATATTTTACGCCAGTAAAAGACCCCAAAACAGGTCATTATCTAGTGGATGGTGGAGTCATTCATAATTTTCCCTTCAATACCCTTACAGAAGAGGAAAAAGAAAATGCTTTGGGTATTTCCTTTTTGTATACAAAAGATACTATCACTGAAATTTCTGATTTTATAGGATTTCTCACACAACTCTACAATTGTGGGTTTAATCCTCGCACCTATCAGGTGCAACAAGATAATAGGCTACGCTGTATTATTATTCCAACAGGACAAATGTCTGCCTATAATTTTGATTTAACAAAAGAATTTCGCGAAGAATTAATTCAGTTAGGAAGGGATGCCGCGAATGACTATTGTGATACGTATTTGAAAAAAATTTTTGAATACAAGAAACCCGTTCGTCGGTATTCGGTTCACTAATTACTCAAGGCGGAGACCACATTTGAGGATACGATTGAGCGTTTGAAGCTCTCGTGAAGTGGGAGCCCGTTTGTTCGCTTCCAAATCACGGATGGTATGAGGAGGAAAGGAGCAGCGTTGATCCAATTGTTGTTGAGTGAGTTTTTCAGCAAGACGACGTTGCACGAGTTCTTGACGAGAGGCAGGAGCAAGCATCTTAGGCTTGGTATAATCCTCCCGTTCGACTTTTGCCAAATGTTGAGCTGTATCGGAACGTCGTTCTACTGTCTGTTTTTCACCTTTGCGAAGGGCATCTGCTTTGATAGCTGCTGCAGATTTACGGATAACTTGAGGGTCCCAATTTTGATGATCCATGGTTTGTTGTGCTTCTATCAACGGCTCATGCCACTTCAATTTTTACGTCGTTATTAACTTTGGTAAATAACGCGATCGCCCTTCTCACTGAGGTGAGAAGGGACGTGAGCGTGTTCGCTTCATGACCTTTCTACGTCGTTTTCGTCTGGACTTTCCACCAAATTTCTTGAGTATATTTTCTACGTTGGGCGGAAGTCCTTTCTTTTGACTGACCTCTGATTTCATAGCACTTTCCTTAGACTCTGTAAATGTACAACGATTCCCTTGTACATTCACAATTGTTCGGCTAGCTTCACCTATGACCTTATGAAACTGAACTTGAGAGCCTGCTCTTGTTGTGATGACTTGGAACAGTCTTCCTGTTCTCAGAGGTTTTCCTGGACATTGAAAATTGTATTCATGCCCCACAACAAGATTATCAATAGAAACAGTTGCCATTCTAAATAAATTGAACAATATAATTCAAGAACTATGGATCCAGCTGGACTCGGTGCACTGATTGGTATTTCAGTGATGGCATGTGCTGTCTGTGTAGTTTTTGCTCGTGAAAAAGGTAGCGAATGGGTATCCAAACTAAAAAAGAGGTATCAAACGTATACACAACAGAAACAACCTTTGTTACCCGTAACCAAAACCAATCCAATTCTTGTGCGAACACAGTCGAAACAATTTCAGATGAAACAACTTCTATCTTCTAAGTAGAAGCAAATGGCTAAGACGCGTAAACATTCCGGTAATGGAGGCGGTGTAAAAAATTTTTTAAAATCTTTAAAAAATAAAGGCAAAGCCAAATACAACACGTTGAAGCAGCGTATATCAGAATCAAATACCTACAAGAAAGCAAAAAATGTGACTGGCAAAGCGACAAACTATGTAAAAGCCAAAGGAAAGAGTATGAAAAAATCATGGAACAATTTTGGTCGAAATCTCAATACGAAAGCAATGGTAGACGCTTATTATGCTTATAATTTTCAAACGGCTCCACAAGAAGATAAAGAGAAACTCTATAAGTTTTGGGTCAATGCAACACGACGTTTGGGAAACAATACCAAAAGCTTGTCACAGGTCTACAAAAATCAAGCAGCAAACAAACCAAATCTAAAATTTAAGAATTTTATGGAACCCATTAAAATTGCTCGTATTGAAAATGAAGCCAATTACAGAAATATGCCTAATTTGAAAAATCAAATTCAAAATGCTGACTTCACAAATTTAGAAATTGCGGATTTATTTTCAAGACTAGAACGGGTTCCTCAAATGAATCAAAATGGAGTTAAAAAACACATGAAATTTGTAAAATACTTGAAGAACAAGAAGACACAAAAACAAAATAACCGAAGACGTGGAATGACAAATGGTGAAAAGTATCAAGCTGCCTCAGCAATTGGAAGTTTATTCTATTAAGAAAAAAAGAAAAACTCCCTCTCCTAAATAGAAATAAATGGCCAAGACGCGTAAAATGAGACGGGGCACCAGACGCATGCACAGAATGCGTGGACGTGGAATGTTCAATGCAATGAAACAAAAATTAACACCGAGCAATCAAACAAAAGAAGCTCTCCGACAGGCGACTTTTGCTATTACACCTAGTCAAGCTAAAATGAACTATTTGCGTAATAAGACACAAAAGGTAGGAAATTATTTAGGCACTATGAGAAATAAGGGCAAAGCAGGATACAACAGCTTGAAGAAGGGTATGTCTGGATTTACCCCCAGTATGCCTAAATGGACATCTGGGAATGCTTATCAAGCAGGCCAAACAGCAAATGCTGGCTTTAGTTTATTGAAATTGTTATCTTAGAATCATAAAGAATTTAAACAATATAGACACAAGCAGAATATGTCTTCCTGTGTCTATACATCAGAGACTCCCATTGCAACCCAAAAACAAATCGGAGGAAATCCTGAAGGAGGCCGCATGGTCCAACTGTTGGCTGCATCCAGACGGTGTCAAGTAAGAGAAGCGATAGCCAAAGCCCGGGCTATCAATGCCCCTAGCTGTTGTCCTCCGATACCCCAAAGTCGTGCTGTGGTTCCTTTGGAATCCACCAATTTAGAAGCTCAATTGGGACGGTGTGCTCGCATTACGGCTGCTCAGGCCACGATATTAGCGACACAACCTCTGCGTGGTGTGCCTGAATCTGTTCGCATTGCCCGACTTAATCAAGAAGTATTAGACCAATACAGCCCCTATTCAGATTCCAACCGTCGTTTCTTAGAATATCAAGGACCCCAAGTTCCTATCGCTTGTCCACCGATACCCACCGAAATCACCAATGCAAATCTTCCCAAGCCATCAACACGTTGTGATACTCTGAATTTATTAGCGACAGGTGTCCCACCAAATTCCTTGGTGCGGCCCGCATCATAAAATTGAGTGGCAACCCTCACATCTAGCAGGTAGAACCATGTCTTTGCTTGAATTCCTCGTCTTTGGACTGTATCTTGCGATGCTTACTCTGGGTATCATTGGAGTGCAGATCCTTGAAGAAATGCGTCTATCCAATAAGCAACAAATCACTGTAGAAGATACAGGTGAAAAATTTGCTGAATCTGAGTTTGAAGAACCTGTGTCAGAGGATGAACATCCTCCTTTTAATCCTGAAACCGAAGACTTTACAATGACAGAGAATCCTATGCTCCGTCATCGAAATGTAGCTGCAACGAGTGCTATGGAAATGGTGGATTAGGCAGTTTGAGCACGTGTCACACTTAATTGCTCTTCTATAAACTTCAAATAACCTTCAGGTGTGCGATCTCCTTGAAATTCAATTGTCTTTCCATCGGCTGTCTCCAATAAAAAGGTAGGAAATCCTTTGATTCCTTTCGCTGCAATTTCTTCAGGCTTTTCACTTTGTTCTACCATACGAACTTGAATGTTTTTTCCAGCGACTGTTACAAATCCATTCTTTGCCCATTCTGTAAAAGCGGGTTTAATTGTTTTGCAATGAGGACACCACTCGGCATAATACAATGTAAATGTATCTGCTGCATTCGCAATATTATTCTGAAAACCCTCTTTTGAGCGTTGAATAAAACGGAGTAAAACTAAAAGGCCTATGATTACACCAAGCAAATAAATGAATCGTGTCTTCATTCTCTAAAGGTCATTTATATTTTTAATTAGCAACCACCACGAAGACGGAGAACTAAGTGAAGAGTAGATTCCTTCTGGATATTGTAGTCAGCAAGAGTGCGATTGTCTTCAAGCTGTTTGCCAGCGAAGATAAGACGCTGTTGATCGGGAGGAATACCTTCTTTATCCTGAATCTTTTGCTTGACACTCTCAATAGTATCAGAAGGTTCTACATCAAGAGTAATAGTCTTGCCAGTAAGAGTTTTGATGAATACCTGCATCTCTATGGTTCTACCCTAGAAATTTCGCTTTAGCCTTTCAATTTTGGAAAGTGGAGGGTTGGGGTTGAAAACGTGGTGGAACATAGGTCGGAGAGACTTTGGATTGAAGTTGAAATGACATAGTGGCTAAGGCCTCCGTAGCATTTTTTTTGTAGTCAACCACGTCTTGTGGAGAAAGAAGCGGTTGCACATGGGAGCTTGGATCATAGGTCCAACCTAGAAGTTGTAGAACACGAGGGACTAGAATACTAAAAGGTCGGAAGGACAACATGGTGGTACGTTTCTACCTCCAGCTGCGACATCAATTTTATCTCACTAGAATAGATGTCCTTGGAAGAACTACGTAGACAAGCATTAGCTGCCCGGGCAGAAATTTTGCGAGAAATTGAGGAAGAAATGGAAGAAGAGCATAGACGATTAAATGAAGCTGTGCGTGCAGCACGAAATGCAGAAAGAGCAGCCCAAAATGCAGAACGTGCAGCACGAAATGCGATTCGTTCAGCACGAGCGAATTTGCGAGCATCAAGGCCAGTAAAAACAAGAAAGAGAGCACCAGGTGCAAATTATGAAATTGCTGGAAGACCTGCTCATTTAGCACCTGGAGCACCTTTGCGAAGTGTCGAAGGAAAAAAACGTCATTCCCAAACGTTAGCTCTTACACGTGGGAAGCGTTCCAAAGCAAAGTATTAAACACGTTCTGTTGTCTGAGAACATAGGAGCAAAGCTCCTGAGGCATCAAACCATTCCAACTTGCTTACAACTTTTCCAGAAACACCTGAAGGCCATGTATCGGTACTTGTTTCATTATGATATCCAGCTGTTTTTGGGCAGACCGTTTGCGTGCACAAGTCTTCTGTAGAGGGAGTGAAGGGAATACCGTTCAAACTAAGAGAATACTTGGCAGTGCCTGAGTTCACCGTAAGACCTTCAGGAACTTGATAGTAAAACCAGTAGTCATAGGGTTGCCCAGCCACAGGGGGTTCTGGGCTGAAACTTTGGTCAATAATTTGAAAGATACTTTTTCCAGCACCACAATCGGCAACAGTAGAGGAACTGGGAGTAAACAATGCTGCTAGTCCAAAAGCAAGAAGAGCAAGAGTCTTGAACATTCTATACATGGTCTAAACTTTTTCCACTACTCAATTTTAGGGCAATGTCCATTCCAGTCTACCGAAACGGAAGTTGGATTCACTATGAGATTCCAGAGACTGGCACATCCATTTGGTCAAGTCGTTTAAAACTCAAAGCGGCCTCCTTGTATGCAACAGCAATTACAAAGGGGTTTTCAAAAGAAAGAAGTCTTGTCCTTACAGAATGTTGTATCAACAAACTTCTGTATGGAGTTACGTATTCCAAACAAATTGAACAAGAAATTCAAAGTCTTCATGTTTAGGGGTCACGCGGGAACAACATCATTCCCCACAAAATGAAAAAGAACAACAGTGCATGACCAAAAAATCCATATGCCGTAGGACACCCTGAATCTGACGCCATTTGTATGAACCCTCCAAGCAGACGTTGCGTCAACTTGAAGGTTTCAGGATTTGCGACTAAGAAAAAGACCAAGGTTGAATAAAAAGCATACTTGGCTTTCAAAGCCACATTGACCACATTTACTTGCCGAATGTCTTTAGAAAGGCTGGAAGTTGGCATTGCTCTCCTGTATTCTCTATACTAATTAAATAATCACGCATCAACATGAGAAAACAGTAAAAAAGAATAGCATAATTTACAGTGCCTTCCTTTGCAATCTTAATCCCTGTTGCATCAGCTGTAATATACTTATCTAAGATAACTTCATTAATAGCATCCTGGTGCTGTTGTAAATACTTTGTTATATTTTCTGCGAAGGTCATTGTTTTACTGGCGGCTGCAGTTGCGGAAGTTGCTGCAGTTGCAGTTTCACCTACGAATTCTGACATAAGTTTTTGAATATCTTCAGGAGAAAGTTTTTCTTTGCCTGCTAGAAGTGCTTCTCGTTTGGCATTATAATTTGCTCGCTCATTTTCATTCATGGTGGAATATATTGATGCTAGAGCTTTTTCTTGAAATTCTGTTGAAGGTTTGGGTTGTGGACTGTTCCCTAAGAATTTTCCAGTGTAGAGCTTTGCGATTTCATCCACTTGATTCAAAAGTTCTTTTGTATACTTAATTGATTTTGCTTGTTGTGTAGCATCTTTGGAAAATTCAAGATATTTTTTATCATCCGCTTCCAATGCTTTTGCCAGTGTTTGAATGACCCGAAAATATTCTTTAATGAGTGGAACTTTTTGATCCACTGCTTTATTCTTTGCATACAAACCCATCTTCGTATCACCCAATCGTTTTATACCAGTAGGGTCTGCAGGATCAGGTCCAGTCGTAAAGATAGAATTAAAAATATTGGATATTTGTTTTTCCTGCTGATAGTCAGGAGACGTTGTAGCATTTAGAATCATAGAGGGAAAGTTAGATTGAAAAAGAAAGGTTGTAAATAACACAAAATAGCACTGCATACTGCTTTCCGCTTTTCTCTCAGCAGCCAATGCAAGTGGACCAGAAGGTTTGGCAGCAGCCGCAAGGCGAGATACAATCGTATCCAAGGCCCCTTTTTCAGGCACCTCACCCAAAGCAGCAATACTCTCAGGAGTGCTTTTATCAGATGCAACTGCGAGCACAACATCGCGGAGCATTTGGTGAGCTTCCTTTGCCTTTCCTGCCGCCGAGCCTAAATCAGACTGTTGAGCAGCCAGTGCTGCATCAAATTCCTCTTTCGCTTTGGCTAATTCTCCTTGAAACTTTTGGGTCAAAGATGTTTGTGCCGCTGCAAGTTGTTCGCCTATGGAGCTTTCCAAAGCATCTTTTGCGGCTTCTACTTCTTCCACTTTGGCCTCTGCTGTCTCTGCACGTTTGCGTTGCGTAGCCTCTTCATTTGCCTTCGCTGTCAATGCTGCTTCTTTAGCCTGTAATAAAGAATTTTTTTCTCCTACTAGTCCCGTTTGTTTCTTAGCTTCTTCTTGACTATCAGCTAAGGCAATTTCCAACTGCTTTATTCTTGCAATTGCGTTATCACGTTCTTGAACAGCTTGACCTTTTGCTGCATTGGCGGCTTCTAGATCTGCTGTAAGTTTGGCCATGCCCGCAGTAGAGCCTTTTGCAGAAAGCTTCAATTCATCCGCTTCTTTTTTAGCGGCTCCTACTGCAATTTCTAACTCCGCTGCTTGCCGAGCGGCCGCTTCCAACGGTGCTCGGAGATTAATACGTTCTGCTTTATCTTTTGCTTCTTGATCCTTTGAATCTGTTTGTGCTTGTGCTAATGTTTGAATTTTATCTTGAAGAGCAAGCACCTCCTGCTTTGTTAAACCAAGCTGTTCATTCAGCTTCCGAAGTTCTTCTTTTTTAGCATTCAATTCTTGTTGAACAGCCGCTGCTGCTTTTTCTTGATCTTTTATTTGTTTTCGCAAGGAGCCAATATCATCATCTTTCGCTTTTATTAATTCTCCCTGTGTTGTAACGTCTCCACGAGCAGTCGCTAACTCACGAACCTTTTCAGCAAGTTCATTTGCTGAAGCCTTGGCGACTTTTTCTGCGGTGAGGCGAGCGGCTTCCTTTTCTGCGACCAACGCTTTCTGTTGATCTAATTGTTGTTGAAGTCCCCGCATATCAGTTTGGGCCTGATCCGCAATACCTTTTAATTTATCATTTTCTGCTCGTAATGCAGTCATATCCGTTGTAAGTGTTCCTATTTGAGCTTGACTGGCTTGAATTCGCCCTTCCAGGGCACGAACGCGTTCATCACATTGTCTTCTCAAGGTGTCTAATTCACCTTGACGTGCAGTAAGTTGTTTGATAGCATCATCGCGTTCTTGTGTTAATGTAGTAATTTGAGCATCCTTTCCCTTTTCTGCTGTGAGCTGAGCTTGTAAATCAGATACAAGTTTTGTGAGGGCATTTTTTTGATTTTCTAATAACAGTTTGGCTTGGTCAGCGGTATTTCGTTTGGATTCCAAGGCTGCTTTTTCTGCTTCCAAGGTCTTAATCTCCACAAGTAGGTCTTTGGGATATTGAAGAAGAGCATCTAAAACACTGTCTAAATCATCTTTATTCTTGACTCGTTTCCAAAAGGTATCAGTAGGTGGTAAGATAGAATGTATCTTTTTTAAAATATCTTCGCGGCATTTTTTTACACGTCGTTGGATTTCATCTTCCATGGCCTCAGGACTTAACTCCGTAGCTTCCAAGACACTTGCAATGGCTGGAGGAATCGGTAAGTCATTATCTGTGTAGCTTTCCAAAAAAGCATCAAACTTTTCTTTTAAAGGATGTCGCTCTAAACGAGAGACAAAGGCGGGGGCTGTCGGATCTGACTTCTTAAAATCATCAAGAGGATGATGGCTTTGAAGAACAAAAAACACAAACTGTTTTAATAATTCCACAACTTTTTCATCTGTTAAATCTTGTTGGAGTTCGCCATAGGCAATATCTTCTAAATAGATACAAAACTGTTGTTCATTATATGTATTGATAAACCGTTTGAGACGTAAATAATGTACCAAAAGCTGTCGTGCTAACATGGAATCTTGACCCTGCAGGGGTTCATTTTTCTTTGTTGTTACCATTTCATTAATCTTCGCTCGCAGCTCTTCAGGTGTCTTTATTCCTATATTAAATAATTGTTGTTCTAACACAGCTTTCCGATGAACAAGGCTTTTTAAAACAAGAGCTTTTTCTTCTTCTCCGCAAGGAGGAAAGGCTTGAATGACTTTGTCATCTAACTCTTCTCCTGAGTCAGTATTCACAACTTTTTTGAGTTTGTTTTGAAAGACTTCTCGCATTGTATTTTTAAGTAACAAAGCATCATTGCCGCTGATATCGGGTGGTATATAGTATCGGTCAAACTCTACAATGGAGGTTTCACTAGGAGCAAGACCGGTGGGTGTTAATGCAACATTTTCCCCTAAAATAGTAATTAAATTGTATTGAAATGAAGGTGCTGACATGCCTCTACCTGTATACGAAAAAGGTTTCTTCCATCGCCTAAACCCGTGGCACAAAGTATCTCTAGAAATGGACACTGAAACACCTGCCACTCAAAAACTGTTCAACCCTTGGAACCCAAATAACAAAGTCATTCAAGAAGCAGACATTACCCGTATTCTAAAGCGGTATGGTTGGAAAGGGCGTCTGAAAACACCTTCTGTATTTCAACAAGCCTGCGTCCATAAATCGTATGTGGATAGGTCGGATCAGTGGGCCCAAACAGGAGAAAAATGGGTAGTTGCTGAACGACCTCCGAATTGTCTTCCTCTCAGAGAAGCAGACAATGAAGAGTTAGAATTTATCGGAGATGGATTTGTAGGAAATAATATTGGTCTTTATCTAGCAAAACGCTACAAAGGTGAAGGCGAAGGATTCTTTACACGAATTCGCACCCGTATTGTAAATAATAATATGTTAGGGAGATTAGCAGTCAAAATTGGTCTCGCTCCTTTCCTCATCATAAGTCGTCATGTTGAAAATGTATGCAGCGGACGAGAAAATCTTGGAATTTTAGGATCCATGTTTGAAGCTTGGTTAGGAGCTTTATTTGAACACGACGATGACGGAAAGGGAAGAGGAGATATGTCTGTTCGAAATTTTATTACGACAGTCATTGAAGAACATATTGATTTTGTCGACATTATCACGGATGACACCAATTATAAAGACCAACTTCTACGATGGTTTCAGGCTCAGTATCACACACCTCCACGATACAAAGAAGTAGAAGTTGTAGGACCTCCTCATGATAGAGTCTTTACTATGGGTGTCCTTGATCCCTCAGGAAATGTAATTGCAACAGCAACGGCACGGAATAAGCAAGTAGCTGAGCAAGAAGCAAGTAGAATTGCTTTACAAAAGGTAAGCCCAATGCTTGCGGTATCTCCATCCGAATGAAAACAGCCTAGCAAATAGAAGGAATGTCGGGAAACCCCCTTAAGGAAGCGAAAGAAGGATCCAAACCACAGGCTCCTCTCAGACCGAAAATCACCATTCGCTTTACTCCGAAACCCAAACTGGAGGAACCAAGTGCGTCTGGCCTAACCGTTTTACCAAGTGATTCAGCTGCTGTTGCAGAAGATAAATCAGCAGCTCCTAGTTATAGTGCTGTTCCGAAACGAACAGGCATGTTTTCCAAAGGAGCACCTGTTGCTGGTTTGCCTCCCGGCAAAGTAACAAAAAAACCTATGCTATCACGTGCTGAACGTGTTGCTCGTCCGCTCATGGAAAACTCCGATGAGGAAGAGGAAGAAAATGAAAGAGAAGCCGCCCGTGTTGCGGAAGAAGAAACACCTCCCCCTCCTCCTCCCAAACCCAAAGTGACGGTTGTCGCCCCACCGCCTACACCCAAGGCAGAAGTGACTGTATTACCCTCTGTTGCCAAAGAATTTATGGGCATTGCTGTAAAACCAGAACGAAAATCCTATGCATTTGATGCAGTCAAACGTAGATTGACAGATGAAACAGTGGCTACACTCATTGAACTTGGAAAGCAATTAGATGAACTAAAGTTGGGTGGGTTAGACTTAGAAACAGGAGCAGGCCTTGAAAAAGAATCAGAAGGAGTGGGTGATAAGTCCAAATATGCCTTTGACAATGAACAATCGTTTGCCGAACCTATTACGGAAGCGAGTTTGACGCAATTGGATGACCTATTCCGCACACTTCAAATTCGTATGACCTACTTGTTAGGCAAGGGCTCCTTGGAAGAAGAAGGTGTTCCTCCTTTGTCGCAGGATAGAGACCTCCTGTTCCGATTAATTGCCTATGCTCCCAAATTTGCAAAAGAGAAGCCCAAACTTGCAGAGGAAGAACGGATTAAAGATTTAAAACTTTTATTTACTGACTCCATTGTTGCGACCTTAGTTGAATTAGAAACCACATTGAATGAATTGAAAGAAGGTGGGATTGAAATGGCTGATTTAAAAGTAACACCTCCTTCTGCGGAAGGTCAACCGCACGTCTACGAATTAGAGGATGGAAATACATTTTTAGTTGTAGAAAATGAGGAGGATAGACCCAAGCTAGAAGCCCGATTAAAAGAACTTTGGCCTCTGTTTCCCAATGGAAGCAAAATCACGTTAACAAAACTGATTGGATTTGGGCCCTTTGATGAAGAAGGAACACCACTCCAATTGGATTTAGGTGTGCTCACAGAACTTTTTAGTTTGGCAAAGAGAGAAAAATTAGACACCAAAATTTCTAAAGAAATTCTACGGGAACTTGCTGAAAAAGAAGAAGCAGAGCGTATCAAAACACTGGAGGGCACACCCTATGAACCCTTTGTAGGACCCATTGAAGAGGAATTTTCAAAAACACCGTATGAAGTGACAACGGATTCTGCATATACTCCTGGAAAATACACGGACCGTATGGGGAGGGAAGCAACGCTTCCTAAGCAGCAAGGATTTATCCCCACCACGCGACGTGCATTTGGATATTTCATTTTGGACAAATTCAGACGGTATATGTTGGAACCTCTCGAGAAGCTGGATCCAAACGCCTGCCAAGCCTTTGGAGATAGTTCTTCTGAAACGCAAATCTACCAGTATCAGAAATTTGTTCGTGACTACATATCCTTTATGACACCGTATCGTGGAGTTCTTGTCTACCACGGTCTAGGTTCAGGAAAGACCTGCACAGCTATTGCGGCATCAGAAGCTCTTCTTGCTTCTGGTGGTAAGCAACGCATTATTATCATGACACCGTTTTCTCTCCGAAAAAACTTTATTCAACAGATTACATTCTGTGGGTTTCGTCATTTTCGTCTTTTGAATTTCTGGACTCCTCATGAATACAAGGCATCCGATGGAAAAAATGCTCTTTGGCTCTTTGCTACAAGCGTTATGAGAATCCCAGAAACCTATATGATACCCAGACGTGGAAGAACACTCCGTATTTGGATTCCTGATTTGAATAAGCCTCAATCCGAAGAAAATTATACCAAACTCAGTGGAACAGATCAGGCTGAAATACGTGACCAAATTTATGAGACATTAGTCTTTGATCCAGATAAAAAGAAAAATGGTCTCATTTGGTTTATTAATTATAACGGTATCTCTGCATCAAAACTTCGTGACTTAGCCTGTAAGCCTACGCATGATGTCTTTGACAACGCAGTGATTGTGATTGATGAAATTCACAATTTAGTTCGTTTGATGCAAGGAACCATTGACCCATATTTGAAAAAGATAATAGAAGGAGAAGTGAAAGCGGAAACGATGAAACAAGCAAAGTTTTTAGATCCAGATAGATTTACATCCAATCCTTGGAGTCCCAAATTCTGTGGCCGAACCATGAATTACAAACGTGGGTATTTATTTTACAGATTACTCGTCGGAGCCAAAAATACAAAGATAGTAGGATTGTCAGGAACACCCTTAATTAATTTTCCAGAAGAGCTTGGTATTTTAGCCAATGTTCTGCATGGCTACAATTACATTTATAAGGCGACTATGCAGAAAGTGAAAGAAACCAATGGCGACAAACAAATTGTAGAAGGTTTAAGAAAAATGGCGGAAGGAACTGATGCCTCTAATTTTTGTCCTTATATAGATTTCTACGAAACATTGATTAATGATAGACTAGCCACAATTGAATTTACCTTTACCCTCTTACCTGAAGGATATCGGAAAATTCAAGGACAATTAGGAGTAGAACGAATCCCCTTTACTGAAACTTTGTTAGATACAGCAGCAAAACTGGAACTTGTCAAAGCTTGTATCACAAAAGTTATGAAGACTGTTAATACAGTGTATGCCTATACAGGAAACATTGTAGAAACAGCAGAGCCTTTACTCCCTGTCATGGGAGAGCCTTCCATTCCGAACAATGCTGCTATGGATGATTCGTTTAAGGGTCGTTTCGTGAGCCCAGGTGATGGCACAAGTATTATCAATGGGCAAGTCTTATTCAAACGGTTGAGTGGCTTGATATCATATTACAAAGGGTCACGCAAAGATTTAATGCCTGAAGTAAAGGAGGGAGATGACACAATTGTCATGGTGCCCATGTCCTTGGACCAACAAAAGAAATACAATGCCATTCGTTTGGCTGAAATTCAGGTGGAAAAACGGAAAGAGCAACAGAGACGACAAGGAGCCACAGGTCGCAGTGATGATGCAGAATTACAGAAACTTGCATCCTCCCAAAACTACCGCATGGCCTCTCGTCAAGCGTGTAATTTTGTGTTTCCTGATGGGTTTACAAGACCTCGTCCACTCACCGCGGAACAAGCCAAACAAGCCGATGAATTTGGAGGCTCCCTTGATGATTTATTAGGAGAAGAGGAAACTCCTGAAGCATCTGCATTAGTGCGTGATAAGGCAGAAGAGGCGGCGGCAAGCGAGGAAGCAAGACGGGACGCAGAACAAGCTAGACAAGACGACGAGGCTGTAAGCAGACAGCAAGAAGCAGAGGAAATTGAAGCAGAAAAGGCCAAATTAAGAGCTCAAGGCAAAGCAGAAGGAGAAATCCAATTAGCTGTAAAAGCTATCCAAGACAGATATGAAGAACAGCGTCAAGGAGAATTACTTTTGGCAGCAGCATTACCTGGATCGACAGAAGAACCCCGTGAGGCGTTATCAGCGGAACAAAAACGCTGTTTAGCCAATATGTTAGAGGGTGAAACCTATCAGGCTGCAATTAATCGTGCGAAGGAATGTTTATCAACATTGGGTTCTGCCAATTTGTTACTCAAAGACCCTCGTGAACCATCTCGTAGTCCTCTTGGTCGTTGGAGTCCCAAATACAAAGCGATTTTAGAAAACATTGAGGGTGTAAATGGAAGCAGTTTAGTCTACAGTCAATTCTTAGGAATGGAAGGCATTGGTATATTTACCATTGTCATGAAAGCGAATGGGTATGTGCCTATCAAAATAGTTTCTCGTGGAGGGCAATTTGAATTTGATGAAGAAACAGAAGCCTCTATTCGCAAAGGACCTGCAGCCAATGAAAAGCGATTTATTTTGTTCACAGGCGGTGAAGAAGAAGAAGTTCGCAAAACCAATATAGACATTTTCAATGCGAAATACGGAGAACTTCCAACCAAAATTAAGGAAGTGTTGTTGGCTTCAGGCTTCACCCAAGAAGTTGGAAACAAGCGGGGTGAACTTTGTCGTGTCTTCTGTATTACCGCTGCAGGAGCAGAAGGTCTTTCTCTCAAAAACGTCCGTGGTGTTCACATTATGGAACCCTATTGGAACGACGTGCGTATGGCTCAGGTCAAGGGACGTGCCATTCGTATATGTTCTCATCAAGAACTTCCTCTTTCAGAGCGTAATGTCAAAATTTACACGTATATCACTGTCTATAGTCGTGAAGCTCAAGAAGCCAAAGGAGACCCTCGTGAAGGTGAGAAACAAAAATGGGCCATTCCTCAAGAAATTTGGAATCGTGATGGAATTAACCGTGCCACAGCAGAAAGTTACGGAATAAGCACATCTCGTGATGATTATGCCCTAACCAGTGATGAACGTTTGTATTATATTAGTGAAAAGAAGAAGAAATTAGTGGAAAACTTAATTATTCTAATGAAGTCTGCAGCAGCGGACTGCACACTCAATTACAAACAAAACATGGATGGCACGTTTATTTGTCGTATGTTAGGTAATGAAGGAGATTTCTTGTATCACCCTAGTTTACAGCGTGACTTTGAACTGAATAAACGTGATGAGATGGGAGATTTGTTTACTGTTCCTCCTGCTGAAAAAGAGAAAGTCAAAGCTGCCTTGGCCAAACTAACCTTTGAAGAAGAAAAAGAGGAGCAAGACGAGGAAAAGGAAGAGGAAAAGGAAGCAGCTCCAAAACCCAAAGAAGAGGAAGAGGCAGCACCCCAAGGAGAGGAAGCTCCCAAACCTCCTCCAAAAGCAGAAGCTCCCAAACCTCCTCCAAAGGCAGAGGCACCCAAACCCAAAGCAGCCCCTGCTCCAAAACGTATTTCGTATCCGATTGCAACAAAGACCAAAGCAGGAGAACAGAAACAATTTGTTGTCTCGGCTATGCCAACCGTTGGTGCTGATGGTTCCATTACTGTGAGTGAATTCTTAGTCTATGACAAAGCAGACACAGGATTTAC
>JACCDO012304643.1_pt1 | contig 15714 bp, 12 predicted proteins | sample 7446101 | NCBI WGS metagenome assembly JACCDO01 (sample SAMN15323440, study PRJNA562643) | freshwater metagenome | isolation source: river surface water | place: USA:Blue River Watershed | collected 2017-08-16
TGTCAGTATATGCGACTACCGCTGGGATTATACATGTATATTTACGGCAGAGTCCTACTACTATACAGTTACTCACCTACCGTTACGTTCTATGCAGAGATAAAGCAAGATGCTCTTAGCAAACAAATATAGTATATTTCTGTATACATCCAACAGATTGCAATTAGTTGCCTTCTCACAGCGTAAAGAATTTGACTTCAGCGCCTGGGCCGCTTGGAATAACAGCATAACAGGGTCCTGCATGACCGACAAAGTTCTTGAGACTGTCTTGGTAAGTCTTACAGATAAAGAATATGGTAAACATCCGATAGCTACCACGAGTTGTTTCAAACAAACATTACTGTAAATCAAATTGATTATCAAAAACAACTTGTATAAATGAAGATATATGTCTTACTAATATTGTTTTTGATGATGAATAACATCGAATATATAAAGAATGATGAGATATTGCCGGGTCCTATAACAGTTGCCATGATACATGATTTACCACAAGTAAATGATCGATTTCATAAAATGGGACATGAACATGCTCAAAAGTTTCTAGAGACAGTATTTCAACCTAATCCAATAGTTGAGCGTCAAGTATGGCCTGGAATATATACTTCTAATTGCATGGGTGTACATTTTAAAGATACTACATCATTTAATAAGGCACATAAACCGGGATTTCAGAGAGGATTACTTCTTGCTCATCGTCAAATATGGGAAGATTTTGCAAGAAAACATCATAATATTCCAGAGAACATATCTGATTTTGAAAGTCCAAAATTAGTAATATTCGAAGACGATGCGATGGAGATAGACCCAAGAGTGCATGATATCGCATTTCAATCAGTTCGAAATATGACAAAAGACTTGCATTTATTAGGTTTATGTTATGATAGAAACCCAGGAAAAAAAGTACCTGAATGTACTCATGCATATGCACTAACAGTAAGAGGTTGTAGGAAGTTGTTTGCTAACATTGATCAATGTTGTAGGGCAGGACAATTAGATGCACAATTTCAATTATTAGGAAAAGAAGGTTTAATAACTTGGTCCAATGCACCAGCTAGCACACCATATAATCTAACGGATAAATACATTCAAAACAACACAGTATCAGTTGGATATACAATTGAATTTGGCAATCAAATCGGCGGCTTGTTCTATCAAGTTAGATTTGATAACCTTGTTCCGTTAGAAGAGGGTCAGCTGTATCGGGGTCAGTGGCCAAATCATAAACCTATTTATTTGTTTCAAAATGGGTCTTTGCACAGATTTCCAAGTCTGGAAACTTTCTCTAAAATGGGATATGACTTCGTTAAAATGCCAGTTACAAGTTTACCATACTTCCAAATTCAACGAGAAGAAAAAGAAGGAATTCCTCCTGTATAACTGTAATTAGAGAATTGTCATATATACACCTCTATTTCTATTTAGATTTCTACTACTGGTACGGGTGCAATTACAGCGTACTTTAGAATAGCTAGAGGTGCGCTAAGACCTGCAAATGCGACGTTAAGAAAGGGGACTTGGGCTTAACCTTCTCTTTCTCTTCATATTCCACACCTTTCCAAAAATTGTCGAAGATCTCCCATATTACAGGTACTTGTTGGTGTGAAGGTGCCATTGCGGCGCAATATAAGAAAAGGATATGAAGGAAGAGCGTAAGAAAGAGGACGCACATCTCATATGTCCAATCGCATACTCGGATCCAGAGAATATATACAATTTAATTGAAAATGAGTTAATTAGTCGAATTCCTTTGAAAAATATTGTTTGGAAGAATCCCGTCTCGTCTGTGAGCACGACGCTGCCATTGTTGCCTATCCGCTTCATGGAGGCTGGCCACTCGCTCTTCAAGGATATCGATCATCCATTCCGATGGTTTCTTGCACCATATGTCAATCTCTTTTTGGTGGGTATTCAAAGTTTAGATTCGTTTAAAACACTTCGGTCTACACTACGGACTTGGGTAGACTCCCACAGCGGCATCAATAGATCATCTTGGTTGATAGTATATGTCCCGTTAGGAACGCAATCATTAGATACATACAATAAAATATATTCAAAAATTGCAAGTGAATTTTGTATCGAGAAAGCTGGTGATAGATCAGTTATGGTGCTTACAAGCTCAGTCACTGCAGCAATATCACCAACATTGCCCAGCGTTGGCACTGCATCCTTCGATGAATTGATAGGTAAATTATCGGAAGGTATTGTATCCTCATTCCAGCAAAGAACTCTGAAATATGACACTGATATAAGACGCTTAGACGCTGTGCGAGGCACTCCACAGTTAGATTTTAGGCAACTATTTCTGGTAAAAGAGTCGTTAGCTCTGATGCATCAAATGATGCAGTGCCCCAACGATGCGCTAGTGCAATATGAAGAGTTGGAAGCATTATTGGCGTTTGCACCAAGTAATTTGTTACCCGTCAATGACTGGCCCATGGTAGCAGGGGAATCCGTAAAGAATCCCATTAAAAAGAAGAAAGAAGTGAAAGCAGATGAGAGTACTGCCTCTGGTACCACTGAAACACTGCCACCTCCACCGCCTACTACACCACCACCAGCCAATGTCTCACCTAATGGGGGTAGTAGTGGGACATTGAAAGAGAAAGATGCGTGGACGGAGTGCTGCAAGCAGGGCGATGACGTGCTGATTTACTCGATTAACGAAGCAAGAATCAAGCTATTAAAGAATAAAATGAGCTTGTTGGAGCTGCAACGTTACGTATTTAGCCGTCAATTCTACTTCTTGCAGATGCTAGACAAGCCCGTTACATGCGCCGAGAAGGGATTTGCATACGTTAGAGCCACTTATGAGTCTATTTATTCCCGTTTATTGCAACTAAAATCCTCAACTAGTGCTTCTAATACAGCTGTAAGTGGCGACAACAGTGGTGAGGCGACAGCTTCACCTATTACCTGGCTTGAAGTACGATTTAAACAGTGTGACCTGTGGACTGTCGCTGCTGGGTTGCGCGTAGCATTGGACTGTTGGGCCATCACCGCCGACACCGCGGTCGCGGATGAAGAGCCAGCCAAGAAAGCCCAAGTGCGGGAGGTCACCCGCAGATTATGTGATATTCTGCAGTATATCACCTCAAAATTCAAGTTACTCACAACATATTCAGGGGAGAATGGCGCAGGTAACGCGGTGGACTATGACCGGACCACGCAGGGGATCCTCGCAGCCATTCAATCGTGGGAGGAGTCGGACAACTTCAGTGCAATAAATTCTCATTTATTTACAAGTATACAACCAGTGCGAAGCATGTCAACGGCGCCAACAACTCCAACGAATGCAACTGTTTCTTACCACATCAAACGGGATTTAGGGGATATCCTCGATGTGCCATTTTACGAGTTCACCCAGTTATTCACTGGGACATTGAACCAACGGCTCCGGAGTATGATGACGTACTGCTGGGGGACCCTCGCCTTGTCTGCGTCACCGGTACCAGAGGTGAGACCTAGTGAAGATGGTGTGGATGCACCGAAAATCAAGGTTAATTACAGCGGTTTGTCGAATATTTACTTGAAGATAACGGACAGGTTCAAGTACTACCACGCCCTGCTCAGCATCACCCTGTTGCGGCTTCGGACGGAGTTCGAGTTGCTCTCGGATAGAAGAAGGTTTGCATATACAAGTATGCTGCGAAATGCTGATGTTTTGCTGTGTAACGGCTACTTCACAGTAGCATTGAGACTATACAACGAAGCATTTGCAAGTGTTGGTGTGTCTCACGTGCAGCGGCGACCTGGTAGCTCCATCATCATGTCCCCCATCAAGTCCATGGTGGTATCTAGCAACCAAATCCCTGTAAAAATTTCTTCGGTTGTCACCGAGAACCACGCCAGAGCTAACGGTAACTCTTTGAACTTATGGCCGTTAATTCGTGGGCAAATTTTACGTAAAATCTTAGTATGTGCTCGTTGCCTCGACGATATCTACGCTTACAGTGTGGCTGCGTTGCAGCTCATCGCATTGCGGCACCACGAGCCCCAAGTCGCAAGCCCGCTTATTGGAGGTGAGTCTCAAGCCGAGTCCTTCTGCGGCCGCCTCCTGCATGACGTCCTGCACTTAGTGTCGCATTCTCCTTCACTGGATGACTATCGCCGCATTTTATTGCCGTTAAAACCCTTCTTTGAAACGTCAGTTAAGTTTGAAATCAAGGAGAACAGCGGCGGCGCGGCGGAAGGGGCTGTGGAGGCCGCCGCAAGACTTAGTTATGAGACCAAAATACTTCTAGAAGAAAAGTTTTTACAGGTCCCAATCGTGTCCTTCGACGCGGGCCATCGCCATGAAGTGGAAGTGGTGCTGCGCAGCACATTCAACGTGGAAGTAACCGTTGACAGCATCCATATAGTGTACCGCGACTTCTCAGTGGATACTATTGCAACGTCATTGACGGAGACACCTATGCTCGATGACCGCGGATCCCTGGACCCTAACGACAGCTGCGTTACACTGAGTCCCGTGAGTGCGAGTAAGATTGTGATCAAACCTGGTGATCAGACGCTACTCTTTCATATGTTGCCGCGTTATACCGGTGAGTTTCGCATTGCGCAAGTCCGAATTATGGTGGGAACCCTCGTATTTGAAGAGAATATTAACCTAACCACGCTGGGTGACGTAGCGGATCTCTTTAGTACGCACGGATTGCTGCGCATTGAGCCAGCTAGTACGTTACTCTCTTTGGCTTGCAACTGCTCGTCATTCACGCCGGTTTGCCAAGAAGATGTGATGAATATTACCTTCAAGACACTAGCTAGCGATGAGATACACAACTTGGAGCTGGCGTTGCAGAGTAGTAGTAACCCGGGATCCGACCGCAGGTTAGTGACTTCAACACCCACGAGTGACGCCAGTGAAGGCAGCACCGGTCTTGCTCATGACCCGCCATCAAGCCTGCTGTTCAGCAGTTGTAACAAGTGGGCGGTGGCGTTGTACACGGCCGAAGAGGTGGTGAATGCGCCGTTAATTGACACTAAAAACGATAATTTGTTACAGATTTCCCGTATTTGCAACGTTAACGGCACGTTCCACGTGCAGGTTCCGTTCTCCATCGAAGTGCCTGATTCCGGCGTCAGCCGGCAGACGAGCACCGTGTCTGAGCTCTTGAAATCCCAATTTCTTTACGAAGTTACGGTGACACTTCACGGCTCCTTGCACCGTAACGGCTGTGTCATTCCGTTCACTATATCCTCATCAGCGAATATAAAAGGCGGCTACACGTTCCACACCAGCTCTAGTGCAACGGCTGTTGTATCCGGAAGCCGTGCTACAGGCTTATTCATGAACCAGCTGACTATAGTGAACATAACCAGCTCTCCATTCGACATCATGTCGTACGAGTTGTCCTGCGTCAACATCCCCAACGCGTCGGACCAGCTGACGGTGCAAGATGGTCGCTGGCCTAGTACCTACCTGCTGAATTGCGTTGATGACGACATAGGTCACGCCGATCCCTCGCAGGTTAGTGAGTCGCCGCTGGTTAACATCCTGGCTAATGAGGAGTACAGCAAGGCAATCACACTCGATATCCAGTACCCCTCGAACCAGCCACCGCAGCAGTCAGGCGCGAATATCGGCAACAGACTACTGGCTAGGTCCTCCATCAGTAACATCACGCTAGTCCCGACTATTAACGTGTACTACCGGCGTAATGAGGACGTGTCTATATTTAACGCCATGAAGAAGAAGCTGTTGACCCGCAGCAATGACACCTGCACCACCAAGATGTTCAAGTATATGATCCCACTTTCCTTTCCATCAATCGAGCAACAGCTTCTAGCCAAGCTACAAGTGAGTATTCTTGATCACCGCCCAGCTGTGCCAATAGGGGTACCGTTCACCCTGACCTACCAACTGCTTTCCACCAGTGAAAGCAGTCTCTATTGCAACCAAGTCTACAGCGACTGCATCGAGTCCATCACCATCAACAGTGTCGAGCTGCCGGTTACTACCTCTTGGTTGTATGTTGGATGCAACAAGCGTCAATGCAGTCAACTAGTTCTCAACAGCAACGACAGCCAAGACTTTTCTTTCACTGTGATACCAGTAGAAGCGGGACTAAATATCAAGTTGCCGCAGCTCCGCTTGTCATACACAGTCACTTACCGCGATAACAAGGTCAGTAAAAGCCTGCATTCAACTGTTGCAACGACGGACGTGAAATGCGTGACAGTCAAGGCTAGCGGCGACCAAGAGACTTATAAAGTATATACTTTTGTTGAATTGTAACAATATAAACATATTTAACTATTGCAAGCAAGCGAGCACATGCTCATTCACACTCTTTTGGGCGAGTTATAAGGCTACTCGCTACTCGTCACTGCATTTTCACTGCCAGCTTTGCTACTGGCCTCATCCTCTCCGTTACTAGCTGCTGCTGCACTAGCTTGGTTTTCTGTGAAATGCGCAGCTAGCGCTTCCATGGCGCTTTTGTAGTCATCATTGCTCTTCACAAGTGAAAATGCAGATAGAACATGGCGGAAGTAATCAATCCACGAGGACTCATTCATAACGTTTCCTGGATCAGCACTCGCATAAGGCGGTATCCACTCATACGTGCTCCCATTTAGCGTGAATCCCAGCACTTCCAACAGCTTATCGTGGCCTTCAAGTGGCTGCACATTGCTCTTGTAGCTGTTATTAGTAGTTGATATCTTCCTATACCTAGGTACATTGATATTTTCAACGATATTATTGATATACAAGTGTAATGACTGCACGGCAGATTGCAAAGTTTTGTAAGACACGTTAAGCAGCAACGCCTTCTCAACGGCGCCGTTGAAGCAGTCTTTAAACTTTGATTTAATATCTGAAACCATTTCTTCTTGAGTTAGTATTTTTTTGATAATAGGTGTTCTTTGAGGGGAATTTGTTAATACAATTTCCTTGATTGTTTTCACTTCATCACTTAGCGCATTTGTTACTTGAAATAGCTGCTCTGCCCATCTTGGCGGGTCAGTACTCGACACATTCTTTTCTAACAGCTCTACAATTGCACCTAATTGTTCATTACCTTGGTAATCTTTCATTGGAAAAGACGAGACTTGGCTACTTCCCATGTCCTGGATGTCTTGCTGGTAACCCGGCTGACTGTATTGATAGTCAGCGTAGTCTAGTTGCCCCGAACCATCAGTATTAGTAATGTTATCATCATCTTTCGTCATGTAATACGTCACTACTCCAGCACCTAGTGCCACCGCCAGAGGAGCTATTTCCCACAAAAAATCAAGGAGTTTCCCCTGCGATGTCATGACCCGTCTCGTTATTTCTTACTTCAAGGTTTTAGCTTCTAATTCTTCTCCTACTCTTCTTCTTTTTCTTCTTTCTTTTTTTCGACCTTTTTTCTCTTCTCCATTGTCCACACCCATAATTACACTTTCTGAAGGAAAAGAAAAGATAAGAAGAATGAGTTGTTGGCTTGCATTTGCCATTTTTTACAGAGACGTTGACGAGGCAAAGACCGTTTTTGACTTAATAAATGAATATAATAGTTCCTGCGACGAGGAGTTTCGAGCTGTCGATGTGACTCATTGCAAGATTGTGAAGCCTCTCCGCAATCACATAGGCAAGCTAATTAGAAGAGGATTTGTTTGTTTATTCGCAGTCAATTCCATCGTAGCTAAAACAATTTTGAGTGAATACTTTGCAACAAAAAGGCAAATCTTGATTTGTTTGGAGACTCTGGTATACTCAATGAAGCTCAAACCTGGCGAGAGTTATCCACTTCCATGTGAGTTTTGTATGCAACATTTCGGTCCACGGTCTTCATGGTTTGTTCCACATATTGAGCTACTGCATGGAAAGCTTAGTGACGCAGAAATGGAAACGAAATTCCTAGAATTTATTGAGCGTAATAATTATAGTAACTGAGGAAATTGGCTAGTCGCGGTACTCTCCCGAAATCTATTCTCATTCTTCTCTCCTATTTCCTATTTCCTATTTCCTATTTCCTATTTCCTGTTTCCGAATTCTGCCTCTACTTAAATCCCTGCTTGGACTCCCGGAACTCCAGAGATGCGCTGGTTTCCTACTGCAAAATTCTGCAAGATACGGACTGGACTACTCCTGTTAATTGAGTGCGTTCACAGTTAGCAAGTTAGAACATTAAAATGGACAAAAAGGAAGCGGTAGTTGTTGGGAAATCAGGTAAAAAGATATGTTGCAGTTGTCCTGAAACGAAGCAAGCTCGTGATGAATGTGTGGTAAAACATGGAGAGAATAAGTGTTCTGATAAGATCGAGGCACACAAACAATGTCTTCGGGCAGAGGGTTTTACTGTTGCTTAGATATGCATCTATAGTCAGGTGAAATCATCAATTATTGCGAAATAAAATAATGAAATCAATAGACAATATAATTTTCACAAATAATGTAGCTGTAGTGTAACTAATAGTCATCGGAATATAATTCTCCTTGCACCAACAGTTGTCTTAATACTTAGATCTCTTTCAATAATCTATAGCACTCATGTATATTGTGTAATATTACTCATATTTTTCTACAAGTAACCACAAGAATAGTAACAGTTGACTGATTCAGTCTGATATGTGAACAGTGTGACATAAATAATATTCCTGCATTCATCTCTCTACTACAAGGGCGTGAATTAGATGCAAAACAACCCAAAGTCAAGAAAAAATAAATAGTTTATTTACAGCATCAAATCTCTATAGTACAACATATGTTCACACTTTCAGCTAAAGATTCCTTTTTTCTCTTTTTTCTCAACGGTTTCTTTAGGTTTAATAATTGGTTCAGGCAACTCTTTGATATCAATGAGACGAATATTCTTAAATACTCGCCAACGAGACTTATCATCATATGGAACACCTCGCACAGCAATAGCGTATCCATCGACCCCATATAGACTAGATAATTTGCTCCATGCTTCTAGCGATATTCTTCTATAATGACCAGGTGATTCTGGATTAATCGCATCAACTTTAAAATTAGGTGGTTCTAATGTACTTTTAGGTCTATATTTAACTTCACCACCTACAACTTCTTGTACCAATAGCGACATCATATCAATTGGTCCTGGCTCCTCACCGGTTAATTTTAAATGAGCAAATAATAACCATTTCTTAATCCATCTAGAAGGAACTATCATCCATACCTTAGTCTCATCTGATTCATCAGAATCATCTGCTTGTAGTATAGATAGTACTTCTTGTTCACGTACACGACTTGATTGTCCATAACGAAGATTGCCATCCTGATCCCAGTATATCTTTGGGACATCATATATTAGATCTCTTGGTTTCAATAATACATCTAATTGTTGGGATGCATAGGTAGATATATCACTTAGCACACTATTACTTCTATCTTTATTATCATCATCTTTCTTGGATTCACTATTCCCCATTATACAGGTATTGTTGCCGTCTAATTTACTAGAATACACAACAAGTCACAAAGTTTAACTTGCACTGCTATGCTACTCTGAGAATAAGAACAAACGCCGCGATGGGAGGTCTCTCCTTCCTTCTACTTTTGAAGATATTTTGAGATGTTGAGGGCCGAGTGAGCTTGTACACTTCAGAAGACATACAGTTCCAACAGATTAGTTGTCCAGTTAACAGAGCTTCCTACCTCCAAAGCATCTAGAAATGTCAGAAATCGACGTGATTTTGGTCAACGAAAACTTCAAGTATGATAAATTGTTTGCACTTTTGAACGCGAATAAAGTAATTAAAAGCAGCTCGAATGCAGTATGGGACATCATTTTGAAAGATTGCATCCCAAATCTAGCCATCAAAATAGTAACGATTCCTCCGTCGTATATAACCCATCAAACGGAGAAACTAGATGCGATAATTCGCTCCATCGAGCACCTTAATAATACGTTCGCTCATTGCTGTGTAATTGTACTCTGTGACAATGATTACAAGGATGTTAACGGCATGACAACATTTGATATAGTGAATTTAGCAAGTGATGTGAGTCATTGTCGCATATTCCAGGCATCATCCATCGACGATTGTGCATATATTATTAAGTACGCTAATATAGCTTTCAGTAATAAATCAAAGTATCAAGTACAGAAAGAGTATTTTATAAATCAACAATTGAATTTATCGTCGCCAAGCACAGCTAGAGCAGTCTATCAAGAGTATCTCAAGTTACTGAAGATTAACGAACAAGATATCGGAATCATCATTGACTATTTGCCTTCATTCACCGCCATGTTTCAGGTTAAAACCGATGATTTTGAGAGAAATTGTCCATGTGATATGGCTTCGATACAAAGCATCACTCACTTCTTAGGCCTGGATAATTATAACGTCAATAATACAGTGTAGTTTAGATCGAACGAATAATATGTGTTATAAACAGAATTTATATGATACAATATATACGAGTTATTTTAGTCAAAGTAGCCACGCTTTCTCTCTGTATCTCGTTTCGTTTGTAAGAAATCTTTAACTCTGGCTTGTCCTTCTTCCTTTGTTAAATCACCTAATGAGAACTGTAATATCGCCGCACCTATAATAATTGCTGCGCCAATAGTGATGATATAAATAGGATCAGGAAGCTCAGACACCTGCCCTGTTACATCAATTATATCTTCCTCACTTATACTGGTATCAGCAATCATCATACTATTCGCTTTTATCATTATATTATTGAAATTGTTCATATTTAAAACCATTTTAAATTGTCTCTGAGAGTTACGTGAGTTAACTGCCTGGAAACCATTCGTGAGTTGAAGCATGCATGCACACAGCATCACCGTCAGCAATAGGATGGTCATCTCTATATCTTTCCTCCTTTCTGAATGACTGTGTCTGCTTTGACACAACTGGAATCTGTGTCACAGTCATCCCAAATTTTCTTCGATCTGGGCCGGTCGATCAAGAGCTATTATCTTAATAGTTTGTGTACGTAAAGAGACGCCATCGCATGGCTTGCATCCCAGCACTTACACCACTTTCCACCAATCAAAACTACGCTGCTATTTCCCTTTCTTTCACTTATTAATAATTGGTGTGGATTGGATAGGCCAAACTCAAAAAGTTGTCGGAAGAAAAAATTTTGTAAGTAGTTTTCCAGCTCATTGCTTGCCATGGACGCCAGTGACAAATGCGAGAAAGACATTCCCATCTTGGAGTCTGACAAAGGAGGGAAACATCACAAAGAAGAGAAGAAAAGTCACAAGAAATCGAAAAAAGAAAAGAAGAGCAAAAAGCATAAAGATAAAAAGAAAGAGAAGAAAGAGAAGAAAGAGAAGAAAGAGAAACATCGTAAACGAGATCGCGATTCCTCCTCATCCTCTTCATCGTCTTCTTCTTCTTCTGACGATAATACAACACGAAGTAGTATAACTGGTAAAAAGATAAGATTACACAGAGAATTAACGGCAGAGGATTTGATAAGAGAGCAAGAGAGAAAAGCAAAGATACTATTTCTCAATGCTTCACTATAATTGGTTATACAATACTTTACAATTTGTTAAAACATTCCTTCTTTCCTTGATGATAGATTCCATGTGTGCTGGTATGACATTATTATCGCGTGTATTCCATACATCATCTGTCACTTCCACGCTTAAAGTTGCCGCATATAGTCCTTCTATCGCATCGTTCGAAGCTGGCAAAGTCGGATCACATAGTAACGAAGCAAACGAGGTTAGGCAGCTAGATATCTCATCCCGCATATTTTTTGTCAATGAGCGAAATAGCATCACAGATTCTAATGTTTGAGTATTTTGCAGATTCTGCGCGTAAAATCTATTCAGTTTCACGACGCTGTTGAATGACTCGCGCCAATAAGTCTTTTTTAATTGATAGCAAGTACTGCTGCCTTCCACAGTTGCACAGTTCATGTTGGCTCGCATTGTTTGTAATTTAAATAAGTAATAATACAACTGTTGATTCTTGCTGTCTGCAGTACCGTGCGCATTCGAGGTGAGCGGGTCAAGGATATATATGGCTTTGTCCGCCACTTCTAACACAAAGCCGTCATCAGCAGCTGAGTAGAATTTGGTGTAAATAAACTCAATGATTTCTATAGAAATATTGAGAAATAACTGAATTATATCGCTAATGTGAGCCGAGGACTCCACTGTCCCGTCGAGGACACTTCCGAGCAGCTGCTCTGCCTGCCTGAATTGCCACAGGAACAACTCCCTGATTCTGCTGTACTCCTCTATCACATCAATAGAATGTATATTGATGGTGTTATCGCCGTACAGACTCGGATCTAGCAGCCTTAGCGCCCGTTGCACGTTCTTATTAACGTATTCAATGTTCTGAATTGTAGCTGCAGCTGGTATCCCGGCGACCAAATTGACGCAGTCATTGATGACTATATTCGGTAACACGATGTGGTACCGCTGCATGAACTCCCTGGTTATCCCCAGTTGCGGGAGATCAGAGTCCTTCCTACACAGATTCTCATACGCCGATTTGAAGATATACTTCCTTAATTCATCGTCTAGACCCGCCAAATGCAGCACTTGGTGGTCCATTAATTGGTTTTTATACGCGGGAAACACGCTGTTTAATGCGTGAGGTGGCAGTAATGAGATGTAGTTTGAGCTGGTGCAGCGCAAGACGTCTTTGTAGTACATATCCGTGAACGCGCCTTGGTCCGAAAGCACGTCTTTATCATAATTTTCCCACCAAAATGTCAAGAAATCAGCAGTCCAATTGGACACTTTGAATATCATAAGACCGCTATTCATGACACCATTCTCTGGCTTTGTGTCATAGGACGCCACGATACTAGCATTTCCCGACGCATTTACTAATGAAATGAGATCGAATTCAAGATCTAATATGATGAGGTCGGTGTCAAGCCACACAATGTAGTCGTACTCGTGACTATGACCCTTCATCAATGAGAGCACCAACAGCACTTTATACCATCGAACATCTGCTACATTCGAGGGAATATCCGGAAAATAGTTATAATACATTTGATATGAATAGCGCATATGGGCTGCATAATGTGCATTAACAGCAGCATTCCATGCGCCGTATTCAGCAATTTTATCATTCATAAAAGATACCAGTAAAACCCGAGAGGTTTGATTGCTACCGTTAGTGACACACGCCATCAAGAATTCAGGAGAAACAATGTGATCACAACACATTGGTACGTCTGCAGCATGATTTCCAAGGATATCACTGTTGTAATGCTCAAGAGAATGCACTTGTGAGCCAGGGAGTAGCAGGAGAATAAAAACGACCAAGTAAACAGGTAAACAAAACATATCAGGACAAATTTACACTCTTAAAGCACCATTCTTTAGCAGCATTAATAATGCATGTACACTATCACGCGATCGCAACCCACAAGAGGGAGAAAGTGCTTCCTTTCCTCAGAGTATTTTCTATTCAGTGGGTGTGGAGTTGACTTTCCTCTTCGATTTTTGTTTTCTCTCCAAATTTTCAAAATTTTCAAAGTGAACAAGCTCAAGTTTCTCAAGGAGCAAAGAGTATGCTATGAGGCCATCGATGTCACTAGACGGCATGGGCTGGAATAGTATAGGTTGGAGGGATAGCTCCGATCGAACAGTGTTAAATAAGTTGTTTACACTATCAATGGGTTACTACTTGTGTACAAATATAATGCAACGAGTAGTTGGAAAGCTGGGGATACACATGGGTACATCACTTCCTAATGTATTTGTAGTGGGATTGGCGTCAACAGTGGTGTCCAATATAATGGCGATAAACGTGGCGAATACGATGGGGAAGTATGAATTGAAGTATGATAATGCTCATGGAGTATCAGTAACATCAAAAAATGTGCCCAAAGAAAGGTATTACCGACGGAATATCATCAAACAGTTTGTAGTTAGTATAGGCATTTTTGCATTGCTTGAGAATAAAATGTTTAAAACAGCTATACCATCAACATTATTAGATATTGGTGTATATGGGACAAATAGAGGCTCTATATTTGCTACAAGTCCAACGGCTACTGGCTCAGAAAGACTAAAAATACAACAACTAGGCAAGCTCTTCGGTTGCCATCATTGCGGTAATAGACAAATGCTTACCAGGAAATCATTTATAGCTGACCATATGCCGCCAACTAAAATAGTAAAGGATAGAAATAAATTTTGGTTGAGAAAGTTCTTTAAAAAGGTTGGCATAATCGGCGACATTACCCAACGACTATATCCTCAGTGCCAAAAATGCTTTTCGCTGCAAGGATCTGCTGTTAGAACAAATACTCATGAGTTAGTATATCATTTTCGACCTCGAATATTTCATTTAGCTCCTGCTCTCTCCTATCTTCTTTGTACAAAGAACAACGCCATCATTGAGTTTGTTGACCCGATTGTCAACCCAATTGTCGATTTTATTGATAATGTAATATAAATAAGTCTCCTCCTAGGCTCCTACCGTACACCGGTACATGCTCATTCAAAGTTTTGAACCAGTCGCCAGTTTGGTAAGGAGCAAAGTGAGTCACTGCGATTGGCTTGCAGTGTGCGAGGGAAGTCATCACAGAAAGAGCTACGGTATAGCAGGGACTTGTACTTTTTTGTCAGAATATCGTGTGATAAAAGGAAGGTATAATGGCTTCTGATTTAGCGAAGCAAGGTGAATACGACAAACTAAAGCAAGCGTTTGATGAGTACATCGAGACGAGTAAAGAGATCGAGAAGGAGCTCGAGGACAGTTTAGAGCAATCAGAAAAGACTATTTCAGAATTGAAAAGTAAGAAAGCAACTTTAGAGACGCAATTATCTGCAAGTAGAAAAGAAGAAAACATACTTCAGGATGAGATCAAGAAGACTAAGAACAGATTGAATACAATAGAAAGTGAGAAATTACAGCTAGAATTGCGCAATGAAGGCCTAGAAGACAAAGTTAGAATATTAGAGGCAACTGAAGAAGATTTAAAAGTAAGTATTCCCACTTCTATCATTTATTCATTCATTTATCCTATCATCTTTTAGCATAAACTAGAGCTGGCGGAAGAAGACAATATCTTCTTGAAAGGCGACATTGAAGAGTTACAAGCCGAGAAACGAAGAATTGAAACTCGTTTTAAAAATGAGTTAACTGAAATGCAATCAGAGTTAGCATCGAATAGCAAGACTGTGACCGATGTCGGGGCAGATAACAAGAAGTTGGAGGAGCAAACGCAGTTAATAGAGGCTTTAGAGCTAGAAATCGACGATTTAACTGTAAAATTAAATGAAGCAGAGCAGCAAAATACAGAGTTAAGTGATGAATTGAGTCGAATCACTGATGAGTTAGTGCAGCACCACAGTGACACTCAAATGATACAGAAGCAGTTAGATGAGGAGATAAAGAAACGGGCGGCCGCAGAAGCCGAGCAACTTAAGATAATTGAAACTCTAAACTTGAAAATTAATCATAGCGACAACGTGATTCTGCAACTAAGGCGAGACATGGAAGAGGTCAATACAAACCTACAAACTTCGACTAAACTGCACCAAGAAAAAGAGTTAGAATCGAATTCAATTCAAAAGAAGCTCATGGCCGACCTAGAGAGTAGTCATAGCAAGGAGCAGTCGCTAGAGCAGCAGCTATCATCGGCGCTAAGTGAGAAGGAGTCACAGCTCGCGAGAGTAGCACAGCTATCACAGGAACTAGAGAGCAGCAAAGACACGACGAAGCAACTACAGAGCCAGCTACAAGGAGTAGGTGCGGAAGGAGGAGAGCTGCAGAAGAAGATAGAAGAGAATGCAGCCACAATCCTTGAGCTAAGTAACA
>JACCDO010198064.1_pt1 | contig 15713 bp, 14 predicted proteins | sample 7446101 | NCBI WGS metagenome assembly JACCDO01 (sample SAMN15323440, study PRJNA562643) | freshwater metagenome | isolation source: river surface water | place: USA:Blue River Watershed | collected 2017-08-16
CTATCAGGAGTAACATAAAGAGGATTTGTTCGTGTTGGGATGTTAGTTGCATGCTCTAGCCGTGCAGATTCAATATAGTCTACTTTAAAATAATTAGCGATTATTATTTATTGAATGAGTTAGTCCGACATTCAACAAATATATAACTTCAAATAGAAGTCAATATGCGTCCGGCATACTGGGCACTTATTATCGGTTATTAGCTGTAAACATGAAATACAGCAGCAGACATGCATACATGGCTCTAAAACACAGTCTCGTGGTTTATCTAGACAAACTGTGCAGATAAGTTGGTTTTCGGTGGATGATTTTTGAGTCATACTAGCCATAGAACCTGATGTGTTGGAAGATGCCCTACTAAGTATAGCCTCAATAGAATCGGTGAAATCATGTAATAACTGACGTTCTCGTTGTGCAATTCTGTTTAACCTGTTAGTTATTTCATCCAAGTCATCAAAGTTAATTCTATTTGAGGCTAAGGTATATGGTGCATTGTTCGCAGTTGAATTTGAGTTCATGGTGTGTATATGCGCGTACGTGGCTAGATAGTATACCTTTGTTAGGTACTGGTGTTATTATGCGACTTATCATAATTTGACATTATTAATTAATTTTAGACAGTGGTAAAATGAGAAAATAATAAGAGGTCAGGGTTTAGCGACGGCTGGCAGATTTCTTGGTACGGCGGCTAGAACCCCGTTTGCTAGATTTACGCTTCTGGCTGCTTGTTTTCTTGCTAGGCTTGGGCTGCTGTGCGAGAACTGGATACGCAGGTTCGCGGCGTTGCACCATTGTTGGCATCATAGTGACCTTAGGCTGCATGAATTTATAGATTTTACCAGCCGGTTTGACAAATGCGGCTGTTGGTAGGCTGGCGGTAGAGCCTCCAGTCATCTGGCCGGATGCATTTGGATACGGTAAATATTCATCACCAACTAGGTTATTCTTAAAATCAACAACTCCAAAGCCTTTGTATTTGCCGGATGCTGCTTCAGAATAACGTCCGCTATTTCGACCAAAGTATTCGCTAGATATGGTAGACATGTTATGCTGGTGCTGTATGTTATGTATGTTATTGTGCTATATTATTAAATGCCAAGTTAATAATTATTGATTGGTCTACGTTATTAAAATCTTGCCGGCTAATAAAAAGATATAGGGTTATAGAGTACCATTCACGAGTGCGCAAAATGACAGAATTCAAATTAGACAATAAAGTGCTAGCAATGATTGCCGGCATATTGCTCATTGTCGTATGTGCCATTTATTGGAACCAAATTAATCCATCCAGCGCACGGCTAGAAGGCTTTTATCAAACAGCCATAAGCGAAAGTGAGTATGCAAATAGTCCCCGTGTCCCATTTGAATATGATAACCAGGAACCGGGTGATTTTCCGGAAACTGTATTCGAACGTTCTCTCCGTTCCACATTCGCAAAATACCCTGCTATGATATGCAGTTTCTTGCCTACTATGCGGTCTAGCCAATGTCGGGTGAACGGTCGCCAACTTGTAAAATACAAGTACCCGGTTCATACTATAAAGTTAACAAATGGAAAACGAGTTGCCGTATTCAATGATGGTCGGCTCTATCTGAAAACGCGTATGATTGACAAACTATGGCAAGGCCCGCTCCTAAATAGCATGCCCAACCGGACAGTTCCCCTTAGGATGGTAACACTCAATCCACAGGGTGACCGGCTAGTAGGTATCGGATATGATAACAAAGTCTATATTAAGTCATCGGTTGCGGAATCCGGTGAAATGGAGCTGGAATCCGAATGGCAGCCGATATTTGGCCTAGAAGGCTATATTTACCTAATGTATTCACATGATGAAGTAAATAATATAACCCGGATGGTACTTATTGACACGGATGGTAAAGTTAAAATTACCAATACCGATAAACCGGCTGATGGTGTCAGTGATTATGCCGTTGTTGGTGAACCTATTCTCAAGTTATTCGGAGATGCAGAAGGCTATATGATGGCTATTGATACCACATTTACACTCAAGACGTTTGAGACAAAGGACTGGTGGGCTAGCAAGTTCAGCCGGAAGTTTACTGGTAATCCCATGCCGGTATGTGATGTCATTTACGATAAGGACCAATTAATGTTCGGGTTGGTGTTTATGCCGAAGGTCGCTATGGTGGAAATCATGAAACAGGAAGAGCCGCATTTATTGGCTCCTTTTGTACCATTTGAGCTTAATAAGGCACTGGATAGTGCTATGAGCGACCGCCGGATGACTGACCGGACAATCATTAAGTCCAAGATGGGTATCTTGCCCACCATGGGTGCTAATGAAGAAGACGCATTGGATGATGATGTGAACATGGCACAACAACGGCAGATGCTTGCGGATAAGCAGAGGCTAAGACAGTTTTGCGCGGCTAGAGGGTTCGATACACAGGCTAACTATAAGAACTACTCTGTGTTGAAGGAAATAGATGCCAATAAGGAAAAAATAAATCAGTTGAATACGCTGATGAAGGACTTGGTAAGCTATGACCCTGATGCTAAACCTATCCAGGATGCTGCAATTAAGGCTTAGGGCTGAAGTGGCTGACCGGTTTTAATGGATGATACTATGCGAGGCCACCATACTGTACACAAGGATTTCATACTACAACTTGTTCCAATACTAATATTTCGGCCAATGTAATGGCTATCATGCCAATAATGCCAAATGTCCAATGGAATCTTTGGATTAAACCAAAATTCAATATGATTATCGGCAAATCCTACTTTTATGAGTAATATATTCGCTTTTTCGCTCTCTGCCAGTTTATAAGTGTATTTAACATCAATAAATGGTCGTTTGTCACACCGGATTTCGTTTATTTCACGGGTGACAGTGACTGACTGGCTCAAGGAGTGATTCAGGTGAGACATCATGTCCAATAGGTTATTTAAGTCGGATAACATGCTCGCAAGCGCCTTTGTTTTTTTGTCTAGTTTAGTAAGTACCTTATTGAGTTCGGGTAGTTGATGTTGATTGGTTAGCTGGTTGGTTGCATTGAGCACTGCATTTACATTGTTGATTATGGATGTTGTTAGGGCTTGTGTGTTCATTGTGGTTACTGTCACTCATTGGCGTGAGTAACAAACAATTTTTTCCGGTGATGGCTTGCATTTTGTTATCTTTATATATTAGTAAACAGGAAGTACACAAATAACACATAACACTGGCAAAATGGACACAATAAGAACCAGGCTATCTCTACTAATCGCGTTGGTAATCATAGGGTACTTTGTATGGCAGTTAACCAGACCTAACCCTTCTGAAAAAGTAAAGGAATCCGCGCCCATTGACCTGTTAACAACTGTTGAATCAGGATTAGAATCTGGTGGTCTAGCCGTGCTCGAATTATTCCAGACAGGTCAGGAGCTAGATGCTGCTCAAACTTATCAGGCCTACCTATCCGGTGATTTCACTCCTAAATACAAATCCGATTTAGCTAAACAATCCGGACCTTCTGTCAGCGAAACCATTTTTAAAGTGCCAATTGGCGCAGCGGTCCGTGAATTACTAGATTCAACAGTGGAATTAGCACCAGTTGACCCGAATGCCGGGCCTGAAACCGTTCTCGCACTAGATGCAGACGGTAGCGGGCTAATTCTTCTTCCCGTCGGCCCTGAAAACGCAGCTAAACGACAGCTAAAATCCCAGTTCAAGATTGTGCTTCCGCTAGCCGGCACCATCGGCAAATTCTCACTTTGGCATCCTGAAACGGATAGTTATTTGGCATGTGGAGCTGATGGCCGGGTTGTAATGATACCGTCTGCCGGTGTTGTGGGTGCTCATATGGCTATGCAGGCTGCAAGCTTTAGTGTCGAGTCCAGTGATGGCTTTACATTGAGTCTGGTGTCTAGCCAAGGACCAATTGGATTTTTGTCTGCTAATAAACGGATGGAGGCAATTCCAGTTGGAAGAACAGGGATTACACGATTTGAACTTCGGGACCCAGTTGATAGCCGGAACTTACTATCTGGTGCTGGGCTAGAGGGTTTTGATGTTGATTCTAGTGAAGATAGCTCTCGTGAAGTTAGGGATAAACGATGGGTTACTGAACAAGTAGAGTCAGGTATGTTAGATGAAGACGAATTGGACATTGATATAGAGACTTTCCAGAACACCCAGGATGTGACTAATGTCGTCACCAAGCCTTCAGAAATGGTCCTTAATGCTGCCGTGGATAAAGCATTGGATGACGTCTTTCAGGCCAACACAGGGAAAGTATTCAGTGATATGATGACAATGGATAAGAAGGACCGCGAATCCCAGCTCGACAACCAGGTGTTCCAGCGGTTGGAGAAAGCTAAGATGGACCCAGGGATTAAGTCTATCCTGGATTATAATGAGGCCCGTTATGATATTTACAGGGATGAGAACGCACGGTACCAGTCCAAGATTGAGAACCAGACTACGGAGAACACTAAACGGCTAGACCGGATGATTAACGATTTAGATAAGTATAAGATACAGAAGCTAGCACAGGAATATTACTATCTGAAGATGATTCGGGATGATAGTAAAGGGCGGACATTGCCTAAACCTAACACGGTCAGTGTTAGTAAGTAGGGAGGCTCTAGCCGTGCATATGGACTTATTTTTTGGATTTTAGATTTTATGGTTTGTTGTTTGGCTAGACAGTTATGGTCACTGAGGATAAATAATTTCCTATCTAAAATAGTAAACTGAAAGCACAAAGCCAGGTAAATAACAGAATAACTAATTCGCGAAATGATACTTAAAAACCAAGGAGGCTTCACGCGCCATACCGGTGTTTTGCTAAGCTTGATTATATTACTCATTCTCCTAGTCTGGAACTGGAATACCTGTTTTGCACCAGGTGGTGAATCAATATACACGCGGATAACTAACTGGATTATGGGTCCATGGAAGAAGCAGGGGGCTAATGAGGGATTCCAGGTTATTCAGAGTGGAATTGATGAAACTAAGTTGGAAGTGAAAGTCCGACCGGATGATAAAGCAATTGATGTAAAGTTTAATGCCAAGACTAATGAATTGCAAGTGGATAGTACAGATGTAACGGTAAAAGGTTACTTATTGGTTCTAGCCAAATATGATAAGGATTTGAAGCAGGTTGGTGCATTGAATGTGAAGATAAGTGATGAGGGTGGTAGTACATTTAAGGAGCAATTAGATGCATTCGCAGAAAAGTATAAAGGGGTATTGAGTAATACACAGGTTAATAGAATAAAAGCATTAGTTTTATATACTACATCAGATAATACTAAAACTTATACATCATCATCTGATATAGTAACCGCTTTAGTTGACTCAATTTATGATAATTTACGCACAAACACACAGCTCGTAGATATATTCTTTGAGCTACTATACCTCCTATACACTAACCGGCGTAATGATGGTGATTCACTGACCAATATATATACCGATATACAGAAAGCCAAATTAGCATCGGCATCATTTACCCCTACTACATGCACTGATACTGTAACAGACTGCACACTTCCCGCTGTTACTGAAATTCGATTTTCAGCAAACAATGATACCGAATCGGATGCCGAAAAACTTAAAAAAGCATTAACAGATACGCCATCAGTTCGCTTATTCTTTACCACGTCTACAAAATCAAAATTATTTGGTCAAACAACTTCGTCTGAACAACCATATATAATTACCAAACTCCGGGACCTTATGGACCGTATAGTTGACCTATATGCAAACTCACCAATCACTTCCACAAACAAGATGTGTGATGACGATGGCCTATGCAAATACACATTCACTGAGCTAGAACCAGTTGACCCACAAGGCGCACCCTATAACTATAAACTAGGTGTCGGTGTTGTAATAGTCGATGCAAACGGGAACGACAAAGTATCCAAAATTGACGCTTACACCTATGGCGGACCCAAACGTCTGGAGTTCTTTAAGCTCACTAATACGCTGGAAGAGCAGACCAAGTTAGTCCGCAGGTTGGATATGGTTGACCGGAATCAGCTTGCTGCTGCATCCGCCGCACCTACACCAACACAGGCGTTACCAGGGTCTAGCCATGGTAGCGGAGATATGGATGCCTATATGAAGATGTTACGGCCCTATCTTGGGGATTACCCGAATGAGTTCCAAATGTCGAAGGCCCAGATGGACGATGTGTCGCTCAGTAAGTATCTGCAGGAATCGCTTGCTCTGGGTCAGGTAAACGTGAATATCGGGATTTCGGACTTGGCAGGTGCAACTACTCCTACGGCAACTGCAGCGGCCGGTACTGTGGATTTCAATTAATTTAAAGCAGACTTGACTCATTAATAAAATAAATCATATAAATATCAAACATGAGTACGAGTATGAATAATTACAGTGACCTATATGAGGATGCGGTCAGGATGCCAGCACCACGGCTAGAAGTAAAATGGCCTATTGTGGTCCCTGTCAAAGTTATCCAGCAATTAGAGGATGTATTTGCCGGGAAGGAATATATGGTTCCGGCATCTATTACACCGTTAACAGTGTGTCAGTGCGATAAACAATGTCCCACGGTAAAAGTGAATGTCACAAAATGCCGCAATTTCGGGATTATCCCAGTAGCGTTATGCAGATTCTATGGTAAATCCAATGATGACGACGAAAAAGTGAAACTTATCCTTGAACAGGTTGGAGAACCTTTAATTAAGAATCAAGAATTGTATTATTATGCAGCGGATGGATGCTTTCAGCGGATATAATTAAGAATAAAAAAAATGTTTTTTGTATTTGTTTTATATGTTTGTAAATTTACTTTGTATTACAGTTTAGATAAACAATGTCAACTAAAGATAAGAAGATTATATTTGCAGCAGCTCATGCAGTAATTAATAAATCGTCTTATATAATTGAAGTATATGATATGATGAATGCAACACCAAAATTCCTATATGAATATGATACAGGGATTAAATATGATGAGGTAGCGGACGAAGAGTATCGTAGCTATGAATATGAACATGATGGATTTCCTGCTATTCTAACAGATGTGAGTCCGGATGGCCGGATTTTAGTGTATTCAACAACAATGTCTTTACATATGATTAATTTCGATGAATCGTATCAGTGTATAAGTAGGAAAGAATATGAAACTGAAGCTAATGAATACACAATGATTGAATCTCTTAAAGGCAGATGTGGGTGTGTAAGTTGTGCATTCAGATATCTTACACCAGAATTGGGAATACTAAGTCATAATGATGGTAGTGACGGTTGTTCAGTAATATACCGGAATTTAAACACAGGAGAATTGAAATTGCATTCTAATGAAATAACAGAATTAGACGAGAAATTTCCAGATGATTATGAGCAAATTATCAGCGAATTATCATTGGTAGATTATTGTGGAAAAGCTTATCTATTTGAACCTAAACTTAACATACATGAGAATGAATACGCGTCCGATTACCCTGGTATACGCAAATTGCATACATTTGATAAACATGATATTTATGCGAAAATGCTCGAATACAACGCCAGTATTGGCAAAAAATATAATATCATAAATGATGGTAAATCGGTTCGTATTACAATTAATTACAAAGGCATTGCACACGAGGTTACTTTGGTTCCGGAAGATTGCTATTAATAGGTAGGGTAGCTGCAGCTATAAACTTATCTATATCCGGATTACACAGTAATGGCGTAAACTTATTTATTTTTTCATCATCCCAATTCCACCATTTGATTTCCAGGAGTTTATTAATTTGCTCAGGCGTAAATCGGTATTTAATCAATTTGGCAGGGTTCCCGCCGACTATGCTATATGGTTCAACATCTTTAACCACATGACTATTATTAGCAATTATCGCACCATCGCCAATTTTGACACCAGACATAATTCTAGCATCTGCACCAATCCACACATCATTACCGATGATTACGTCTACTTTTGTAGATGGATGACCTGCACCATTGAACTGGTTAAATTTAGCGGCATGGATATGTCCAAATGAATATGTCCAAATGGATATGTCGTCACCCAGTCAGTTCTATTATTACCTCCCAGGTAAATGCTTACACCATCAGCACTAGAACAAAAGTTGCCAACCACTAACTGTGCGTTATTGTTTTCCCAATGGATATGTGGTTTACAGTATGTGTGCCTTCCGTATGACATGCTATTGAATAACGTCCTTTATATATGTATTTAATCAATGCTGCTAAAAAAATAAACTAAATGATGGGCTAGAGCCGCTAGCCAAGCAAGTTCACACACCTAACTGGCCCTTCCGGACCTGTCCATATAAATCCAAATCCGCCAATTTGGCGAATGGCCCGCTATCATCTGGTTGCCCGGTGTTCATTCCAAGTGTGTTCTCATACTTCAGGAAATCGGCGACAAACGGCTTATTATATAACCGGTTAGAGTCTACAGTATGTATCCGGATAGAGGAATCGAGATTACTCAGTCGGTTATTCTGGCGTTCTTGTACGATATCGATTATATTACCTAACCGGTCACTCAACTTGGCGAATTTCTCACCCTTCTTGTAAACACATGCCACAGGGCGGTCCTGGTTAGTGGTTTCTGGACATATTTCCGCAAAACTGTATTCTTGACCATTCCCAGCTACGAAATAGTTATTTAGGCCGGTTGCTACAGTTGTGGGTACATCTTCATTTGGACCACGTTTGTAGAACATATCGGTTACATTTGTTGCCCAGGTTTTGCATGTTTGTCCTTCACCTTTTATTTGGGCAATGACATCGTCGTTGTCATAACATCCTAAATCGGCTTCATTGTATAACTTACCTTCTTCAATCTTAACTAGGTAATCGGGGAGTCCCTTAAATATAGTGCCTTCTTCTTCAATGGGTACATCGAAGTAGGATTCAGCGACGCCTTTCTTTGGCTGATGTTTGTTTTGCTGCTTGGCTAGTTCCTTTGTAGTCCCTGAGCTGCCAAATGGGAATGCATCGGACTTGACTTCGAGCACGGCTAGAACTATAAATGCGATTATTATGAAGATGGAGAGCCATTTAACTGTGGTATAAAGGTCTTGTTTATCGAATAACATGTGTCCTGTTTGTGTATTTATGTTAGTGTTTGGCACTGTATGTTTATTTTTATGGTATATTTTTTAATTAGTTGGATAGGGTTTATTTATTGTAAAATAGAGGGAATGGTTATTTGATTCTATAAATTGTTAAACTTCTGATTCTTGAACGTTACCAAACATCCTACCAGTTAAGTTAACAACTGGACTTGCAGCACTTGCAGAACTTGCTATACTAGCTTTCCTGGAACCATTGTAACCACTATTAACACTTTTAACACTATTTTTACGACCTGTGGGGCCTGTATTACTACTACCTATTAGTTCAACATATGTTGGTTCTTGTGATTTATTTATATTACGGCTACTTTGGGATTGATTACCTGTAGTAATACCTGTAGTCTCTGCCAAAAACCGCTTCATTGCACTATTATTTTGCGTTTGACCTGCAGTTCGTTTTGCAGCCAACATGGCTTCACGGGTTTGGGCTTGTGTGTTTTTTGGGTTTGGGGCTGGTGTGTTTTTTGTAGGCCCTAACCCTGCCTGATAATCCATTAATTTTTTTTGTTGTTTCTTCCTAAATGCATTAATTGCATTTTCCACGCTATCAAAACCTTGTCTAGCCGCCTTGTCTTTATTAAATTTAGCCATTTGGTTCGGTCTTTGTGAAATTGGAGGTCCTGCTTGATTATTTATAGTTGCTAAGTTTTTTTGTTTACTTGACATCCTTGCTGCTCTCAAGGTATTGATTACTTTAGGTAAAGTTCCAAAGGTGCCAGTAGCATATGGACTAATATGCTTATTACTGTTTTTTTTTGAAAACATCCTGCTAATTAGCCTACCTGGACCTGTAGGAGACCTAAATATAGCAGGATGTGGTCCTCCCACTACAGCATTAGATTTTTTCATGGAACCTTTAGGAAAAACATTTACTGGATTATGTGCCTTTATTACTGGTTCATTCCCTATTGGTTTGACTGGACCTTTCTCCTTTAGGCTCATATTCTATAGTGTTATATATTTGTTATGTAATGTAATTTACTATTATACTACATATTATTATTTATGCTAACTACCCAATTAACTCTATTAAAGTTATCAATATGATTAAAGACAATCAATTGACAATATTACCATAGACGCACAAAATAAGAGTCATTTCAAGGGCCGTTATCAATTCTGGTGAATAACTAATCCATATGCATGTGCTATGCTGTTTTCATCTTGGTTTTGTTGTGTTCTATGATGAATATTAGCCACAATGCGTATAAATATAGGCAATAACCTATGGCTTTGGTCGTGTCTGATGGGGTCTCAAGAACCCTAATTTAGCTCATGTGATGTTGTAAGCGGAAAATCAGGCATAATTCAGGGTATTAGGGTTTGTACGGTACACACGGTTTCTCATATGATGTTTATAGCGACAAATCATCGCTTGCTTGATGTGTTTTGAATTTTGTGAACCATTTGATGCTCATTTGATGTCTTACGCGGAATATTGGCATTTGACGTATGTAATTTAACGATTGACAGGTTAGTGGCTTCTCAAATGATGTTTTGAGCGTTAATTTGATATATAATGAGTTATAATGTTCATAATTGCGATTTAGTGTTTCTCAAATGATGTTTTAAGCGGATTATTATGTCTTAGTCAGTGCTATTTGGTTTTGTGAGCCGTAAAATGCCATAACACCAGAAAACCATTAATTATATACCCAATTCAATGTTTTTGAAGAAAACTTAGAAACTAGGCTCTAACATGGACCGCGGGGGGGGAGATACCGGTAAAAAAAACGGGCGGAAAACGATTGCCAAAAATTTCTTCCGGGACCAAAAAAAAATTAGTTTGTTATTTTATTAGTTTGTTTCTTGTTATCGTATGTTACTGTAAATTATCCGCTCAATGACTGTATTTTATCAATTGGATGCAATTAATCATCTATTATTTGTCTATTGAATTCATACAAAACCAATAAATATGAGGGCAAATTAATAGCTTTACATGTAATTCACAATTATCTATGTGTTTGTTTGCTTAAAAAGATATACAAATATATTAGAAATGGTAGTAAAGTTATCAAATATAGTAACTAAAGTATAATTATATCAGATGGCAACGATAGACTTAACAACATGTCCTTATTGTAAAACAAACTTTTCAAGGGCAGCTGTATGTACAAAACACATGTTTAAATGCAAACATAAAAATATACACAAACCGGCTACACATGATGCCGATAGGGAACTAGTAGCTACTACAGATGAAGGGTCTAGCCAAGTACATGATATCCCTACGCCTGGTACAGAAATAGAGGGTAGTAAACAGATAAGTGTTTGCATATGCAACAAAGCCTATCTTTACAAACGCAATCTCGACCGACACCAACTCACCTGCAAAATATTTATGGAACAAGGTAAAGCAATCAATAATAATGTAAATAATGGGATTAGTCAAACTGGTGATTCTAGTTTAGCATTTCAGAACTGTTTTAATGGCAACACAATTAATGTATCACCAACAATAAAAATTAATCCAGTTGGTAAGGAAAGCTTTGCTCATATTACACCAGCCGATATAAACAGGGTGCTCATGTCAGGTAACTGTGCATTTAAGGAATTAATAAATTTGGTATATCAAGACCCCGCAAATCATAACCTTTGTTTTGCAAATAAGAAAGAAGGACGCTTGAAGTATCTTAAAAACATGTTACAAACTGAGATAGATAACATGGTAAAGATACTTAACCGTCTGGTAGGTAATTACGAGGATAAACTGGATGAGTATATTGACAATTTTTGTGAAGATAAAGCATCTGCTAGTTCATATATTGGGATTTTACTACAACAGTTGAGCGATGACCATGCGGATGGCATTCATGACCGAAAAAATCTGGATAGTATGATTAATACCGTTATGTTAATTGGTAATAGTGCTAAAAAACAGTTAACTGCACTTGAACAAGAAGTGAGTAAATTACGTCAGACACAACAAAACATTAAAAGTTAAACGTTAACGCAAATTTACTATTTACGGCTCTAGCTATGGACACAGTATGTCTTATATTTAACACCGCTAACAGATGTAAAAGAATTAGAGACAAGACGGCAATTCATCAGCAAACCTAAAACCCGCCATGCTGGCTCTGGATAGGTTTGAACCAGAACAGTGGAATTTTGTTCTGGAATTTGTCAAAAAACCGGAAATTTCGCACGCTAACCTGGTAATTAAAATTGTCCTAAAAATAAAAAGTTCTGCGTTCTTACATTTTGTTCTGTTTTTTACTTCAAGGACCTTCTAGCCGAGCTCACAAGGTTCCAATCCTAAAAATAAAAATTACTGAACCCAAAAATCCGGGAACTGCATTTGATGAACTCAACACTCGTTAAGCATACCGTCGACACTCTATTATAAGCCCACCCTGGAGGGTGTGCTTACGAGTGTCTAGGCACTGACGTTCTGCTGGAATTATTGCCCACCAGGGGTGGGCTTATAATTCAGTGTGAACGGTACAGAATGTGTTCAGTATGGATACCGTTTGTTCTTGAATAATATATATCTAACGATAGAGTAAACCGTGCTCTTTATACCCATAATATACAATCCATACGCACACAACATGACCGCAAAGGACTCTGTTATAACTGGTTTAATCTCCGAATGGATAGGCTTCTTTAAGACCCTCATTACCGAACATTGGTTCACCATTCTAATTGTATTGGTTGTTGTTGCAACTGTATTTGCAGCCAAGATGGTCTTCTTTACTCCATGTGAAGGCTGTGTAACTGGCAATCATGGAATCCCCACAAAAGAAGGCTATCAGGACCTCAACCTGGAAACTGTCGGAAACAAACTCCCAGAGGAAGCACAGGGTCTAGCCATGGAAGGAACACCCGAACTGGATGCCCAAGTTACCGGGCTACCCCTAGCCAACCAACAACCCCTGAATACCATCTCTTCTGAACCAGTGACAACTACTACCACTATGCAGGAAACTACGACTACCTCCACAGAGCCTGAAACCACAACCGAACCCGAGACAACTACCACTACTACCATGCAAGAAACCACGACCACTACAACTGAGCCCGAGACAACTACAACCACTACCATCCCAGCAGTAAGTATCAGATATGTTAATCTAGCCGACCTAGAAAATAAAAAGGAATCACAATCCGCTGCTATGTACCTATCAGCCTAACTTACCGGTCTAAGAATCAGCGGGCACTAAATCCAGCATATCCACAATTTCTTCTATCTTTTCGCGTATGTACTTCTTCAGATACCCGTTATCCTCGTAAACATACTTAATACGGTTCTTAATGTCATCACAGATTTCCATGGTCATAAGCAGGTTCATGTCGTCATTATCAGCTGGGTTGAATTTACGTTGTTCCACTGTTTTGAAGTTTTCTTTATTTGCCTTCTGCGGTTTCTTCTTGTCAGTTATGGCCGCAGTATCTTCGAAGTCTTCTTGTTCCTCGTCTTCACTCATAGACTTGGCTTTCGACTGTTTAAACTTCCGGCGTTCGTTATATTCCAATTCGCGTTCTTCAGCCTTCTTGATATCATTGAACTCGTCGGCTTCCTTCTTTTGCTTGGCTAGAGTCCGGCCTAGGGGTCCATCGAACATATTAAGTATAGCCGGGTTCTTAAGTGATATGTCATTCGCTGTCCCGGACTTGAAGCCTTCTTGAGTAAGCGGTGCAGTCACTGGCCGTAGCATAGGAAGCACAAAGCAGATAAGGAGTAACAGGAGAAGGAGCCCGGTGATAAAATTATAGTAGCCGACCGCCATGCACACCACTAACAAGATGGTAAGGATAACAGGGTGCCGGATGAGATTGGCTAGAGCCACTTGGGTAGCCTGAGGGAGTAAATGGGATATCGCGATAGCACTGACCCCTGTTAATAGGACCATATATGTAAAGCGAGGGTTTCTAGCCATGGAGACCACTTGTCCATGTAGTACCTGGTAATTCATTAAGTGTGTTATTTGTGTTATTTGTATAATCGCCTACTGTTTAATAAATAACGACAATAAAATGGAAACGAATTAAGCCGACCGAATGGTTCTTTAAGCTCAATAATTCACGCCGCATGACCTCATTTCTCTAAAAGTTTGGGACCCCACCCTGGAACTTCATACTATTCACTGAGTTAATGGGTGTAAATACTGACCTGGAATCGCCGGGTAGGGTGGATGCAACTTGATTTACTGGAATGGGACCTGTTGGTAAGAATATCGGTAACTGGCTGATGTATCGGTTGGCGAACACCACGGCTAGACAGGCAACATAAAATCCGGTTCCTAGTTTAACATACTCCATAGTGGTATATTGCTTGTTATAGAACTTGTCTTCTAGGCGCATCAGGATTAGGCCAATAGATGTACCCAATAGGGCGGTGATGAGCTCTTTATATGGGATTGGAGACATGGACATTGGTTGATTGTTTTGGAAGATGATAGAATATGAAATTTATTAAAAATAAAGGGAATTAGTGGAAGTAACTAAACGCATGGCTAGACTAGGTGGCTAGGTTATTCATAGCCATAAACACCAAATGCACGGAACTCGCTATTGAGACCACCAACATCACATGTAGCCTTCTTAGCCTTATTAGAAGCACGTTCTGCAGCAGGGACTTTATAGCCAACACCAGTGGCTTCGGCAATTTCGGCCTTGGTTGTAGTAGAAGTCTCCTCCATACTTTCAGTCTGGTTATTATTTTCGGCACCATCTGTCCATTCCGTGCTGTTGTTATTATAAGAGCGGTTTAAGCCAAGTTTCTTACGTTCCTTTTCATATGCACGGTATGCATTATTATAATCTTGGTCATTGTTGTTGTCATTGTTGTTATTATTGTTATTGTTGTTGTCATCACCGCTCAGTAAATCTTTTAGCAAATTAACACCGTCCTTAACTGTTTCATCGCTAACTACGTTATTCTTGTTATCCAGCTTGATAGTACGAGTGATAACAGTGGGTACTTTAATGTATTTAATTTCGCTGCACTTAGGGCATTCGACCTTAGGGCAAGGTGCGGGCTCAGGGCACTTGAGTTCAGGGCACCTCTGAGGAGGAGGGCAGGTAGGGCAGGGTGGGCATTTCTTGCAGAGACCGGCACTTACCTGGACCTTGGGGGCAATGCAGGGTGGGCATTTCTGTGCAGGCGGGAGTGTGCTCTTCTTAACATATTGGGAATAATCGATTTCCTTCTGGGGTGGGCATACCTTTTCGGGCGGGATGCTGGATTTCTTAACATATTGGCTCATGTCAACACGGGGACCAGCGGGGGGAATATTGGACTTGGGTACATAGTTGGACATATCGATATCACGGGCAGCGGCTTCCGGTAGTAGGCCATATGTCGCTAAACGGGCTTTCATGGCATCCAGAACTGTATCGAGCTCATCCGACTTAAGTGTGGACAGTTTAGCCTTGATATCTGCGGATAGTTCTTCGCCTGTTGCGAATCCCTCCCTAATCATCCGGGCATCCGGGTCTTCCACTGTATTGAAGCCCTTGAGCTTATTAATATAGTCCACCGCCTTATTGAGCTGAGCGGGTTCTAGAGCACCTAATTCGACCTTGAGACCGGTAGGTATGTTGTTCTTGCTGTCTTCATTGGCAAATCCCTCACGTTGTAGGCCAGGCATGAGCACTGTAACCGGGCTGGCATTGTGCTTGATTA
>JACCDO011418096.1_pt1 | contig 15710 bp, 16 predicted proteins | sample 7446101 | NCBI WGS metagenome assembly JACCDO01 (sample SAMN15323440, study PRJNA562643) | freshwater metagenome | isolation source: river surface water | place: USA:Blue River Watershed | collected 2017-08-16
CCAGGAACCAGTAGGGAGCTCACAGATTTGGAAATCAAAAGTCTTTCTCAAGATTTTGATTGTTAATTTGTAGATTTAAAAATTTATACCTTTATGAATCCAATTTAATAATTACATCTTTATCGACAAAAACTGCCGTTTGATGCACTGCGTTATATGCTTTTATCGACAATCACAACCTGCATGCTTTTTGGCGCAGGCGATTAAACATTTTATATTCATCTTAATAAATCAATAAAAATTCAAAACAATATTGCATCTTCAGCTACTGCGTCACACTAAAATACGAGGGTGTCTATCCGAGTAAGAGCTATCCGCGGGGCAACTCGCATCACTTCCGATCAAGCATCCGAAGTCGATTCTGCCACCATTGAAATGGTCACAGAAATGCTTAAGCGAAACAACGTTGCACACGAGGATTTGGTCTCAATTCTGTTCACCTGCACACCGGATATTCATTCCAGGTTTCCTGCTGCTTCAGCCCGGGAACTTGATCTTGGAGATGTTCCTCTGATTTGTGCAGTCGAATTGGATATTGAAGATTCTCTACCATTAACAATTAGGGCCATGATGACCTTCCACAGCCACCTGAAATTGTCAGAGATTCAGCACGTTTACTTGCGAGGGGCTGAAGTTCTGCGCAGGGATATTGCCCAATGAAGGTGCAAATAATCGGGGCTGGGCTAATGGGCAGCTCAATTGGGCTGGCGTTGAGCCATTCCGGACATGATGTATCTATTTCAGATGTTTCTATCAGCATTCAAACAGCTGCAAGAGAATTTCTACGATTACCCAAAGATGAATTCAATGATCCGGAAGTTGTAATTGTTGCTGTACCACCGACCTCAATTTCACAAGTCATTATTGATGCAAAAAGTAAGTTTTCAAATGCTACATTGATAGATATAGCATCAATTATGAATAAACCTTTAGTCGAAGTACAGGCATCTGATGGTCATATTTCCAATTGGATTCCATCCCATCCGATGGCAGGGAAGGAATCTGGCGGTTTTGAAAATGGTACATATGACCTACTCCAAGATCGTTTATGGGTGATTTCGCCACAACCCAATACCCCTGAAATCCACTTAAACCGCGCAATGCAGGTGATATCGGATTGTGGAGCTATTGCATTCGCAATGCCAGCGGATGAGCACGACCGAATAGTCGCTCTCACTAGTCATTTGCCACAGATTTTGGCTACCGCTTTAGCTGAACAGCTAAATCGAGTGAACGAAGATGCACTTGCTGTAAGTGGTCAGGGTTTACGGGATCTAACTCGCATCGCGTCGTCTTCAGGCGAATTGTGGAACGAAATTTTGATCGCAAATAAAGAAAACGTGATTGCGGCAATATCAAATATTCAATCAACACTTGATTCCATCAAGAAATCGATTGAAACGGAATCTAAATCGACGATTGTCAAGCATTTTGATGCTGGAAATAACGGTAAAAGAAAAATACCTGGAAAACATGGCGGTTCACCACAAAGTTTTTCCCTTGTTGCCATTGAGATTGACGATAAACCCGGCCAATTAGCAGCGATCTTTGCAACAGCAGGGGATGCGAATTTAAATATTGAAGATGTTCGCATTGATCATGCGCTTGGCAGACAAGTAGCGATTGTTGAATTGTATGTGCTAGCTGAAAATGTTGAACTAATGAAGACCGCTTTGAAAGAAAATGGTTGGAAGTTACGAACAATTTCTGAACGAGAATAAACTTTAGTTATGTCGCTCTCTAAAGCCATCAGCGTCGCTATCGATGGGCCAGCTGGTGCAGGTAAGTCATCTGTCAGTAAACGCCTTGCGCAAGAAACCAAGTTTGAGCTTTTAGATACTGGGGCGATGTACAGAGCGTATGCATGGCTTGATCTAAGCAACAATTACGGCGAGAAACTTGCCGAAAATATCGCAAAGCATGTCATTGATTTTGATATGTCCAACGGCTCAATGAGAGTTATCTGCGACGAAAAAGAAATAACTAGTGAAATTCGTTCAAAAGAAGTAACAGCACACGTTTCTCTTGTCGCTGCAAATGCCGCCGTGCGAGAAATCGCAGTACGTCATCAGCGAGCGTTCATTGAACATGAATTGATGGAAGGTAAAAGTGTAATTCTTGAAGGACGAGATATTGGAACCGTCGTTTTACCAAATGCAACTTTAAAGTTTTTCTTGACTGCGAGTCCAGAACAAAGAGCCAAAAGACGCGCGGCTGAAGTAGGAGGCGATGTAGTTGAAATAGCTTCAGCTATTGCTAAACGAGATCAGGTAGATAGTTCTAGGGAAGTGTCGCCATTAGTTCAAGCAGATGATGCCATCTTGATTGACGCTAGCAATATGTCGATTGAAGAAGTAGTGCTATCTATGAAGCAATCGATTGAAAAATTGCGATGAAAATTAGCTTAGAGAAGTCGATTCAGAATTTCGGCAGGGCGCTGTTTCGCAGTTTTTACGAAATTCGAATTACTGGCCAAATGCCGCAAACTTCAAGACCAATGGTGCTAGTCGGTAATCACTCAGGTTTCATTGATGGATTCATGCTCTTTTGTTCCACAACCCGTCCAATAAAGGTTCTGACTAAAACAGAAGTTTTCAATACATTCACCAAACCAATTCTTAACGCCGCCGGAGCAATTGAAACAGATTGGAAGGATGCAGATTTTGCAGCAATAGAAGCTGCGAGAGAAGTTTTGAAGGCGGGTAAGGATGTCGGTATCTTTCCAGAAGGCAGTCGCTGCAAAGGTGACTTTGCTTGGGTCAAAGATGGCGTTATTGTTTTGAATTCAGATGAACGAGCTGACTTCATCCCAGTTTTCATTTTTGGTACCAGATTCACTGGTAAGTCCAAGAATTGGATCCCTCCTTACAAATCATTGATTGAAATTGTTATAGGTGAATCAGTTCAATCCAATGAAATCTATTCTGATGATTTTGATTCACAAAATCGAAAGTCAATATCGATTGCTGGAGAGAGATTGCGACAACGGTTACAATTGCAACTAGCAGTAGTTGCTAAAAATGTGGCCAATGAGCTACCAACAGATGAGGTGGCGCAGTGAGTGACGAGATTGAATATGAAGAATGGGAAGTTCCTGAAGAATTAAGCGATGAAGAGGCGATTTCTGCAATATCCGAATTCGATTTTGAATTTGGTTACGACGATTCGGATCATGCAGATGAGCTTTTACCAGTGGTCGCTGTTGTGGGTCGTCCGAATGTAGGAAAGTCCACTCTTGTAAACCGCATCATAGGTCGTCGAGAAGCAGTTGTTGAAGATGTTCCAGGCGTAACTCGAGACAGAGTTTTTTATGATGCGGAATGGAATGGAAAACATTTCAAACTTATCGACACAGGCGGGTATGAAATTGATGCCAAGGGATTAGCGGCTCAAATAGCAGCCCAAGCTGCAATCGCTGTGCAAATGGCAGATATTGTCGTTCTAGTTGTTGACGCAATGGTTGGCGCTACCAATGATGATGAAGCAGTAATCAAGATTTGCCGTAAAGCGAAGAAACCTGTGATTTTGGTAGCAAATAAAGTTGACGATCAACGAGCAGAGAATGAATCGACTGCACTATGGAATTTAGGCCTTGGTCAACCTTTTGCAGTAAGTGCTTTACATGGTCGTGGCAGTGGCGATCTACTAGACGAGATTGTGCAAAAATTCTCAGATATTGATCCAGCAAGTAAAACTCATTCAAGATTGCATCGAATTGCACTAATTGGCAAACCGAATGTAGGAAAGTCATCGCTTTTAAACAAGTTGGCGGGAGAAAACCGAGTTGTCGTTGATGATGTTGCAGGTACGACAGTAGATCCGGTTGATGAAGTTGTTCTCATTGATGGGGAAGAATGGTTAATTGTCGACACTGCCGGTATTAGAAAGCGCTTCGATGAAGCCTCGGGACACGAGTACTACGCAGTGTTGCGCACAAAGGCTGCTATCGAACGAGCCGAAGTGATTTTGATGTTGATTGACTCATCCGAAACGATCACCGAACAGGATCAAAGGATTTTGTCTATGGTCGTCGACTCGGGAAGAGCTCTTGTCCTGTTGCTTAACAAATGGGATTTGATTGACGAAGAGAGACAGTTCTATCTTGAGCGAGAGGTAGAAACAGATCTGCAACAAATCGATTGGGCGCCTCGAGTTAATGTTGCAGCGACTACTGGTAGAAATATTCAGAAAATAGCGAACCATGTTCGATTGGCACTAGATAACTGGAACCGAAGAATTCCAACTGGAAAACTAAATCAGTTCATGGGCGAACTAGTTGCCGCTCATCCTCACCCAGTACGAGGTGGTAAGCAACCAAAAATTTTGTTCGTAACCCAAGCGGGTGTTAGACCGCCGACCTTCGTACTTTTTACAAGTGGTTTCATCGATCCGGGATATCGACGATTTATTGAAAGACGTTTACGCGAAGAATTTGATTTCAAGGGAACCCCAATCCGCATCCAAATGCGAATTCGCTCTAAGAAGAAAAACTAAAGTTAAGATTTGTGTAACGGGCTGTAGCGCAGCTTGGTAGCGCACTTGACTGGGGGTCAAGGGGTCGTGGGTTCAAATCCCGCTAGCCCGACGAGAGGAGGCAGCAATGTGGACGATTCCGAACATTGTTTCCTTCGCAAGGCTGCTTGGGATTCCGGCACTTCTTTATTATGGTCTCTATGAGCAAAACGATTTAATCGCTTTCTGGATTTTTGCGCTTGCAAGTATCACAGATTGGCTCGACGGCTTCTTAGCGCGCAAGTTAAATCAGTTTTCTGAACTCGGAGCGTTATTGGATCCAATCGCAGATCGGTTATACATAATTACAGCCATCGCAGTCTTATTGCTTCGGGGATTAATTCCACTGCTGGCGGTTGCTCTAATAATTGGTCGAGAGATCTGGCTTTTTATTATTCAACTAAATAATCGCAAGAATGGCTTCCAGCCACCCAAAGTTCACTATGTTGGCAAGGCTGGAACTTTGTTGCTTTTGTACTCACTCCCCGGAATTTTTCTCGGCAATCTGGACTTCAGTGCAAATCAGATTTTCCATTTCCTCGGCCTAGCCTTTTTGTGGTGGGGTATAGGCGTTTACTGGTACGCAGGATTTTTGTACCGTAGGCAAATAAATAGTTTGGCGCTCAACTAGGCTATGGACAGTTTTAGGAGGCACTATGTCAAACGTTCCAGTTGAGTTTAGCTATACAAAAGAACACGAGTGGGTTCAGATTCTCGATGGCGAAACAATTCGTTTTGGGATTACAGATTTCGCACAAGCAGCACTTGGTGACATCGTATTTGTAACCTTGCCTGCAGTTGGTTCGGCAGTTGCTTACGGTGAAAGCTGTGGTGAAGTGGAGAGCACGAAATCTGTCTCGGACATTTATGCACCAGTTTCAGGAAAAGTTAGTGCAGTGAATGATTCAATCGAGACTTCGCCAGAAACAATCAACCAAGATCCATACGGCAATGGTTGGATTGCTGAAGTTAAGGTTGACACTTCTAGTTTGACCGGATTGATGACTGCAGCTGAATACACTGCAATCACAACAGCGTCCTAAACCTAACCCCGAGGTTGACCCTTTGGTTGAGAGTTTTTAGGCTTACCTCGTGATTTGCAAATCTTGTGGCGAACAAACCTCAACTCAAACCTGCGCCAAATGCGGGCAAGATGCTTTAGGTCTAGAAGCAACCACCACAATTGCAAATGACCCAGTGGTTGAAGAACCTCACCACATTGTGAATGTGTCTGACATTCCACATGGCAAAGCTGCTCTGGTGGTACTGCGAGGACCAAATGCTGGTGAAATCTGGACCTTGGATTCGGACAAAATCGAAGTTGGCCGAACTGATGACAACGGTCTTTTCCTAGACGACATCACAGTAAGTCGTAGACACGCTGTGATCGAAAAAATTTCAACAGGCTGGATTTTGACGGACCTAGGTTCTTTAAATGGCTGCTATGTAAACAAAGTTTTAATCGAATCTCCATCGGCAATTAAATCTGGAGATGAAATCCAAATCGGAAAGTTCCGTTTCAGTTTCTACGAAGCGAGTAAATAGTGAGTGCTCTTCAACCTCAACAACTTTTAAGTATCGGCGATGTACTTAAATTTCTGAAACCAGAATTTTCGGATATTTCAATCTCTAAAATTCGTTTCCTTGAAACCGAAGGCCTAGTCGAACCACAACGTACCGCTTCAGGTTATCGCAAATATTCTCATGCAGACATCGCACGTTTGCGTTATGTGTTGTCGCTACAACGAGATCAGTACATGCCGCTACGTGTTATCAAAGAAAGATTGGACGCACTTGATCGCGGACTTGAGCCGGATGAAGTAAATAAAGTCTCGCCTAGAGCTCTAGTTTCTGTTGATTCGCTGCCAACGGCGCAGGATTTTGTCCAAAACGCTCCATTGCGCCTAACCTCTATCGAACTACTTGAGGCATCTAACGCTGAAAAATCGCAATTGGATCAGGCAAAAGAGTTTGGGCTGATTAGCGCGAGCGCTGAGGCATACAACGCTGACGACGTTGCAGTTCTGAAGTCCATTGTCGCGCTGGGCAAATACGGTATTGAACCTCGCCATCTTCGCCCATTCAAAATAGCGGCTGAACGAGAACTTGGATTAATTACTCAAGTTGTTTCTACTTTAGCTCATCAAAAAGACCCAGAACTTGCCCAGCAAGCGCAAGATGTTGCTCGAGATATCGCAGCCCTGTCGGTAGGCCTGCACTCAAGCCTTGTTCGTGCCGGTCTATCTCAACTGGACTAATAAAGAATGCTTAGCGTCGAAGTCGTCGGTATACGTATTGACGAGGGTGGCAATTCTCCAGTTTTGATTTTGAAAGAACTCTCAACTGAAGGTCGTCTACTTGAAATATGGATTGGCGCTGTTGAGGCTGGCGCCATCGCGATGGCACAACAGGAACTCCAAGCGCCCAGACCGTTAACCCATGACTTGATTGTTAACATTTTGCAGACCCTCAATGTAAATCTAATTACAGTTAGGATTACTTCGATCTCAGACGGAATTTATATGGCGGAGTTAGTACTCAGCGATGGTTCTAAAATCGAATGTCGCCCGAGTGATGCGGTGGCTTTAGCCATTAGAACAGATGCACCAATTTTGGTCGCAGAAGACGTCTTCGAAAAAGCAGGCTTCGTTCCAGATTCCCTGGTCGACCCGGATGATTTGGATAAAGAAACTGAGATTGAAGCATTCAAAGATTTCCTGGAAAATCTGAAACCCGAAGATTTCTAAAGTCTCACTTTAGACTTTACGGCGTGTCGGAAGCGATGTCTTTGACCAATGAGGTTCGTAAACCTAGATTTGGACACCTTCCCAAGGAGTTTTCATGAGTGTTCAAACCACTGGATATAAAGGTGCCGTTGCCTGCTCTGTCGCTGGAATCACGTATCGGCAGCTTGATTACTGGGCACGTACTGGATTAGTGGTTCCGAGCATGCGAGAAGCCACTGGTTCTGGGACTTTACGTCAGTACAGTTTCCAAGATGTGTTGGTTTTAAAAGTCGTAAAACGTCTGCTCGATACGGGTGTTTCCCTGCAAAATATCCGAACCGCGATTGACCACCTTCGGGAACAGGGAATTGAAGATTTATCAAGCATCACTTTGATGTCAGATGGCGCATCAATCTACGAGTGCACCTCAGATCAACAAGTGCTCGACCTGCTACACGGCGGTCAAGCGGTTTTTGGTATCGCGCTAGGGGTTGTCGTTCAAGAAGTAGAGGGCAGCCTGGCCGGTCTGCCAGTTGATATTGATGCTACTGAAGATTTAGTTTCTGGTTCTGATGAACTCTCTTTGCGTCGGGCGAGCCGAAGCGCTGGCTAATTAACTCTTAGTAGAGTTTGCCCGTACACAATACGTCTGTCGGGAGAGCGGTGAATCTCATCCGCCGAAGGAGCAACACCCCGGAAACTCTCAGGCAAAAGTACCGACATTGCGTGTGTGCATCTGAAAAGAGCAACGCAGCTCACCGTAGGTGAAAGAAAGTCTTACTTTCGAAACTCTCAGGTCGCAATAAGCGGATTACAGATGGGTCTCAACGAATAATGAGGAGACTCGCATGGCCCGCAACAAAGTTCATGACTTCACAAATCGTCACATAGGTCCGGCGCAAGATGAACGTGAGATCATGTTGAAAGAGTTGAACCTGACATCTTTGGACGAATTAATATCTAAGGCGAGTCCAGAATCTATTCGCATGGACCAAGGACTCAAGCTTCCACAAGCGTTAACGGAAGCAGAAGTGCTTGCAGAGCTTAAGCACCTTGCAAGTTCAAATGATTCCAAAACTAAGTCTCTTATTGGTCAGGGTTATTACAACACTTTTGTTCCGCAAGTAATTTTGCGAAACGTTTTAGAAAATCCGGCTTGGTACACCTCTTACACTCCTTATCAGCCAGAAATCTCTCAAGGCCGTTTAGAAGCGCTGCTAAATTTTCAAACTATGGTTACGGATCTAACTGGGTTAGACATCGCAGGTGCTTCGCTATTAGATGAACCAACCGCGACGGCTGAGGCAATGACCTTGATGTTGCGTCAATATAAAGGTGAGGCAAAAAAACTATTTATTGAATCTGATATCCATCCGCAAACTTTGAACGTGGTTAAAACTCGTGCTATTCCACTTGGTATTGATGTGGAAGTCTTTAATGCGGATAAATTGCCAGATTTTGCAAACAGCTTTGGTGTGATCGTGTCCTATCCGGCATCTTCAGGTTCGATTAATGACTTCACAGACATCGTTAAGGCTGCGCACGATGCAGGTAACTTAGTTTGTTTCACTACAGATTTGCTGGCGTTAACCATCATGCCTTCTCCAGCTTCTTTCGGCGCCGACATCGCAGTCGGAAGCGCGCAAAGATTTGGTGTGCCTATGGGTTTTGGTGGACCACACGCAGGATTTATGGCAGTTAGAGCAGGACTTGAGCGAACCATGCCGGGTCGTCTAGTCGGCGTTTCAGTTGACGCTCAAGGTAAGCGCGCATACAGACTTGCATTGCAAACTCGCGAACAACACATCCGACGTGAAAAAGCAACAAGCAATATCTGTACAGCGCAAGCCTTGCTTGCTGTGATGTCGGGTATGTACGCTGCGTATCACGGACTTACTGGACTGCAAGAAATCGCAGTCGCCTCGTCAAATCTGGCAAAGCAGTTCGCTAATTCAATCGTGGCTGCTGGCGGAACGATTAAGTCAGAGAATTTCTTTGACACCGTGGCATTTAATCTAGGTTCTACATCTGAAACTTCATCGAAGGCGCTTGCCTCGGGCTACAACATTCGCATAATTGACGAAAAATGGTGCTCGGTATCTTTTGATGAAACTTCGAACGCAAATGACGTTCTCTCGCTTTGCAATGCACTCGGTATCGAAATGTCAGGTTCCGATGTTCATACAGTTATATCCCGCACCGAATCCGCGCTCACTCATCCAGTTTTCAATTCTCATCAAAGTGAAACTGAGATGATGCGGTATTTACGTAAACTTTCGGACTTTGACTTGGCTTTAGATCGAAGCATGATTCCACTCGGTTCCTGCACCATGAAACTGAATGCTGCGACCGAAATGGCAGCTGTAACTTGGCCAGAATTTGCCAACGCTCATCCTTTTGCACCTGTAAACCAAAATACAGGTTGGCGGACTCTAATTTCTGATCTAGAAAAGTATTTGTGTGAGGTGACAGGTTACGACGCAATCAGTTTGCAACCAAATGCTGGTTCGCAAGGTGAGTTTGCAGGATTGTTGGCAATTTCTGCCTACCATCAAAGCAGGGGAGAAGCTCACAGAAATATCTGTCTGATTCCTAGCAGTGCACATGGCACCAATGCAGCATCTGCAGTTATGGCCGGTATGAAAGTTGTCGTCGTAAGTTGTGATGACTTAGGTAACGTTGATTTAAATGATTTGCGTTCGAAGATTTCAGAACATGAAAAGAATCTTGCAGCAATCATGATTACATATCCTTCGACACACGGTGTATTCGAAGAAGCGGTGGGAGATATTTGTGGCGCGGTTCATGATGCCGGTGGTCAGGTTTATGTGGACGGAGCTAACCTCAATGCATTAGTTGGAATTGCGCAGCCAGGAAAGTTCGGTTCTGATGTTTCGCATCTGAATTTGCATAAAACTTTTTGTATTCCGCATGGTGGTGGTGGTCCAGGTGTTGGTCCGGTTGGTGTCAGAGCTCATCTTGCAAAATTCTTACCAACAAATCCATTGACTACCGAAACTGGTGCAATCTCTGGTTCTGAATTTGGATCAGCTGGCATTCTCCCGATCCCATACGCATATATCCGAATGATGTCAGGTGAAGGTTTAAAGCTTGCCACCCAAACAGCAATCCTTAGCGCTAACTACATTTCCAAGAAGTTATCAAAATATTTTCCAACTTTGTATACAAATGAAAATGGTTTGGTTGCACACGAGTGCATTCTAGATTTTAGAGATATTACTAAGGAATCTGGAGTATCAGTTGATGACGTCGCAAAACGTTTAATTGATTTCGGTTTTCACGCGCCAACAATGTCATTCCCAGTCGCAGGTACATTGATGATTGAACCTACTGAATCTGAATCTCTTTATGAAATAGACCGATTTATCAATGCCATGATTCAGATCGCCCATGAGATTGATGAAATCAAATCCGGAAAAGTTGCAATTGAAGATTCCGCTCTTCGTAGTGCACCCCACACGTCACATGTTTTGCTTTCTAGTGATTTACCGAACGAAGAAAGATTAAATCGCGCTTTCCCGGCTGGAGTGAATCCTGCATCTAAATATTGGCCCCCAGTGTCCAGAATTGATGGTGCGTTTGGAGACCGAAATTTGGTGTGCGCTTGTCCGCCTATCGAAGAGTTCGCGCTCTAATTCAATTCGCCTGCATAAGGCGGTTTGCAACCTTCGCGACTACAAGTTATTGCTGCGGCTTTCGAAGCAGTTTGAAGTAGGGAAGTGACCTCTGCGGAATTACTTGGAATTCTTGAGTCGTAATCGTGTGCGATTTGGGCCACCAACCAAGCCATGAAAGTGTCGCCAGCTCCAACAGTGTCCACCACATTTGTTTTCTCGCCACTTACAGATGCAATTTCTGTACCTTCAGAAAACGCCTTTGAGCCATTTGCCCCGAGCGTCAGCACCACCAGTTTTGGTCCTTGGGTTGACCAGACTCGAGCTGATTCACTGGGATCAACTCCTGGCTTCAGCCAAAACAAATCCTCATCTGAAACCTTAACCAAATCAGAAACTTGAACCATAGCTTGAATTCGGCTACGCATTTGTTCAGCTTGAAATTCGTCTTTCGCAGCCGATGGTCGCGCATTGGGATCGTAAGTAACAAGTGGGGGATTTGAACTCTGTTTAAAAGACCGAATGGTTTGGAGCAATAAATCCGCGCCTGGGTCAAGGACTGCGCTAAGGCTGCCAATTTGAACGATGTCGAACCCATTGGCTAAAGCCTGCAATTCATCTGAGTTCCAGTTCCAATCAACAGCACCTTCAAGTGAAAATTCATAGCTTGGCTGTCCATCAGGTTTGAGAATTACTTTAACTAGAGATGCTGGCTCCTTACCCACAAATGGTGAATCTGATAGAACACCTTCATCGTGGGCGTATTGGGACAGTTTCAGGCCATTTGGGTCAGTTGCCAACCTTGTGAACCAAGTAGCGTCAACGCCTGCACGTCTCATTGCTACAGCTGTATTTAGACCTGAGCCACCAATCACATCCCGGTGCGAAGACCCGTCAATGAACCGATCGATGACACCTTCACCAATCACGGCAACTTTTGGCATTTTTCTCATTTCCCGATGCAAAAACCTTGTCAAAGGTTAGCGTTAGCCCCATGAGCGCTAAATGGAACGGTTTTGGGGCAGTGATACGGAAGAGCCAACATTCATCGCTGGAATTTAAAAATGACATAATTATCCTTATCGGCTTAAAATCATGAATAATCCATACTCACAATTTGACCAGCCATTCGCGATTGCGCACCGAGGTGGCGCTTTGGAGAATCCTGAAAATACCCTCGCGGCATTCAAAGATTCAATCAGTATCGGTTACAAAGTTATAGAAACCGATTTGAGAGTCACTAGAGATGGGGTTTTAGTGATTCACCACGACGAGACCCTGCAACGTTCAGCTGATTTGCCTGATCGGATATCGGGTCGAAATTGGCAGGAATTGTCGACAATAAATGTCTTTGGTAATCATCGAATATTGACTCTTGATGAACTGGTGGACTCAATTCCTAACGACATAGTTCTCAATATCGACCCCAAGGATTACGAAGTCGTCGAGCCGTTAGCTAGATTTCTTGAATCTCGTCCAGAAATGCAATCCCGAATCTGTCTTGGTTCGTTTTCAACTGACCGATTAATGCGAATTCGGGAGAAACTTCCAAAGATTGCCATGTCACTTGGTGGCCGTGAGATTGCCCTTACGGTTATTCGGTCGCGGTTTAATCGAGTTGCGAGTTCGGTACGAGACAAATTTCCCAATCAAATTGCGATTCAAGTGCCTGTCAGGGCTTACGGAATCGAGATTGTTCGACCACAATTCGTCAAGTTTGTTCATGAATTAGGCATGCAAGTGCATGTTTGGGTAGTTGATGAACCGGCTGAAATGCACCGGCTATACGACATGGGTGTTGATGCGATTATGACGGATCGACCTCGAATTTTGAAGCAGGTGCTGCAAGACCGAGGTTTTTGGAGAGGAACTGGTCATGGCGCGAATCAAGCATCGCAGCACTAAATCACAACGAGCCTGGTATTTCTACGATTGGGCAAACAGTGCGTATGTAACTACCACTACAACAGTGTTATTTGGCCCTTACCTAACCCATATTGCACTCACTTCAGTGAATTGCGAAGATGAAGCAACTTGCAATACAAATTTGTCATTACTTGGATTGCAAGTTGCCCCAGGATCACTATTTCTTTACACAATCACCTTCACCACTCTCCTATCTGCATTACTGCTGCCACTTCTTGGCGCGTATGCAGATGTACGACATGATAAACATAAACTGATGTCTAAATTGGCATGGATTGGCTCAATTGCCGCCGCATCAATGTTCTTTGTTCAAGGAACTAACTGGCAATTAGGACTGTTGCTTTTGACAATCGCGAATCTGTCTCTTGGCGGTTCGTTGGTAATTTATGACGCAATATTGAACGAAATATCCACCCCTGATGAAAGAGATGCGGTCAGCAGTAAAGGTTGGGCTTTGGGTTACGTTGGCGGAGGGCTTTTGTTGATTGCCAACTTAGCTTTTGTAACAATCAGCGAACAGTCGGAGATATCTATTCGAATCAGTTTGCTAACCGCCGGCATTTGGTGGGCTGCATGGACTTTTGTTCCCTATTTAGGAATTAAAAATTCAGCTGACGTTCCGAAAGGCGACCTTAATTTTTCAAAACTGGCGAAAGGTTCTTTCAGTCAACTTCGTTCAACCCTTTGGGAACTAAAGAACTTTCCAAATACGAGGAAATTCTTAATTGCTTATCTTTTCTACAATGATGGTGTTCAAACGGTGATTTACGCTGCGGCTATTTATGGTGAATTCGCTCTGGGGCTAAAAACAAGCAACTTGATTGCCGCAATCGTAATTGTGCAAATTGTTGCTATTGCTGGCGCTCTAACAACTGGAAAAATTGCAGCACGAATTGGAGCTAAAGCCACCATCAGAAACAGCATAGTGATTTGGATCTTGGTGATTATTGCTGGTCGTTACGTACCTTACGGCGATGCAACAATCTTTTTCCTAGTTGCAGCTGCGATTGGTTTTGTTCTTGGCGGAACACAAGCGCTTTCTAGAAGTTTATTCAGTCAACTTGTGCCCAAATCCAGAGAAGCTGAGTATTTTGCACTGTACCAAGCTTGCGAACGTGGTACATCTTGGCTTGGCACATTGCTATTTGCATTGACATATCAATTCACTGGAGATTATCGCAATGCGATTATTGTGCTCGTAATCTTCTTTGTGGTTGGTGGATTGCAGTTGCATCGAGTCGACGTTAGGTCAGGAATCAAAGAAGCTGGCAATGATCTGCCATCGGTTGTTTAGTTTATTGGTCTTCGCAATAAACGATATTTAAATGCCCAGATTGTTACTTGTGCAATTGCTTCGAAAACTATTGCCTTAGACATTTTGGAAACGCCAACTTCGCGTTCGATAAATTCAATAGGTACTTCTTTAACCCGAAGATTCTTCTTCACCGCTCTATACGATCCATCAACTTGAAATATGTATCCTTGCGATTGACTTTCTGTAATTCGTAACGTTTCTATTGCGTGCCGCGAATAGATTCGAAAGCCAGCCGTGGCATCTTTTATTGAAATACCTAGAACTGTACGTACGTAAAAATTGCCTCCGAGAGAGAGAATCTTTCGGCTTGCTGGCCAATTTACGACAGACCCGCCGGCTATCCATCTAGAGCCAACTACTAAGTCATAATCCTTGGTTTCTTCGATCAATGCCGGCAATTGTTCCGGCTGATGAGACCCATCTGCGTCCATCTCAACTACGAAATCAAAAGAATTATTCAAAGCCCATTTAAATCCAATTCGATATGCCCCACCTAGACCAGATTTGGTTGGATTCACGATTACATGAAGTTTCGAAGTAATAGATTGCAAATTGCTAACTATTTCAGCAGTGCCATCAGGTGAATTGTCATCTATGACGAGAGCTTCTACCTCTGGATTCGCACGAAATAATCGCTCTAAAATTCTTTGAATGTTGTCCCGTTCGTTGTACGTTGGGATGCAAACAAGATAACGAGTCATGACTTAATTTTAGATGAGCGCCGTATCATCAGAATTGAGCCTGAAATGAAAGCTCCCACTATCAGAAACAGCCACAAATCGTGTATCTTTGTCGCGAAAGTTTCACCTTCTCGCCAATGAAATTCAGTAGACAAAAGCCCTACCTGATCCTGGGTGAGTTGGTGAACAACCTGGCCTCGCTCATTAACAATAAGTGAAATTCCACTAGTAGAAATTGAAACTATTGGACGTCCAACTTCGATAGCTCTAAGTCTGGTGTAAAGACCCTGCTGTTCAGACTGCCCCAGGTATTGATAGGTGGCGTTATTCGTTTGGACGATTACAGCCGATTGCTGCTCTATACCATCGTGAATCAAAGAATCATCTGCGATTTCAAAACAAATTAGCAGGCCAATTTTTATTCCAGATACATCAATGGAACCCGCCGCTGTTCCGGGTTGGTAATCATTCGACAACATGGATGCACGATCTGTATATGCCTCAATCAGACTTCTTAGCGGCAGGAACTCACCGAATGGAACTAGTCTGCGCTTTTGATAGACCATTTTGAATTGGTTTTCATCTATCAGTATTGATACGTTGTTCTTCACGGTATCGGGCTTGTAGAAAGTCGCGTTGGCCAGTATCGCGGGCTCAACTTTTTCATCCAAAGACTGCAAAAGTTCCATGGTTTCACTATCTCGATCTGGATCTAAATCAATGCTGCTTTCGGGCCAAACCAACAAGTCCGAACTGTTTATTTCTGAGAGGTTTTTCAAAGTTTGCGAAATATGTCTTTCCAAAACTGCACGTGGCTCCCCTAAAACGCCAAGGCCTGTGCGCTCTACCCCACCTTGCACCGCTGCAATTTCGATTGATTTAGAAGTGTCAACACTGATTGGCTGTACAGCGTAAG
>JACCDO010641723.1_pt1 | contig 15709 bp, 11 predicted proteins | sample 7446101 | NCBI WGS metagenome assembly JACCDO01 (sample SAMN15323440, study PRJNA562643) | freshwater metagenome | isolation source: river surface water | place: USA:Blue River Watershed | collected 2017-08-16
AATAAAGATGAGTATAATAAAGCGTTCAAACATTATTTAATTGAAACTTTTGGTGATAATGCAGTCAAAATGCAAAGTGTATTTCAATCATTTAGTGTTAAGTTTGCTCAAAGTGCTGCAGCTGCTGCACATCAAAGTAGTAGTAGCAGCAGTAGTAACCATCCTGGTCAAACATCAAATCAATCACCACATCAACATCAAATACAGCAGCAGCAACAACAACATCATCATCAACAACAACAACAAATGCAGCAACAGCAGCAACAGCAACAGCAACAGCAACAGCAACAACAACAGCAACAACAACAACAACAGCAATATCAGTATTATCAGCAACAACTACAACAGCAGCAACAACAACAATTTGCACCTAGACCCATGTTACCACCGCCTTCACAACAACTGAAACCCTTAAATAAAGCAAAAAATAATAAGCAAATAAAAATGCCAATTGAAGAAAACGAAATTGATAAGGAATTAGAAAAACCAAGTGAGCGTTTAAATAGTGATTTAGGTGATTATATAAAAACAACAGACACCGCAATAACATATGATATCATTACAGATGATCTGGTTCAAGAGGAAGAAGAATTATCTAAAAATAATCTTCGAGAAAGCATTATTGGCACACTTGGTGTTGATAGTATCATAGCTAATGAAATAAAAAAGAAGAAAAATCCTATTTTGGATGATGATGTCATGAATATTGAGTCCTCTGGCGGAGTCGTGAAAGTCAAGAAATTGAAAAATAAAAGCAATACAAAACGCAAGAATAATGATATCATTGATGCGGACGACATTGAAATCATTGATTTTAATGGCATTTGGGCATTAGAAAATGTTATTGATCGTGATAATTGTATTCAATTAGCAACGGATACTTTGAGTAACACGGGTGTTACCATAGATAGTGACGCATTAGAAATGCTTAGTAAAGGGGTTCAAACGCAGCTAAAACATATCATTGATGTAGCTGGTGGTATAACAAAAAAATCAAATAATTACTCCAGTATTGTGGCGTATCATAATATTAGTAACTCAACGGAACTGACTCATACAAAATACAATGTAGGAATGCTGTTTGGTCCCAATATAATTCAAATTCTTGCTAATGAAGAGGAAGATGCGATGAATAAAATCAATGAATCAGTTAGTAATGACTACAGTGTGGTTGGTAGTAGAAAACGAAAATATAGTGATATTGAAAATAGTAATTCATTGTTATCAATCATTCAAAGTATTGTGAAACAAGATGGCTTGCGAGATATGGCAGGTAAAAGCGATTTCTATTCGTATCCATTCAGTAACAATAATATTGAAGTACCTAAAAATATTACGATTGTTAAAAATGATGTAATAAATGCATTAGAGCATTGTGGAAGTAATTTATCCAAAACCAACGGAACGAAGAACAAGAAGAAACTGGGGTCTTCGTCCAGGTTGTGCCACTATTGTATGTAATCAAATGTTTATACTACTATCTTCTTCTTACCGGTTTAATAGGTACCTAATGAGGAACTGGTAGGATCAGGGACGGTAATGCTCACCATCTACAAACGCTGTGCGAATGACTCAGTAATTACGTAATTCGGTGTGTGATTAAGTACATAGTTCAGTGAGTGAGTAATTCAGCGAGTGTGTGAGTGTCAATAAGGGTGATTGTGTTCGTCTAGTACAATGGGTGGTACATTTTCTTCTGTTTCTGTGACATCATTGAGTTCTGAACAGCAGAAGCAAGTGGAACAGTGTGATGCACTCATTCAGGAAGTAGTTAATGTATTCACTAAATATTTTCCAAAAGCAATAAATATTGCGGTTATAAAAAAGGTTAAAGGTGAAAGTTTAATTAATTCATCGGGGAATAATGAGATCCCTGCGACAAATATATACCATGGAAACTGTGAAAAAAAAGGTATTGTGAACTCCCAATACAAATCTCGAACATTAGTTGCACTAAATGGAGCAGATAATTATTGTCTTGAATATTACGAAAAAGATATTAAAAAAGGTAATTCATTCGCTTCGCTACTCACTTATTCACCCGTTTATTCACCCACTTGCACATGAACTAACTCTCCCTCTTTCTCTCTAGGTTCAATACAATTATATGGTTATTTTGTAAGCGTTCCACATCTTCAAAAGGTTGATAAAGATGGAAGATTTACACTATCATTAGTACCATATAGTTCATTAAAACGAACATGGAATTTAGCATTTGCAACATCTAAAGAACGTGATGATTGGATAAAAATATTAAAATATTCTTGCCGCAAGAGCAAGCCTGTACTAGATAATAACGAGTTTATTGCAAGTGCATTTGATCGTACAATAAAATATATAATATCCAAATATGGTTGTCGTCATCAAACATTTTTGTCTTATGGAACAGAAAAGGAGCGTTTAGTTGCGTATGTGTATGACTTAATTGAGTTCCAAATATTGGAAAAATGTTTAAAATCAACAACGAAACCACTAGGTATTCACTCATGAATCCGTTACTATTTTATACTTCATACTCACTCATTTACGTCGTAGCGGATAATGTAAGAGCGCAAGTTATGAGTTCTATCCAAGGAAATATTGATAAAACATGGAGTAACATACTGGATCGTTTACGTTCCTCATTAAAAATGACAGAAATAAATATTCGAAAAATGAGTAATAATATTAGTGCGTATGAAGCAAAGGTGAAGGAACTTATTGGTTCATTGATAAGAGAAAATTTTACTGCCCTTATAACCGAGGTAGTATTCACTTATTACTTACTCGCTCACTCACTTACTCAATCACTCACTTACTCACTTATTTACTCACTCACGTGCTCACTCACTCACTTATATACTCACTCACTGTACCATTTACTCGCAGGTGCAACCCATATACATCGATCCCTTTTTACAACTATTAGCATCGCCATTATCACATATCTTTGAAAAAGTAATTCTTGTTTTCGGTAACGAACTGCGCAACATACACACCACGATCCAAGAGAATCCCTCGAAAGGAGTCATATTGCTGCTTGTCTCACGCGTGGATACGTGGGAGATTGACAGTGCGTACCACGTCATCTATGATCTCGTTTACTCATTTCATTCGAATGAATTATCACGTTTTGAGCATATTGTAAAGCGATTAAGAAATGTGGAAGTTGATTCTATTTATGAGAAATTAATAACGGCTATTAAAGATATTATATTTCAACGGCTTTTTTTAATACAACCAGAAGAAGTGAAAGTATTAAAATGTGCATCTTCTGAAGAATCGGAATCAGTAATAGAAACTATAATAACGCAACTTATTTGTGATATTAAAAGGTCTTATAAGGTACGATTACTGACTCACTCACTCATACTCACTCACTATTACTCACTCACACACTCACTCGCTCACCAGGGGATTGTGTACAATATGTTAACATACATGTTGCAAGGATTGGTAACGGATGAATTAACTTCTAAATGCTTCAATAAAATAGAAACGGTAGTGAATAGAAAATTAGACGAAATAATATCCGAACCTGGTTGTCGACCTTTATTTGATTGTACTGAATTATTTGAAGAAACGATTTATGATTTATTGATGGAGTCGTATCCACAAATGATAAATAATTTTGAAAAAACGGTAGAATCAAAATTGTAATATTTAATTAAATTGACAAAACTAATTATCTAAAAAACTCACGTTTAAAAAATATAATAGACTATATTATTAAACAGAAAACGAAAGGGAAAACACAGAATATAAATAAACACCAAATTATTGAGAACAATTGATGTTCATACGAATCTTTGACTGGTATAATGTATCACCAGTGGTAAGATACTCTTGCAATGTAATATTACGCTGCATCTCAACAATAAGGCCATCAGCAGTAATAAAGCGTTGCACAAATGTGCCAATATCGTCCAAATCAGCACGATAGTGACATTTGGCCCGCATTCTACTTCTGCTGTAAGTATTGTTACGATGATAAGGTCCTAACAGAAAGCAATAAGTAACATAAATACAATAATGTGAAAAAATTATGTATATTACCCATTGTATGATATCTGCTTTGGAGCTCGTCATCCCCATCGCTTGAGTCACTGAGATCGCTCATGGAGATGCTTGTGCGATCCGAACTAGACGAGGACGTTGCAGTGTAATATTTCTTCATTATTTTTTACTATTTTTTGCTGAGTCTTCAAGTTTCTGTGCGGGTTCCGGTTCCGGAGAAGTGCAAAAAGTACGCACCAATTTTACTCCCTATCCCGGAACTTCCGCTGGGTTGCCATTGGAATAGTATTACGTGATTGAATGAGCTGCAGAGCAGATGAAGCCGAGGAGGTGATCCAGATTGATATGTTTTTAAAATAATTAATGCGCAAAACGTAACTATTTGCTAATGTAACTCCGTTTATGTGAGTGACAAGTGAAGAAATAGAACGAAATGATTAATTAAAACAATTAAAAGTGGAATAAGATAAGTTTTTGATATATTTATACGAGTCTGGAATGAATAATTTATACATTTTATTAAGCTGTTTTCACCTTACTATTTTTATCCGCATTGTACAATTTCATGGATAGTACAACTATGACGACTAAAGACAATAAACCCATTGCCATTGCCAGCGCGATGTGCCATCGCTTGCCATCGTATACTATCTCTCCCACGAAGTAATCAACCATATCATTTTCATAATAAGGTCGGCCCTCATTACGAGCAAGCCATCTTTCTTCTTCTTGATATTTCGCTGCTAACACCTCAATATCATTCGTTAACGTGATTAATTGCTCCATTGATGCAATTCGTAATGATTGTGAATCAAAACTGGAATGACGTACAATAAAAAAAAATAATTCATTTAATGAATGACCCGCATCCCAGTACGGATGCGGTACGATACTATCGACGTGCGTGTCATATGGTTTATCTTTTGCTGGAAACCATAATAATGTTGGATAATCTGTTATTTTCCACGTGCTTGGTAAGTCATTTAATACCCCGTCAATTTTTGCTATCGTGACTCTATCTTCGCCTTGAAATGCCTTTGCTAACACCTCGTACGTAGGTCGATATTTACTACAATTTTTACATTTTGGTGAATTAATTATTAATAAAACATCTTTATCTTCCTCGCTAATGATGGATAGCAAGGTGCTGCCAACGGCTTTGACGACGTAGTCACTAATCTGTTTCACTGGAATTGGTTCTGATTTAATCGTGTGTTTTGCTGACCCATCAATAACGGATACAATGAAATGAGTTAAGATATCGTTGATATTGCTGGCATGAATGTCCAACGTTGATGATTTGTATTGCCGATCCTATTTCCAATGAGTAAGTAAATAAAAATAAATAAATAAATAAATGAGAAATGCATAACCTTAAGTGGGTTGTACGCTACTATAATAGGTAAATCGTGTTCATTAATTTGAAAATATTGATTGACATCCGCAATCTCATCCTCGAGCATGTAGGAGAACAATGCATCGCCTAAACGAGTGAGATAGTAAGCATATAAATGAACGAATGGATGAATGAGTGTCTCATAAGACGATTCATGAGTGCATACCTTTGAATAATTCACTTATTTCATTTAATGTTGATATAACATTTGATACCTCGGCATCATGATTGGAGATTTGGCTGCCAATAATTAATATAAATTTTAATTTTCGTGATGAAAAAAATTGTGTTGCAAATATTTCACCTTTTGATGTTGCAAATGATAATTCATTCATTCTTGGTGATGAATTTCGTAATACCCATTCGGATAAATTCATTTCTAATATAACACCATTATATTGTATTAGACCACTTTCGTCTTCGGATAGTAAATATATAACAGGTATAGCACTGCTATCTATACCAAATGATTCAAATATAAGCTCATCACTAATACAGTACAATGATGCATGTCCTCTGAGAGTGTCTGCACTAGCTTGAAACTGACCCCATGCATCAAGTGAATAACTATCGATGCCATCATCAATATGTATACTGTCTTTATTAAAAAATCCTGTAGGTGACCTAATGAGGATGATGATTAGATGCATTAATAATTGAATGAGTAACCTAATACTATTGTATTATCACTTGACTGTAAACTACTTTTTAATTGATCAAGTGAATCTATCATGATAACGGATGGTTTAGAGTCTTCCTTTATATAATTTGCAATATTCGTTGCAGTATCGACTGGTCCTCTGTAATCTGACATTATACCGCGTCTAAATACTTTAACAGTTGGTAAAGTAATACCATATGCATCAATAATTTCTTGTATGTTAGGATCTGTGGCTGATAATTTAACTACATCAGAATATTCAGTCAAATCGCTACTGTCTAAGCTGCCGACTGCATCTTCAAAATGGTTATTCAATGCAATTCCCGCGTTACTATCATCATAAAATAATATCACAAGATACCTGTTATTGCTTAATGTTAACTCTAAATCAAACGATGTTATTTCGTTGAAAGGAATCGCTCGCGCCAAGAAGAAGGGGGCGGCGAATATGCAACTGATGAGAAGGAAGAAACGCATCATAACGCGCAAACTTGTATATTCGGGATGGTCTTACATGCGTCAGGCAGGCCCTGTTGGTGCAGAAACAGAATAGTTGGAGAATTGTTGTGACTAAGTGGCGTTAACTCACTAATTTGCTCTGTTTTTGATGTCGCAACGGATTTACAATCTAAGTTGGTAAGAATCTGTATGAAGAGAATCCATATATACTATTTCGATACAATTTATATGAATGATACAGTCAAATTGCATTGGTTGGTCGCGACTTACCGTTAGTATTCTTGATTATTCCTTGGTTCTTATGTATATGTATGTATATTAATTCGTCGCTGTATCATAAATTGTATGACCCGTCAAAAAAATATTTGTATGAATACCTAGAGGTCTTCACCCCGACTAAAGACGAGACAAGAAACTTTCTTGCAGGTTCAAAATGTACGATCCCAGTGGTGGATACGACCCCAATGGTGGATACGACCCCAATGGTGGATACGATCCCAATGGGGGATATGATCCCAATGGGGGATATGATCCCAATGGTGTATACGATCCCAATGGGGGATATGATCCCAATGGTGTGTACGATCCCAATGGGGGCTACGAGAACCAATACGGTGATGCTACGCAGTATTATGGTGATTATGCAGCAAATCAAGATGGTGGTGAAGTTGCATTACCTGAATATGTTGAAGGAGTATGGAGTGACCATTGCAGTATACCATCACCGGCAATATATGAAACGAAGCGGCAGAATAAATATATCGGTGTTACGTCTTTAGAATATGATCTGTGTAAAGAATTGTTGTGGATAAGTTATGATAATGGCCGTGTTTCAAGTTATACAACACAGGAGGCTGTGAATGAGTATGCTGAAATACCTGAAGTAATAAAAAGATATTCATCGTTTATGGTCAGTGATGAATCTGTTTCTCAGGTATTGCCATTATATCATGAATGTATACTTTCAGTATGTCAAAGTAGTTTGAAAATACATAGTGAAGGGGGATTACCATTACGTACTATTTCTATTCCAAAAAATGATAATAGCATAGCTTATACTCATGGTGCACTGCTTAAGCCGCCGACAAGATCGAAAAGAAATGATAACTGGCCAACTCATGCCATTGTTGGAACTTCATCTACTTGTATTTATGGATATGATTTGAGAAAATACAATGAAACACCAGTAATCACGTACAATTTACCATCGTCAAGTTCATGCATTATTTCAACATACAGTGGAAATTATACAATTGTTGGTCATAGAGATGGTAAAATTAGATTATTAGATGGCAAATTGAGGACTGGTGATCCAGCGCATACATTAGATGCACATACAGGTCCCGTGTCAGACTTGTGTTTACAATCAGATGGATATACTATGTTATCTTGTGGCATGATAACTAGGTCGGGCACTGCAACCTTAGTGCCTGATCAATTAATTAAAGTATTTGATTTGCGTACAAATCGTCAAATTACTTCAATTGCCATGACTAGTGGTGGTCCGCCCGCATTAGTCAGATTCATTCCATCATATCGTGGTGATGGCACGTCATCGCTATTATTAGCATCTAGTAATGGTTCCATGCAATTGGGCAACTTAGCTGGCACTTTAATTGATCCAGTAACGATGCAATTCCTATATGCGCCGGTGGCTGATCGTAAAGACAAAGTTTCAACGATCGCTGTATCATCCACCGGACATTTTATCGCTGCAGGATTACAAAGTGGTAATGTTGCACAATATGCGGTGTCACTGCCTATCCTCAATGAACAGGAGTATCCTGTACCAAAAATTAGTTATAACTCCATACCATTGACATTGCCACCCATGGTGCCACCTCCACCGTTACTATCCTTGAATTTAGATAGTCCAAGTTTAGCATCGTCGTATTCCATGATGCAAAAAGCAGTAACGGACAATCCTTTGTCTTCGTCGTTTCAAAGCATGCCTAGTTTATTCAAGAAAAACATGAAAACGTCGTCCGCGAAGCTGATTCATTCGGATATATTGAATAAAGTGTCCTACAACGACTTCATCGGTTACGTTTCTAACCCTGGTTTCCCTTTGAACTCGATGATATTTGGACCCGACAGTCATAAAGCGTACGTGAATGAGATTCGCAGTCAATTAGCGAAAGGTGCTTATAATTTAACGGAAAAAGAGAAGGAAATTATCAATAATATTCCAATTGAATATCGTAAATTACGATCACATCGTGGTAAACAACGCATGAAAGTGTTTAATTATAGTAATTACAATGCAACCAAAGATGAAATAGGGATTGAGAACACTTGCCCTAATCCATATACGATCCCAGTCCTGCAAATGCTGTTTGCACTACCAGAGATGAGATCCTGCGCACTATTTTCGCAGAAATCAGTGTATCATCATACAAATCCCACGTCATTGTGGTGTGAATTAGGCTTTTTATACCACATGATGCGCAGTATCCAAGTGTACAATGCCACCAATAGTAATTCGATCGTACCGCGTATTGTGACACCATCTAATTTTCAACGTACGTATCAACAAGTCCCAGAGGCAGTGGCATTATCACTCTTCGATGGTTCATTAACTGACTTACAATTATTAATACAAACATTTGTTAGATTTTTATTTCAACAACTACAAACGGAATATGATAACGAGTCAAAGACGTCATCGGGTAGCACTCTGTCCGCTTTATCCGCCATTGAGTATGTATTTGGCTATTCAATGGGCACTTCAACCTATTTTTTACACAGTAAAACGCAAGATGTCGGAGCTCCTAATCGGGCCTTCACCATCGATTTGGTGTATCCAGATATCAGAAAAATTGCTCAAAAAGTAGCCGCATATAGTGGTACTAGCAACATCACGAAAGACCCGATTGCCATTCCGACCCCGTCATTTGCATCGGTACTATGGGGATCCATGCTGAAGGAATCACACATGAAAGGATGGTGTCCGGCATCGGAGTCGTACGAACCATTTCGACAAATAAGATCCATGTTAACATTGCCTAATATACTAACAATTTTATGCGGTGATACGCAACGCGATCCAAAGGATGCGACGATATCAGGTGCATTAGGGGAAGCCTCCGCTATAGGTAGTATGCATACACATTTATGGTCCAAATTGAACCAAATCAATGGTCCGTGGTTGCCCGTTGAAATTGAAATTGCTTTGAATACTACTCGGGATGCTGGCGGTGCGGGGAAAAAGGGTTCTACTTCATCCAGTAAATTATTGATTTCCACTAAGTTATTACCACCTGCGAATGATGATGTTGTTAGGGACGATATGTGGATCATCTTCGATGGTGTCAATGAAACGGTCTCGAAGGTACCAGCGTCAAAATGTGATGCTTTATTTCCTGATATCAAGCAAAGCAATACGTGGATCGTGTTTCATTACAGCCTGTTGAGTGTCATGTCACAAATACAGTCTTTGGATACGAACTTGTCCACTGCTGATCCATCAGTCAACAGCCACGATGTCGTGAAGCATGTATTGTTACACATGAAGAAACCAACGGCTAATGCAGATACAATGGAATGGTTATTGTATAATGATTTTTGTATTAACAAGACGACAATACATGATGCTACTGCATTCCCCGAGTACAAGCATCCTTGTGTTATATGTTACGCCTCTACGCAATACGAGCGAGATAATTACCTACGTTGTGCAGTAGCCGATGGCTTCCCAAAAGTGGATGCGAAAGATGTCCAGGTACCAGGATCTGTACTATCACTACCTTCGTTGTCTCAAACATCGACTATTAAATTGCCGTTGTTGTCATCATTGCCCGATAAAGGGGATTTAGTAGCGTTAGATAGTGAGTTTGTTGAAGTGCAAGTAGAAAAAGGTGTCACAAATGAAGATGGTCAATACGTATTATTAGAAGAGAGTAGACAAGTGTTAGCCAGAATATCCTTAATTGACGGTGGTAGTTTGAATTCCTCTGCCAGCTCTTCTGTTACATCCCGATCGGTGCGCGTACTTGCAGATGATTATATCTTACCATGTGAAACGGTTGAGGATTATGTAACACGTTTCTCTGGAATAACGGAAGAAGATTTAAATCCAACTATATCGCGACATGCTATCGTCACGAATAGAACGGCGTATTTAAAGCTACGATTCTTCCTTGATCGTGGATGTTTGTTCGTTGGACATGGGTTGCAAAAGGATTTTGAAACGGCAAATGTGTTTGTACCACCCGAACAGATACTTGATACTGTTGAACTTTGGCGATTACCTAGTCAACGAAAAATTAAATTACGTTTTTTGGCATCACATATTCTGCAATCAGATATCCAAGATGACATCCATGATTCCATTGAAGATGCCAAAACTGCATTATCATTATTCCGCAAGTATGAGCTAGTGAAGAGTAAAGGAGAAGATGAATATACAGCAACATTGAATGATTTGTATCAACATGGTAATAAAGTTAATTGGATGATCATGAAGGAGTCGAATTAGCGCGAGGATGAGTGTACACTATATTTATAATATAATTACAGGGGAAAATACTCACTGATTCATGAATTATTATAATAAAATTATTATGATCTTTGACGTTTAGATAATTCACTTTCGTTTGTATTATTATTAGTTCGTTTAAGTATACTCGCTTTTTGTAATTTACTTGCTTGTCCTGATCTCCAACTTGCTAAATCATTTGCTGCTCTTAATCCTTCGTCAAATATAATATATTCTGCATGTGTTAATTTATTATAATAATCAGCTAAATCATCATGTTTATAATTCGCTAATGAACGAACCATTAATTGTGTATATCTATTACCACTTAAAGCCTTGCGTAACGTATCTCTTAATACAGGTGCATGACTAGTATTTTGTAGTGCATTAGCTAAACTTAAACCAGTATCAAAATAATAGTATGAATACTCTTTTAAATTAATAGCTTCTGCACCAGCTTTGATTTCTTGCGCCATTTTATTACCATATTGCTTCGGCAACTCGATGTCAACCCATTTATCCTTGTGTAAATTGAGTGCTAACCACAACGGTAACTCCACCTTCGTTCCCTCTGGCAACTCATCCTCGTCATTGTCATCCATGTTGTTCGTGTCATAATTTGGGTTTAAATGGTTCATATGGCGTGCCGCATGCTTAAATTTAACCGGGATGCGCTCCTCCTCGCTCAGAATCGCATGAATATCAAGTGATCGAGGCATGCTACTTTATTTTTTCAAGGTTTTTACTGTTTTTTTGAAAATTACCGCATGCAAAAATTTGCTAAATAAATAAATTACAGCATAAATAAAGGTTGATATAAATAATAAGCAATAAGTAAACACTAGTCGCGGTAATCACACAAGTATAGTTCTGAGGAATACAGAGTTATCAATATATACGTAATAATAATAATAATAAAAACACTAACAGTATATGTATATTTGTAGAAAGGGTGTTAAATATATTTGCAAGATTTAGGCCAGCCAACTTCAATAATCTCATCAGCAATCACTTCTTTAAACCGTTTATGTATACTTATTTGTTAATGGCCGGTACCGGTGAGAAGCGTTACAAGGACGAAAATATTGGTGAAAATCGGCGAATAATAATAGAACAGTAGGTGGTTGAGAAGAATGCCTAACTCCCACCACGCACACCCAACGGTGCTGAATCGGAATGATTTCGAGAGAATAAAGGCGTCTATCGTCGAAGTGCCACCGGATAATCATGAAATTGTAAGACGTAAAGAATTAAAAAATAAATCAAATGAAAGATTAAAACATTGGCCTAATACATTAGAAGCACTTAGACAAAAGAAATTGAATTTTATTAAAGAGAAGCAAGAGCAAGAAGAAGCCAAACGTGTTGAATTAGATATTATTGAGGAAAATTTACGTAAAAAACGAAGTGAAGAAACTAAAAAAAGAGCAGATGATTTTCGTTTTGAATGTACAGATCAAATGAAATTATTCAGACGTCAAGAACAATATGCTGCATGTTTAATAGATCGTAGACAGCAAATTGAAAGAAAAAGTGTGAAAAAAGACGAGGAAGTTGTTCATAATAAATATTATCATGAGAAGATATTGGAAAAGGTTGCTGAATTAACTGCAATTGAGGAAGAAAAAAAGAAGAAAGTTGCCGATAATGTTGTTGTTATTAAAGCGGCACGCGAAGAACAAATTGCTGATGTAAGAGCTAGAAAAGAGGCTGAAAGATTAGAATCTATTGCTATTGGTGAAGCCATGAAAAGGCAGGCAATCGAACAAGTAGAGCAAGAAAAAATAGCTATAGAAGAAAGAGCTAAACAAATCGCTGTAAACAATGCAAATATGGTTGTTGCTAATGAAAGATTAAAAGCAGTACGAGCTGAAATTTTACAAAAAGAGAAAGAAGCAGAAGCCTCACGTGATGGTGAAGTAGAATTAATTGAAAATCGTAAAAAAGCTCGTAAAGTTATTGAAATTCGTCGATTTGAAAAGCAGCAAGAGACCCGTCAGGCATTAATTGATAGAGCTGTTAAACAATTACAAGCAAAATCAAATAAAGATCAAGAAATTCAAGAAAAACAAGAAGCAGAAATTAAAGAACGACAAGATAAAGCAATAGCTGATAAAGAAGCTAAGAGACAAGCCCAATGGAATGCAATTGTTGCTTCTCGAACAGAACAAATTGAAGCACGTGAGGAACGTAGAAGAATTGCCATGGAAGAAGATGATAAACAAATTGGATTATGGAATGCAGTTAATCAAAGTGAAATTCAAAAAGCTAAAGAAAGAGAGGAAGCAGCTAGACGCACTACAAAAATTATTAAAGACATGCAGTATAATGATGGTATAATCGTTGCTCGTAAAAAAGCTAAAGAAAGACTTGATGAATTGGAAGAGTATAGAAGAGCACGTGCTAATGATGGTGCCGATGATAAAAAATATCAAGAATTAGTTAAATCAAAGATATTGGAATATTCAAAGGAAGGAAAACCAACGTATACCTTAATAAGAGCACTTGATTACAAGCAACCTGATTTAATAGGTGCCAAACTAAATAAAGGTGCTAAAGGCCACACAAAAAAATCTGAAGAGTAAACTTATATTACACATTACTGTATATAGACATAAACATCATCAATTGAACACGTCTTCTCCAATGAAATAAATATATTTCGGAATCCAACCCTATCATCGGCCGCTGATTGAAGCAAGTTCTTCGGAAACTAGACTTACGGAAGTAGCGAGTCGTTAATTGAAGGCAAAAACGTCAAGAAACGAGCGAAATCATGGCGGATTTCACAGTTTTTGAGGTATTTATTACTGTCTAATCATTCATTTTGCATTTATCAATGCTTGTTACGAGTGCTGACGATGACATCACAGTGACGAGGCATACGATCGTATCACTAACTTACTCATGCACTCAAGTTCTACCATGCCACTCTATCTATTTGTTGATTACTGAATGCATGTCGACCTTGCCGATGTTGTCAATACTCACTGTTGTATCATTAACATCTTATATAACTTATTAGGCAAAAATGCGTGCAGAAAAACTGAGTGATGCAGCGATTGTAGCATTTAGACATTCTTACAACGAATTGGTTTCTGGGTCATCGGGAAATATAAGTGAATCGCTAATAGCATCAGCTACAAATTTACCTAATTTAGATCTAAATATTAAGGGAAAAGTTGTACCAAAAAATGAATTACTTTCACAAGCAGTTGTATTGAAGCTAAATGGTGGATTGGGAACATCAATGGGCTTAGACAAAGCTAAATCATTGTTAGAAGTCAAAGGTGGTAACACATTTCTTGACTTTACTGCTAAACAAGTTATTACAATGCGAAAAAATTATAAATCACCTGTTAAGTTTATGTTGATGAACAGTTTTAATACTAGCAAAGATACGTTGTCTTTTTTCGGTAAATACCCATCAATAATCGAAGATTCGTCTCTGGAATTGATGCAGAACAAGGTGCCCAAGATTGATAAAGCTACATTGAAACCAGCGGAATGGAGCATCAACAAGCATCTTGAATGGTGTCCTCCTGGTCACGGTGATCTGTACACTGCCCTATATGGATCAGGTAAATTAGATGAGCTATTAAAGAACGGTTTCAAGTACATGTTCGTGTCTAACTCGGATAACTTGGGAGCCACTATGGACATTGATTTATTAACATATTTTGCAGAAAATAATTATCCATTTTTGATGGAATGTTGTCAACGCACTGAAGCTGATAAGAAAGGTGGACATTTAGCATTGCGTAAAGCAGATAACCAATTGATATTGCGAGAATCTGCGCAATGCGCCAAAGAGGATGAAGCATCATTTCAAGATATATCCAAGCATCAATATTTCAATACAAATAATTTATGGGTACGCCTTGATATGTTAAAATCATTGATGGACTCCAGAGGAGGGTTCGTGCCATTACCAACCATATTAAACGGCAAAACGGTTGACCCCCAACAAGATACATCAACTCCCGTCTGGCAATTAGAAACAGCAATGGGTGCTGCTATTGAATGCTTTCCTGGTGCAGGAGCTGTATGTGTTGGACGTGATCGTTTTGCTCCAGTTAAGAAATGTTCAGATTTATTACTACTAAGATCTGATGCTTATATTGTTAACAATGCAAACGTACTCGTACTTAATCCAGCGTGTAACGGTATCGCACCTATTGTTGATTTAGATGACAAGAAATATAAATTAGTGCAGCATTTAGAAGGAGCTATTCAAGGCGGATATCCTTCGTTGGTCGGTTGTAAGAAGATAAGCGTCAAAGGCAACGTGTGGCTGTCGGCCAGAAACATATTCAAAGGTGTGTATTACCTCGTTAACTCCGTTTTCTTATCTCATTTATTTATATTTTAACTAGGTGAAGTAAAAATTGTAAACGATTCAAATGAACCAAAATTGTTACCGCCTGGAATCTACGAGAACACGACTATTGACTTGACCTCCGCGCCTGGACTAGGTCCGTTACAGCCAACGATCATTAAAACAACTCCATTTGCAGATCAAAAACCTGGTACTTCCGGGTTACGAAAAAAAACAAAATTATTTGAAAGTGGTTATTATTTGCATAATTTTGTTCAATCAACATTCAATGCGCTGCTTGCGGACGGGGTTGATCTCAGTGACGGGTCCCTGCTGATTGGTGGTGATGGGCGCTATCATAATGATAAAGCAATACAAATTATTATTAAAATAGCCGTTGCA
>JACCDO012381999.1_pt1 | contig 15708 bp, 14 predicted proteins | sample 7446101 | NCBI WGS metagenome assembly JACCDO01 (sample SAMN15323440, study PRJNA562643) | freshwater metagenome | isolation source: river surface water | place: USA:Blue River Watershed | collected 2017-08-16
AACCATGCCTAGGCCCTATGAATTTCTTAGTGCACATAGCCATAAATTTACCAAATACAAGTTACAGTATTGATAGAAATGGAAGGAGAAGAAACCTCTCCGTTGAAGAAGACGTTGTCGAAAGACTCCATTGGTGCATTAATTCTGCTCGTAGTTTTGATTATTGTCATTCTGATCATCGGACTATATCAATTAAATAAAATATATAATAATAACAATCCATCTGCTAGTCAAGGCAAAAAAAGCAGTTATGCATTGAATATTCAAGAGATTGTATCTGAATATTCTAATAGTCTCAATGGTTTAGAAGAAAATACCGAAGAAAATAAGAAACAAAAACAGAAATTGTTAGTTCATAGAGCAAAAAATTTTTTAAAATTATATCGTAAATGGGAAGAAACTAAAACAAGTTTAACGCGACTACGGGCTAAAAATAACATTTCAGAAGAAAAATTAATGTCTCATTTAAATGACATTGAATTGTTTAATACCGAAAAAACTGATATAGAAAATGAAAAAGTTAGTTTATATGGTGATGAATATAAATTTAAAATACGAACTGGAGTGAATGATTGGAAACAGGTCGATATACTTGAATATGCAGATTATTGTAGTGCACTAGAAAACCATATCCAGTCAAAGGATGGTACAAAAGCGGTGGACGGTAAAGACGAAGCTTCTAATGACACCACCAGAGCAACTGCAGATTCAGAATCATCTATTAACAAGACTAACAATGACAAAAATGATGATTCACTGACTTTACCAACAAAAATACCAGTAAATACCAATAATCCAAAAAATAAAGGAGCTTATGTTGTCGACATTGATCAAGCCACAGCAGATAGAAACGCAATGGAATTAATAAAAGAAATGGAAAGAGAACAGAAAAAAAATAAAAATAAACAACAGAAAAATCAGAAAAAATGAACACGTATTGAAAATGTTATATTATTGTTTTAATTTTCACATATGTATGATTTTAATACTTCTATATAGCGTTCTTTTGTAGTCGTCACGTCTTCGAAATTCACCAGAGATTTTACTGCTTGAAATTCATCTTTAATCGAGTTGAACTTCCTTTCTTGCAACAAAACTTGTTCATTTGACTTGATAATATTTCGTCGCTGTTGTAATTTTAGTTTTCGTCGCTCATAAAATTCATTTAATTCTAAATCTGCTTTTGATTTCGTTTCATTCATTAATTTTTCTTCATTTTCCTGTCGCTCTTTTACTACCGCTAGAAAGTTTTCATCTACATATGCAACAATGTTATGATTATTATTGATCATTTCTTGATTCGGATTAATTCAATTGAGTGTCGGTGATGTACCTTTGTTCGGTGCCGGGGTGTGGACCACTACTTATCGACCCGAGTCGCGACCACCATGGAAATTTATCGGCGAATACCCAGAAAGAGGAAGGAGTCGCGGACGAGATGATTGCAGCGTTGCGGGGATTCAAGCGATCACCGATCGCAACTTCGTATAATGTTCGGCGCGCATTTAGTGCTCTTACGGGAACATATGATCCAAAGTTCACTCGAAGTTGCGCTATTATTGCCCATGTTGATCATGGCAAGACTACTATGATGGATAAATTGCTTGCCTTTTGTGGTACCAACGTAACGAGTGAGCGTGCAATGGATTCCAATGAGCACGAAAAAGAAAGAGGTATCACTATTATGTCAAAATATACGAGATTGTATTATAAAAATCATACATTAAATATTGTGGATACACCTGGTCATGCTGATTTTGGCGGAGAAGTTGAGCGTATTTTATCGATGGTTGATGGAGTTATTTTATTAGTCGATGCATCAGAAGGGCCAATGAGTCAAACGAAATTTGTATTAAGTAAAGCTATTGCCGCAAATAAAAAAGCTATTGTTGTATTAAATAAAATCGATCGAGATGGACATAGAGCAGAAGAAGTTGAAGGAGAAATTTTTGATTTATTCTGTGCATTAACTTCAAAAGATGAATTACTTGAATATCCGTTGATGTATGCATCAGCTAGACAAGGTTATGTGGTACCAAAATTAGAGAATGTTCCTGGAACTAATGTTGAGCCATTGTTGGATATGATTATTAAACATTTCCCACAAGCAGGCGAAAAATCTTTACTAGATAAGCCATTTTCATTAAGTGTGAATACAATACAAACAGATAATCATCTTGGTCGTATTGTTACGGGCAAAGTTGAAACTGGCACAGTCGCAGTAGGTGATAAAATAAAGGTATTGAGTAGAGATGGCAAACAATTATTTGGCGAAACAAAGGTAACAAAATTGTTCTATTTAGAAGGATTAGCACGCGTTGATGTAGAGAAAGCTTATGCTGGTGAAATAATATCATTAGCTGGTTGTGATGGTGGTGTTGCTGATACTATATGTAATCCAATTGTAGAGCTACCAGTTCCGACAATCCCAATATCTCCACCTGTAATATCTATGACATTTGGCCCTAATGACTCTCCATTAAGTGGTAAAGAAGGCAATAAACTAACATCATCAATGATAAAAGAAAGGTTACAGAAAGAAATAGAAAATAACGTAACATTATCATTGAAGCCATCAAATGATCCTGAAGCAATTGATGTTCAAGGAAGAGGCGAATTGCAAATTGGTATTTTGGTTGAAACAATGAGACGTGAAGGATTTGAGTTAACAGTATCACCACCACGAGTTTTAGCTATAACTGAAGACGGTGTAACCAAAGAACCTGTTGAAGAAGTCGTTGTTGATATTGATCCCGAATTGACCGGAATAGTTATTGAAAGTATGAGTAATCGCAAAGGTAACATGACAGAATTTAAAGACATTGGTAACAGATCCAGATTAGTGTTTCAAGCACCATCGAGAGGCTTAATGGGATTCAGACATGAAATTATTAGTGCCACTAGAGGCAATGCCACCATTAACAGTATATTTAGTCATTATGATATAGTTAAAAAAAATGAATTTGGAAATTTAAGAAAAGGTAAATTAGTATCAATGGAAACTGGTAAAACAACAGGTACTACTATTAACTATCGCACATAAACAACGTTCATCTTACTTTGATAATTAAAATTCTTTAGGCTACTCTTTAATGGACGTCCAAGAACGTGGTGGGCTATTTGTGGGTATTGGCGAAGAGGTGTACGAAGGTATGGTCTTAGGTGAAAATTCAAAAACAGGCGACCTAGATGTAAATCCATGCAGAGCTAAGAAATTAACGAATATGCGTAGTACTGGAGCCGAAGAAAAAGTGATGTTAACCCCGCCTAAAAGAATGACAGTTGAAGAAAGTATCTCGTATATGGATGAAGATGAGGTACTTGAGGTTACACCTAAAAGTATTAGATTAAGAAAAAGAATTTTAGAAAGTGGTGCAAGAGCTAGATGGAGTAGAGCAAATAAACCAAAATAGAAATAATATGTATATAACTAATCTATTATCATGACATAGAACACTTTTAAAGACTAGTGTAAGACTAGTTTAGGCTTTTTTAAATTGAATTCTTCAAGATATCTAGCTACTATAGTTTGAGAATTCATAACCAGTAGGTTGATGTGCACCACCTGCTGCTCGTAATTTTTGAACAATAACTTCCTCAGTTAATTCTGAGGCTGCTTCAATCTCTACATCAATATGTGCATCTATAATTTGTTTAATAGCACCTTTGTGTCCACCTGCACGTGCACGTTTCATTGTTGGTACTTCACCAGGAAGATATTTAACAAATATATACTTTGGACGACGTGAAATTGTGTTACCACGATTATCTACACCAACAACTTTAAATGCTCCCCAAACAACATCAGCGGCAGGTAAGTTAGAAATAAATTCTGGCATTCCACCTGATCCTTCAGCTTTAAATACTAACTCACTGGTGTTACCTTCTGGATATCCAGCAGAGATCCAACTAATATCATTGCTGTCATCAGTCAGACGACGCCATGCATTGCCAACCTGTAAAAACCAAATAATATAAGAAAATAATCAATAAATACCATAATATCAACATGGTATCTATTTCATTAACGGAAGTATCTTGTTGAAAAATTGAGATATTTATCGCGTGAAGAAGGGCAGAAGAGGCAGAGGCGTGCGAAGTGAGCGGGGAAAGGTACCTCGGCATCGATGTTCAAGGCCTTGGAACTCATGCTGCGATCTTTTCTACAGCAATTTCTCCTATGGTAACTAGGGTTGTAACCCGGTTTTCGCTTCATACCGGTGGAACAAATTAAACAATGTTAGTGAATAGCATTAAATGTAGTAATTGGCAGATTCGTTATAGAATTTATGAGTATGATCAAGAGTAAGAAGAGGAATGTTGTTTTGGAGCACTAATGTAATGTAGTGTAGGCATATCCTCGTTCGGAGTATTGACTTACAGCGTGTATCTTACTCTAGTTCTAGTAATAACGACGATCTCTCTATTTTTATACTATTTCATCGTCTGACTATGGTTTTTGATATTTTGGCGACATAAAGTTATTTTTTTTTGCAAAAAAATTCAATTCAATTACAATCAAATCAATACGATAATAATACCAATAAATATATAAATTTAGGTGAAGCGTATAGGTTTCATCATCATAAGAGACCAACTCTTAATTGATCGCTGACACACTATACCGATCCACTTCGAGAAACTTGAAAGAAATAGCGATATGGTTCGTCTGAAGCATCGCTATGTAATCTGCCAGATTCTGGAGGATGTTCCTTCTACTAACAATATCTACACCACTAGTGACATAATGAATGCAATTAAAGATAAAATGGCTACATTTATGGGTGATTATGGTGCTATGTATTCGTGTCAAGTTAAATATTATGACATTGAGTCACGTATATTTATAGTAAGAACTAATCGCGAAGCTGAAATACACATGAAAGCGGCAATTTCTATGCTAACTACTATTAAAAAAAGTAATATAATTGTGCGATCATTAGCTTCATGTGGTTCAACAAGATCATGTATCGAAAAATTAAAAATATTAATAGACTTATTTATTTCTGCGAATACCAATAATAGCGATAGTGATATTGAAAAATATAAATCATTTTATTTTACACAAATTGCAAATATCGAAATTTAATATATTTACTCTATTTACTCATGGTATTAATCGCACGATGATAACACTTCTTGTCACATATTAACCATTTATATCTTATTGTCAAGTATTAGTTGTCATATATTGTATATATTTTAACGTAGGACCCACTCAACGCTTTATTGTATATCTAGCACACTAACTTTCGCTGTGATTATATTGATAATTTCCGTGCTATGAATTAAATTACTCCACTACCAGTTGCCTCTTACTATGACCAATACACTAATTGTAAATTGAAATGGCCCTTAAGGCAACATCTCGACCCCCTCGCAAGAAGAAATATATCTATCTATGCCACATGCATCATTTCTGTTTCTATTTGCTGCGGAACTCCAACTACCTCGGTAGTTCCTACCCACGCTTAGCTGGCACAGCACATTTGGTACAAAACAAATAGGTAACAACAAAAATGTCTGCGCACCCACCAGTAACACTAACTCCGATCACTGTCGGCGGAATTGGAGAGATCAAGAACCGTGTCATACTAGCACCTTTAACTCGTGGACGATGTGACCAAATCGACCAAGTTCCAACAGATACCAATGTTGAATACTATAAGCAAAGATCCACTGCTGGTCTTCTAATTACTGAAGCAACAATTATATCAAAACAAGGTCATGGGTGGTCAAAAGCTCCAGCCATTTACAATGATCAACATGTTGAGGGATGGAAAAAGGTAGTTGATGCTGTTCATAGTGAAGGATCAAAAATTTGTTTACAACTTTGGCATATGGGAAGAGTAACACACTCAACATTTCACGGATTACAACCTGTCAGTGCTTCAGACATTCCAGTCGAAGGTGTTTGCTGGTGTAATGATCGCCAGAGATTACCTTACGAAAAACCACGTCCATTAGAATTAAATGAAATTCCAGCAGTAATTGAAGAATTTCGTCATGCTGCAACTTGTGCATTAGCTGCTGGATTTGACGCAGTAGAAGTTCATTGTGCTAATGGTTATTTATTGGATCAATTTTTACAAAGCTGCTCAAACAAACGTACCGATGATTATGGTGGAAGTATAGAGAATAGATTTCGTTTAATCCGTGAAGTACTTGATGCCGTATCAACTGTCTTTCCAAGTAATAAAATTGGCGTTAGAATAAGTCCAAACGGCTCCTTTAATGGTATGGGCAGCGAAGACAACTTTGAATTATTTACATACGTCATACAACAACTAAGCAAATATAATTTAGCATATTTACATTGCATGGATGGATTAGCATTCGGTTTTCACAATAAATGCAAAGTTGTTAATCTTCATCATGTACGTAATAACTTTGATGGCGTAATTATTGGTAATTGCGGATACAACCCTCAATCGGCGGAAGGAGCTATTAATACTGGTAGTGTTGATGCTATTTCGTTTGGTCGATTATATTTATCAAATCCTGATTTAGTAACAAGAATTGAAAAAGGATATCCTTTGGCGGAAGTGCCTGCCTTCCCTACTTGGTACGAATGTCCTTCTGGCGAACCAGAAAGTATTGGATATTCGGATTACCCTAATTATGTACCACAAGAGTAAATAATTATTTACATGATTACAATTTGTTATCCCTTGATGTTCTCTATGATGTTAACTGCAATGGTCGCCATCGCTTCTACCGATGGATAACAAGCAAATTTTGATGTAATAATAATATTATTTAGTATTTCAATATAATTTTTTCCAATGGTCCCTTTAATATTATCACTGCTATTATGTATCATGATTGTCATGCGCAGTACGTGGCACTCCAGCAGGTACTGCATCATATCTAAATTATTCCTATATTGAATTTCAAATTGATTTAATATAAGTAACGACTCTTTATAGTTCATACGCTCTAGTACTATGGCCATTAATAAGGTACTTTCAGCGTACTCAACACTGTTGGAAGTTACTGACGTCGTCAACCGCTTGGCTAATCGGTACGCTCTTTCCCATTCCATACTATACAAAGACTTATAAATATTGATGTATAGAAGAGAATTATTGACAACAACGGCTACTATAGGCGACTTCTTGGTGGTAGATGCTCCTCCCGAGGTTGTTAACTGGTTTAATAATTCAATGCACTGATTGCACGTGTGGACGATGATATCCCTTTCCTTGATATCATAATTAAATATAGATTGACCATATTTTTGCAGCTCAATATGCAAAAGGGATTTGGCCATTTTACTATGTATCAATGCAATATCATATTCAGTCAATTGGGATTCATAGTGCTTCAATAGTCTTTTACATTCCAATAGTCCCATTGATGGTAAGTACAATCTTGTATAGAAATCGATGGCAATAATACCAGCTTGAATACAAAAAACGATGTTTTCACTAACATTTAATGGTAAATCTAGATCTTTTGGTTCTTTGATACTTGGACCGATAGGAGCCGTTGGTAAGATACCCATACCAATGGTATCTATAGTTCCATGGGCTAATATTTGAGACATTATACCACATTCACCTAATTTTGCACTTTCAAGTAGTGACCATAAATTTTTGGCACTATACATTGATGAGTTGTACAAACTGTGAACAGCGTCGCTAATCCCACTTATACTCTCGATCTCATTACAATTCACTTTTAATGGTAATTTAATACGTAATTTAACTAGTAGTAACACCGCTTGAGATGCCAATGACCTTGCATTTAGTTCCGCACAACGTTTAATACATCTACACAACACCTCTTCAGCAGACACATTACTGGTTAAATTTATTTCACTTCCTTTAGTTCCAATAACTACCTCATGTAACAATAACAATGCTTTCACCACCGATATATGATCACCACGTTGATGAGCTATTTTCATTGCCTCTTCAACGGCTGATAATGCTATAGAATAGTTTTTATTGTTTGTCCACATTGAGGCTAGGTGTAACATAGCTTGCTGGTGTCGGGTATTGGTGAATATTGGATCATGGAGACTTTGAAACAATTTTAAAGTCTCAGATAGTGAAACGTCACTAAATTCGCTAGTTTGAGTAGTGTTTGGAGTATTATTGCTAACAAGAATATCATAGCCATTAAAGTCAAAAAAATTATGCAGTAAAGATTCAGCCGTAGCGACATCACCTAGCTCCATTGCATTGAATGATTCTACCAAATATAAACCGGGATCATTACTGCTACTATGTATCATTCTAGACATTTCTACACTCACAGCATTGTCGTCTTGTGAAACCACCATTTCTTCAAAATCATCATTATTGTCATTATTATTATAATTCTCCATAAATGCTACCATATTTGAGTATAATATTCCAATATTGTCAAATGGTAGACAGTCCCACCTTGCTAGTAATGATCTTAGAAAAAGACCCAAAGTACTATCAACGCAAACTTTTGTTGGTGCAGGAGATCCATTTGGCGATACATTATCATCATTATCAAATAATTCACGAAGACTTTCCATAAAATCAAATAATAAATCAATAGAATCAATCATATGTAGGTCACTAAATGCATCCTCAATACATTTTATTTTATTACTTTCCATCACTCGGTTGTGATTAAACTTATCACAAAGGTGCCGATACATATAACTTGCTTTATTAAACGCAGTAACTTTATCCCCAGTACTACCAATACAATCATCTAACCAAGTTAATATACTAAACGTTATCGATGTATTTTTAATCAATTCATCTTGAAATGTGCGCCCAGCCAGAACTAAGTGCTTTATCACCGACGCATAGGCCAACTCTGCATCCAATATCACACTCGCACGCGACATTCACCTCGCGCGAATCACTTATACGTAGGTAATAACTTACCAGTTAGTAGATAAATTATCTAAGATAATTTTTTTTTGTTTTTTGAAAGCACCGGTACTGTAATGGTACCGGCATTAAGGGCCGGAAATAATCTCAGTAGGTGAGGAGCCCCGTGAAGAATCTGAAGATTAGCTAACTAAAGTAGACATCGGGAATGAGTGCAGAAAGCGACAGTTTGCTGCGTTCAGGCGCCTTGCCCGACAACATGAGTGTTCACAAGGCATCGATCGATAGTATTTTGAAGCAATATGGAGCAAATGCTGAAAAAGGACTTACATCGAATGAAGCAAAAGCTAAACGTAATTCTGGTGGTTTAAACATAATTCCACCACCATTGAGTGCACCAGCATGGCTGTGTTGTCTACTACCCTGTTTATTGAAAACAAAATCGATGATGGAGTATAATGAGTGTGTCCCAGAGCATGTAATGGTGAAAAGAAATAATTGTTGGATAAAAATTGATATTACAAGTATCGTTCCAGGTGACATAATCATGGTATCAAGTGGCAACAGAGTAGGGGCTGATATTAGAATTATATCATCAAAAGATTGTCAATTTAATACGAGTACATTAACTGGTGATAAAAAAATTACTAAAGTCGATCCTAAAGCTGCGGGTAGTGACAACTTCTTACAGTCACCTAACATGGCATTTACGGGATATTTATGTACTCATGGTGAATGTGAGGGTGTAGTTATTGCTACTGGCGATGATACTGTCATAGCGAAAAAGATTAGGAAGAAAGAATGGCCAATCAATAAAGAGTAATTCGAAGTGCGGGCTGGAATGATGAAGTGAATGTTAAGTGTTTATTATTGTTTATAAGTTTAAAATATACTTATTACATTTTTATGCATTTTCACTTTTTACTTTAACTGGTTTATCTTTTGGTACCGTGGTTGATTTCTTCTTTTTCAATGGGGGTTTATTTGGATCATTCACTGCACTTGGATCATTATTTACAGGTGTAACGGAATCACCAGCTTCAGTAGATGATTTTCTTTTTACAGCTTTTTTTGGAAGTGGTGCTTGTAATGGTTGGACTAAAGATGGTATGTAAGGTTGACCAAAGCTAATAGTAGACATTCCACTTGAATGTAAAGGCGCAGTAAAATTACCATCACTTTGTTCACTGCTTTTATGTGTTGCAGTTAATGAATTAATTGTAACGGGAAACCCATCAGGTTGTAACGTACCCAGCGAATGATATCGTAATCCAGCTAACTGCTTTTCTTTATTTTCTATAACGTTTTGAAGTGTTAATAAAGAAATAGTATCCTTGCGTAGTTCATCGTATCTATCACATACTGCACGAGTTGGGATAGGATTCGCTGGAACTCCTAATTCTTTTAACAAAACTTGCATTTTTTTTATTAACGTTTTATCTAAATCTGTAATTTTATCAGATAATGTACCAATTCTACTACTTTGAACGTATGGTTTTCCCGCAACTGGTTGATCTCTAACTCCCAGAACTACAGTCTTATCCGATGGATTACTACCACTATTACTAGCAACTTGTCTACTGGTACTACGATTCCTACTTGGTTTGGTATTATTGGTTGACGCTGCACCATTAGCACTACCTGAAGATAAATTATTTCCGGATGTTTTCTTGTTATTTTCATCTTTCACTTGTACTGTTGCTACCGTAGCTACTTTCTTATCTTCATTGCCTTTTCTAAAATTTAATTCTAATTGATACCTCCGATTACGTTCGTTTTCAAATGAAAACATGGATTTATAATCAAATGTAGTTTTGCCAATACCACCACCCACCGCTTGTTGAGCAGGATCAGTTTGAATAGGCTGTCTAAAATTATGAATAGTTGAAACAACATAATAGTATCGCGCTTGTAATTCTTCAATAGTACGGATAGGTATATTTGAATATTTGTCAACGATAACAGGCCAACGAAGATCATACTGATAACAAATATACATTAAATAATCTGTCTCTGATCTTGTCCAATTATCACAATCAAGTAATTTTTCATATTCTTCGTCAGAATAAACAACATAATCTAATTTAATATTAAATTTCGCATAAGGATAATCAGAATGATTGATATCACTTCGCACCCAGTGACAAATTTCTAATGAATCAGTTCTAGCAGAATTTTTGAATGGTGCCCATGACCATTTACCTCTTACACCCGAAGTTCGCTTCTTTTGCAAGCCGGCATAAGCAGTAACCTTATTTGTTTGCACCGCTGGAATAATACTATCCTTTCCCTTCGATAACAAACTAAATACTTCTCGACTCATACCTTTCGGCTTTTTAACCTTATTATTTACTTTTACTTTGTCATTCATCAATCGTGCGGCTTCCTCCGCCGCCGATAACACCGTCTTGGGCGCCATCCCCAGGATATCCGCGACGTCACCCATCTTTTACTATTTTGGTGTACCTTGTTATTTTTATTTTGAATGAATCGTCTAAGGTCCTGCAAAAATAATTAAAGTATTACAAAGTAAGTTATAGTTAGTGAATTTAGAAGAAGCTGATTGTACATAAGCTGTGTAAGGGCACTTAGCAGGTACTCTGAATCGCACTGTAGTTGTAGTAAAAGAATCAGTTTAACTATGTGTATTCATGAAGCTTTCTGTTCGACCAAAAATGAATTTTGTCGAATGAATGATAGCCCAGACTATGCTGGTCTTTTGAATGATACCATATTATCAATCATTATTGCATTCGGTACCGGCAGAATTAAAATTCTAAAAACCGGAAATGAATCCGAATCATATTAGTGCCAGTGTGAGGTGCGGGAGCTGGGAAAGTTGTCCAGTCTCCGTCCAGTCGACAGTTTCTTTTTGGTGTAGCTGCAATAGGCTAGAAAATATCTGAGACTGCGACGATTATAACAAAGGGAATCGTGCTTCCTCGGATGTCGCGGAAACTCTCTGTATACTTCGCTACAGAGAATGTTCCACCCACCAAGGGATACTTCGTGACTATCGATGATTTGAGTGTCACGGTTGCGGAAGAATATCTCAGAAATTATGAAAGTGTATTTTCTAAAGCAGAGTCTAGTGGTGCCGTAGTTAGCGCAACACTAGCTTCTTGCGTATTCAATGGAATCGATATATTGGGCTCAAAAGTCACGATTGAGGTGTCACTTGATGATGAATTAAATGATATTTTTAGTCTTTTCTCCAAAGTTGTATCAATAGTATTTTATATCAAAGCTGAATCGACACCCGATAAAATTTGTATTAAAACAGAGTCAGTAAATAGTAATGATGATAATAAAGCATCAATAGAGGACATTGAAGCTATAAATACCGAAGAAATCTTAATACAAGAAATAGAAGAAGTGAAATTAGATCCACTTAATCAGAGTAATCTAGGCAATATTCCTAAAGAAAATTTAACACTAGATAGTAGTAATATGAATGAGAACAACGAGCTTAGTCCCACTGGCAAGAAATGGATTAAGTGCTATAGTCCGTCAGACAAAAGTTTTTATTATTATAATTCAGAGACACAAGATACACAATGGGAAGAGCCTCAAGGTGAAGCTATTGAAGAAGATGAATGGTCTATCGCTGCAGCTGAGAAAGATATAGCCGCAGGTATCGCTGTATACACGGGTAAATCAGAAGAAACAGATAATGATCATATCACTGCCACGCCCGATTTGGATTGTGACAATATCATATCAGAGTTCAATAATTGGGCAGATAATTTAAAATTTGATTCTGATTGTGTGAAAGATTTTAATAAATGGGCAAATCACGATTTCAATAATTTTGATCATATAAGCCCTAAATCTAACAAAATAAACAGCACCGTTTCAGCGTCTGCTCCAGGTATTACTGACTTTGAATTAGGCCACATAGTTGTACCTGGAATGTCTACTGATATCATCGCGGTACCTGTTTACTCTAATTCAAATGATTTCGATGAAAAATGTAGTAATAGTGGAAATAGTGAGAGATCTTCAGATATTGCAAGTGAATCCAGTGATGACTCAGATGAAACCTTTATCCCGGACTCCTCTATGTTAACTCAATTAATTGAAATGGGATTTTCATACGAAAAAAGTTATCAAGCATTGAAAGACAATAATAATGAATTGTCTGGAGCAGTAGCATCATTGGTGAATAATTATAGCAGCGATGAGACTAGTGCATCATCCATACGCTCTAAAGGTAGAAAATTATTTGGTAGAACTTCAAAAGCTAGATCACCTATTCGAGGTGCATCGTCAGCTGAACCAGTTGTTGCAACGGCTATATCCATCGGATTACCCAATGATGAATCAACTACCAATGATGACAATAATAATAGCATAAATAATGAAAGAAGACGTAGTAATCATAGCAATTTACCTCTGAAGACAAGATTGACCAGAGGAATAAATAAAGCCAAGAACATGTTTTTTAAATAACAAAGGACTGTAAGTGTGTAGTCAATGTCGAATAATTTATAATAAATGTAAAAGTTGGTTGTTATTACTGTATAAAACTAAGAATGCGATTTACTATCACCGGTACGCTTTTTTCATACCTTTGAAATTTGATAGCAATTACATCCAATTGCATCCAATTACATCCTATTATATCCAACATCATGGTTCAACAATCGTATTAATGATGCACAATAATAATTAATTAATTAATTAAAAAAATTTTTACCGGCGCTGTGTCGGTACCAAATTTAGAGAAATAAAAATTTAGGTAGGAAAGAGATCGTCAATTTGGTGCAAAATGGAGGAAAGCGAAGTGTCAAATGGTCCCTCTGAGGAGGCCGAAGATGGATCTTTCGGCGATTTCATGCAATCGATTGAAGAAAGTGTCGTTAACATGATGAAAGAGTCAACGAAAGCACCCAAGGACATGTTGGAGCATTGGCAAGCATTTAAAACAGCTATCAACTGGACAGAGCCATTAATTATTGGATTATTGTCATTTCATTTGTTTTATTTTATTTTGGTTGTCACTACGCGAAAAAATGTAGATTTTCAAACATGGTTATTTCTGATCATATGCATTCTTGTGTGGTCTAGTGAATGGTCCAATAGTTACTTGCATGATAACTATAAATTGGTAGCTACACAGAATTATTTTGACAAATCTGGTTTATTTGCAGGAATAATGTTTTCAGGTCCACTTTTATTCATTGGTTTTTTTCAGTTATGTAATTTTTTATATATTGCATCAAATGCACTAATTGTCGCCAAACGTTTAGAATTAAAGCACAAGAAACAATCAGAAAGCAAGAGCGACTAGCGCAATAGAAGGTTCAATATTGTATTGATATGTAAATATATTTGTTTAGCGCTTTATTTATGTACACCTTACTCTTCACACTCAATAATATACCGAATACATGCACTTAACAATGCAAATTATATTGACCAATTAGAAAATTGTAGATTTAAAAACGAAAGTAACACTATTTATTTATTAATTAATTACGCAAAAACAATTATATATACGCAAACTCGCCAGCTTATGTTAAAATGAAAACAGAAATAGCTACATCACTGCATTTACAATCCTTTGTTATAATAAAAGGTTGTGTGACCAGGGAACTTTACTTTTACTTCCTCTTGTAATTTAGGCTCTAGTGCAGATAATTCAATAGAAGCTTTTTGTGGAAATAATGCACAGCATAATGGAGTAGAAAATGTAAGGCAGAATCCGGTTAGTAACACAGTGGCTGGTGCTTTTAACCATGGATTTTTTATGAATGTCGCAGTTTTCTCAAGTTTACTCATAATAACTGGTGGTATAAACATAGCAGGTGCAGCCATGCCAACACGTGATGGTACTACTTGTTGAATAGCGGAAACAGCAGCATTGGAACTTAATCCTGCAGTTTTACCGTCCGCAGTTTGTATTTCAATGCCATGCTTAATTTCTTGTTGTCTCATTAATGGTATATTGACAAAGTTTGCTGCTGCTACAGCCACTAAAGGAACAAGACGACCAACGATACCAGCGGATAATGTTGGAGATGATGCTACCAATTTATTGAATCCTAATGCAGTTATAACAGATGCAGATGTTGCAGCAACATATGCTTGTCCTAATTGCTCATTTGTTACACCAGCAGATGCATTGCGATTTGTGTAATTAACAATTGCATTAAACGATTGATTTGCAAATTGCCAAAAGATAACAGCTGGTGTGGTCTTATAGAAAGTCATCATACAACCAGTAATAGTCATGTTACCTGGAACTTGAAATGACATACGACCAGGTAAAAACAATTTTTCACCTGTTTGGCAATGGAAAGCGGAATCATACAATTGTTTGGCTGCCCATAACTCATCTTCTGTTAGATTTGGATCAGCTTTTCCAGCTCTATAAGCATCAACGATAGCTTTTGCTTTATCTAATTCTGCATCAGTGGCTAGCACATTTAATGGATTAGTTGTGATAAAAAAGTGTCTCGCGCGACCTTCGAAGGTATTCTGGTCGTAGCGCGGGGACTCGATGTCGATGCGTAGCTGGGACATTCGCGTTACAAAGAAGCGAGATACGATGTAGTTGTTTCGTGTTGTTTTTTCCAGAATACCGGCGTGGTTATCTCAGAATAATTCTGAATAATATTTCAGACAATATATCAGCTCTGATTTCATTTAAAGTAGAAATCAATAGTATCAAGCAAGTCAAGACACTACAAATGGGCAAAACAAAATGTTTTACGTCCGAAAAGCCAATCAGATTGTAAATTTTGTTTGAATGACGGCACCGATTGTTGCGAGTATACGAGAAAAGAATATCATCTCAAAATAAAATGAGGACGTTGTTAATCTTATAGATTATCTCGTGTTATTGTTAGTATTCTAAATATCGAAGGACCCGATCCTCGAT
>JACCDO012217373.1_pt1 | contig 15707 bp, 14 predicted proteins | sample 7446101 | NCBI WGS metagenome assembly JACCDO01 (sample SAMN15323440, study PRJNA562643) | freshwater metagenome | isolation source: river surface water | place: USA:Blue River Watershed | collected 2017-08-16
GAGGACAAGTGTCACATGTGGTGAGTGAACCCCCAATCATCATGACTTAATAATCATGTACTAGTGCAGAGGTAGTGGTGAATTGGTGTCTGGTATCCATAGTATCCTTTATTATTTGTAACTAGTTGGACACTTACGTAGGAAGTACCTTTCGTACCGGTAATTTCGTAAATTTGTTTTTCCTTACAACCAAAAACCGGTCCTATAATCTAGTCGATAAAATCTTGAAAATAGTGTATTATGAAATTAAATACTACTCAAACTCACGACACTCATCTACAACCTTAATAGGTTTCATCAGCAAGAGACCATTCTCTCTAGCGATTGCACCGGAACTTTTAAAAAAATTAATCCACACCCAATAAATTAGTCGCCAAAAAAGAAAAAAAGAATTTTCAAGAAAAGATGAGTAAATTTTTACGTAATTTGGGGTCTTTGTTATTTGTTGGGGCATCTGTTAGTACAAGTAATGGCATCTATAGTCATTGTTCACAAAAACAAACAAATAATACCAATGAATCATCATTAATTGGAGTCTATTTAACCCCGAAATCAATTGAATTATTGCAAAATTATCTCAAGAAAAATGGTTATAATCAACATGCTTCCATTTCAAATGGATTTATAGGTAATTCTATGACTATTATGTATCGACTTTAATTTACTTATTCTAATTATAGCTATACGAGGATATTCATTAGACGAAGATTTGTATATTTATGAACCATTATTTGGCGATAGAGCTGCGTTTCGTTTAAAAGGATTAATTATTCCAACAAATAAAGATGATACAATTGTTGCTTTAGGTCGGGTATCCACTGTTATGGGAGAAATTAAAGATGATGATTATGAAGCAAGTTTACCTCTCTATAATACAGCTAAAATATCAGAATATGATCGCAATTTACTTGATTTACCGACAAGATTTGTTGCAGAAAATAAAGATATAAAGACTAAATGGAGCGGAAAGTTGCCGGGCAAAAGAGTAATTGATATCAAACATACACCTACTACCGTGACTTATGAACCTATCCCATTTAATCAACAATTACTTATTGATGGTTTTATATGTAGTTCAAAATATTATGATAAAACGAATGGAAAATGCAATTTTGATAGAATAGAAGCCATGAAAAAGGATATAGAAAAGCGTAAAGAAACTGAAAGTAACTTAAAACCAACCGTAGATAATATACCTAGTACTTCTATTTCAGAATCCATTACTCCTTCTGTGACAGAAGAAGTTAATACATCAGCTAGTACAACTGAACAAGAGAAACAACAAGCAAATGAGTGCCCAGTATGTAAATATATGAAAGGTATTCACTTACTCACTTACTCACTCGATTCATTTCCTTACTCACTTACGACAAGGTGGACCATGTAAAGCCGAGTTTATAACATGGGATAATTGTGTTCAAGAGCTAAAAGAAGATGGTGATTTAAATACGTGTTTCCCTCATACAGTAAAACTAATGGAATGTATGAGAAAAGAAGAATATTATGACATAATGAATGTTGGTAACGACTATACACATGCAGTAGCACAAGAAGAAACAACAGAAAAGAAATAATAAAATTGAAAAGAATTATTTAATTGACATATATATATACCATCGCCTGCTTTCTTACTATTTTATTGTTCGAATAATTTGGTAACAAAAGTTTTAACAATTTCTGCAATACCTTTATTAATTGATCGAACAGATATTTTTACAACTGACATACCAATTTTTGTTTTAATTTCAATCAGAATTAGTTCCGTTGAGACAGAAGAAGCAGCAAAATATAATGCACTTTGACCATCTGCACCTGGTATATCTCGTTTCAATATGAAATTAATATAATTGTCGTTACTATTGCATAATCTGTCCTTGAGGTACTCAACATCAATTGATTTAATATTATTCACAATAGCAGAAACTTCTTGTGATTCATTTTCTTTCCAACTAGATGCTAATTTACCAAGATCTAATGATATATTACTATTTGCTTTCAATACTACAGCAACACCAACAGGGATAGTGAAGTAACAAACATTATTTGTACTCATATTTTTCATAGCAACTTGTAACACACCAGATTGATCCGCAGGATTACTACTAGCTTGATTATTCTTTGTTAATGGGACAGTAACTGAAGTTATTGATCCATTACTTGAAGAAGAAGGTAGTGGGACCATTGGTGATACAGGTGCAATACCGAATAAATTTTTATTAAATTGGACTGCAATAGCATTTAATGGTGCAGATGTTGAGTTACACACATCTAGATCCAATAGTAATTGATCTGAGTTGTTACCTTGTTTCATTACGCCTCTTATACTAACACCTTGACCTGCTTCATTCGTTAAATATACTGTCTTTGGCACACTAGAAGTGTTGATAGATCCAGAAATTGGTGGGTTTCCGGTTAATAATGATTCAATAGAAACTGCTGGACCAGAATTAGTAGGTGCTGCTACAGGCTCATCCATATCTAATAAATTATTGCTATTATTATTATTCGAAGGAGCACTTGTATAAGTATCATTTCTGCTTGCATAATCACCTTGATCTAACAAATCATCATCACCTTCCTCGTCCTCTTCTTCCGCTTCTCCTTCATCAGCTGTAAATCCTGCCTTTTTAGAAAATGATTCTGGTGGTTTATGATAAACAGCAGCTAATGTTGGAATTTGCATGAGTAATTCATCCAACATATGTGGTTCAAAGGTTAAATATGTGTCCGAAATGATAGGTTTCTCTGCTAATACAACAGCTCTAGCAGCTTCAGGATCAGTAGATAATAAACGCCAGTATATGTATCCACGATCACGTAAATCAGGATTTTCACTTTCTTCAGTTGCCATATTCAACACATTTTGTACCGTATCTTGTGTAGTATCTGGATATTTTAAGTATAATTTTACAGTTGCTGTTAATAGTTGTAATTGAACAATATTTGTCTAAGTAAGTAAGTAAATAAGTAAATAAGTAAATAAGTAAGTGAGTAAGTGAGTGAGTGAGTAAGTACCTCTTCTTGAAAGGATTCAATAAAAGAAAGCAGTAATTCATCTGCATTTTCAATTTTTTCCGCATACTCTCCAATGATCCATATCATACTTGCTTTGGCCATTGGTTCATCAAGAACCTCTAAATTTTCACATAAAAATCCAATAATTTTATCATAACGATTTGGATATTTACGAAAAATATCTTTAATAACAACAATTGCTTCTTGAACAACATAGTTCACACGAGTTTGAATCAGTTCAATAAGTACGTCAATGCAACGAGGTGTTGCTTTATCTAGTTTAATAGCACAATTACCGATTGCACTGACTGATTTACGTACGAACTCTACATCAACTTCAGTAGCATATTCTTTTAGTTCAAGTAATACTTGATCGACATTACGTTCACTTACGAGTAAGATCATAAGCTGTAATTTCTCAATTTTCACATAAACAGGATCATTATATTTGCAAAAGAATACCTGAGTAAGTAAGTGAGTAAGTAAGTGAGTAAGTCAGTGAGTGAGTAAGTGAGTAAGTGAGTGAGTAAGTAAATAAGTGAATGATTATGTATATACCTTGATTTCATGCTCTAATAACTTGGGATTTTTTAAAACAATTAAATTAATAAAACGTAATGCAGTATATTGAATCACATGATCCGCGTTTAATAGTGATACTAAAGGTGGTCCAAGCTTCTTGTGATATTGTCGTAACTTATCTTCATCAGTAATTTCATCCATAAAATGTAATACAACTTTAACGGCACTTAATACAACAGCAGAATTAGCATGCTGTAATCGTGGTGTAACACGATCAATAATACCTTCAACTTCTTGCAAGTTAGCTGGAATGTAATTGCATAATATATCTAAGATAAAAACTTGTCCCCATTCAGTGCATTCATTCAATGCTGCTAATAATTTTTGTAATACAGCCGTTGTTAATTTTACAACTTCTTTTCCAGATTTGGCACTTATTTCTGATATAGATGCAACGGCATTAGCTACAACAGTTGGGTTAGAATCACCTAATGCATCTCTTAATGAGTCAAAAAATTCCATATCTTCAACTAATGCTGGTGTAATATCATATAATTTAGCAACACAAATAGCTGCAGTCTTACGTACATATGGATCATCATCTATAAGCGAATGAATGAGTAAGAAATAACGCAAATGAGTAAGTAATTGAAGTAATTTACCTCGTAATCCACGTCTTAATGGTTCACATAAATATTCACTAATTTTTTCAATACGAATACATCCCATTGTACGAATAGATAATGCTCTTATAAGTGGATTAGGATCAGATGCATCTTTGACAAAAGTATTTACTGCCATTAATGTTAAATCTGGATTGACTTTTGCATAATTAATAAGATATAGATATACTAATTTTTTTAATTCTAAACTTTCAGTTTGTATGCAATGAATAACATCAGGAAATAATTGAGAAACATCTTTACCAAGTGTCATTAATGCAATAACTTTTTTTATTCCATCACGTTTAACATCAAATATGCTTGATTGTAATGTCTTTCTTAAATCAACTATTTCACTTTTTTTATCTGAATTAAAAAATTTAGCATCATCATTTGTTCCTTTACTAAACTGTTTAATGTTTGCAGAAACTTTAGTCATTCCTTGAATACCTAGAGAATAGTAACAACAAGGTTAGATGAGTAAAAAATATTGAATCATTGAACAGTAGTGAATGAATATGCATGAGTAAGGATCCATAGAAAGATGATATCAAGATTGAGTTATGGAATAATAAGTGAATAGCAATATATTTACCTTGCTCAACCGCAATATGAAAGCTTTCATTTAAAAAGTTCCCAGCGAATGATGCGAAGGACTCCATAGTGTTGGCTTTTCTAATTTAGAGCGGAAGCTTAAGCTTTAAGCTTTCTAATCTTTATGTTTTGTTGATTTTTTCACAAACCCTAGGGCCGCAGAATTTCTTCTTTTCCTTCTTACACAATTACAATTATCAATATAATTCTAGGTTGTAAAACAATATGATAATGGTGATAGTATGGTTGCACATTGTCAGTACTTAAAATAAGTTACAAATAAGTTAATAAAGTTAAAATTTTAATCAGTTTTTTTCACTAAAGGAACATAATAAACGTTCATTAAACGCTGAATTCTTACGCAATCCTCTGTAATACCGTCTTTAATTTTATCAACAAGCATTAATTTCTGCATCTCACCTTCACCTCCAATTGGTATTAACATTCTTCCATTAACTTTTAATTGGTTGATTAATGACAAAGGAATTTTATTTGCAGCTGCACCCACATGTATTGCATCAAATGGACCATCCGATTCAAACCCATTCCATCCATCACCGATTTTAAATTGTAAACGTTTTGTTTCTAATAAATGATTGTCATATTGTTTAACATTATTATTAGCTAAATCAACTAATTGGGGAATACAATCAATCCCATAAACTTTTGCACTTGGATTAAATCGACTCATTACCACTGACAAATATCCTGAACCGCAACCAACATCAAGAATTTTACTATTATCTCTATTTAAATAGTCATAAAGATGTTCCATAGCTGCGGCATGAATACTTGGAGCAGATATTGTTGCACCATAACCAATATACTGAGGAGAATCAACATATGGATCACGTGGACAATAATGCTTGCGATCAACTTCTTTTAATGCTTTCACAACTTTTTCTTTTCTTATAATACCAGCGTTGATTAAATTTTCGACTAATTCATGTTGTGATGAACCAGAGAATCGCCAAGCCATAATTACTGTGTTGAATACAATTATAATAGCACTAATTACTTTTAACAACAAGATTGACATGCAACAAGAAATTGTTCTAGTTGGTTGAATTGGAAATATTTTTATTTTCGACAATCTATCCGGTGGCAACACTTTCGGATCCTTCTTCTAGTAGTAACAAAACGATGTAAAAGAATAAGAGTAAAGATATCAAAAGAAGAAATTTGTTAGAATAGAATAGAATAGAATAGAATCAGAATAAAGTTAATAGTAGAATAATTAATATGATAAATATTACTCAAAAATTATATTTTATTTACTTTTAGCTTCCTTGGTGGCAGTTTTATGATCTTCCTTAGGTTTCATCTTTTCAAAAATATCATATACAATACCAGCAGATGCAATAGCTAAACCAAACCATCCTATTGGTTCTACTGGAGTATTATTTTTATAAATAGAAAGTAATACACTAAAAATTTTACGTGTAGTAGTAATAGTAGTAGTAGTTAATGGATCAAACTCGGTAATAGTTAAGAAAATAAATGTTTGACCAACTGCTGAACATACCGCAAATGTACCAATTAATGTATATATTTCACTGTGAGTAGTCAAGTAGTTAATAGTTTTTTCATAATTAAAAATTGCGGCAAGTAATGCAATTCCAGACATAAATAAATTAGTCCAAAACATCATAGCAAATGCTCTTGAATAAGAAGGTTGAATTTTTCTCTCTTTACATAGAGTATCCATTTCAGTTTGTTTTCCAGCTACAACACCATCAAATGCTAATGATGCAACTAAAAATGCAACACCAATGTATTGGGAAATATCTTGAGATGAACTTGATGAAGAACTGCCATGACCCTTCTTTTCACCACTATACATTGATACTAAAACAGTACCCATAACAATAGCTAAAACACTTGCAATTTGTAACCATGAATATTTTTTTCCCCCAATAAAAATACTACCGATCATAACTGGGATCATTTTACCTGATTTAGCTAATGTAGTAATAGCAAATGGCATCTTATATACCATTGCTAAGTTTGTACATCCTTTTGCACCTTGTTGAAATAATGCACTAATTCTTAAACATTCAATAGGTAAACCATTGATATTTCCGACAATTAATAATGCAATACCACCAACTAATACATTGGCTATAGCTTCACAACAGTTTACAAACCAAACATCAATCTTTTCACAATCTTTAATTCCTTTTGGACATTTATATATTTCCTCTTGCGCATTACCATACTGAAGAAACGCTCCATATATTCCACCCGCGAATACTAACAACTTAATTAAACGGGCAAAACCTGATTGAGGATTTGATTTACCATCGACAGGACTCATATTTCCTTGTTTTAAACTTGATCTTTACTTCGGATTCGGTTTGATGTTGATGTGATGTGCGAGTTCAACTTCCAAGTGGAAGTACGTGCCCGGTGACCCGGACAACAGAAAGTGGAAAAGAAGTAATATAAAGTATCCACTGAGAAAATTTACTTTTAGAACAGTTTGTTGTACATAGTTAAACCTTTACCGAATTAAAATTAATGAATTTAATTTTATTTACAAAATTATACTTTTGATTATTAATAATTTTAATAAAACAAATAATTTAAAGTAATATATTGTCATCCCAAGCAAAGTTATTATTATCATTCTTCTTCTTTAAGAGCTAACAATATACAACCCTAAAAGCCCGGTAGATTTTGCAAAATGATCCAAAACAAAAAAGCAAAATAATAGCAAAGAAATGTCAAATTTATCGATAATTTTGACATTTGTTTGCCTTGTCGTAGCCACCAACTTGGTGCTTGGCGATGATATTAATCACGTGTATACACCAAAAGGTTCCCTATACATTATTACTCACACAAACAATTATTTGCACCTTAGAAACTCACTACTTATTTACTAACATCTTACTTATTTAATCATAGAGTCAATAACATTATGGGTAAACACAGTTGGACCATATCATAATCCCCAAGAGACATATCCATATTACTTTTTACCATTTTGTAAGTTGATATTTATCCTTCTTTTTTTTTTCATATTAACTCATTCACTTTTTCATTATGCAGGTAAACCAGAGCATGGAATAGATACAACAAAACGAAGTGCTGGTATAGGTGAGATTTTAGAAGGAAATGTTTTACATAATAGTGGACTGAAACTACATTTTGGTGTTGATATTAACAAGGTTCATATTATATTCATTTCTTATTTAATTTACACATTAATTAATACTTAATTCATTCACAGGAAGATGTATGTGATGTAGTATTAAATAAAGAAGATACCGAACATTTTGAGTTAGCTGTTGATCAGCAATATTGGTATGAATTATTCTTAGATGACTTACCTATGTGGGGTATGGTTGGTGAAACATTACGTGATGAAGCTCATGGTAGAATGGAAAAACATATATTTACACATCGCTCAATATCTATATCATATAATCAAAATCAAATAATTGAAGTTAATTTAACATCAGAAAATCCTGTACCAATAGAATTAAATCAAAAATTACAGTTTACATACTCTGTTCATTGGAAATCAACCGATAAATTATTTCAAAACAGGTTTAATAGATACTTAGAATATGATTTTTTTGAGCACAAAATTCATTGGTTTTCAGTTTTTAACTCATTTATGATGGTTATATTCTTATGTGGTCTTGTTGCTTTAATATTATTAAGAGTATTAAAAAGTGATTTTGCTAAATATGAAAATGATAAAAGTGATAGAGAAAGAGGTGAAGTATTAGCAGATATTGGATGGAAAGTTGTAAGTGGTGATGTGTTTCGTCGTCCATACTATCTTGTATTATTTAGTGCATTATATGGTACTGGATTTCAATTATTATTTATGGTTCTTGGTGTTATATTATATGCAATGGTTGGACCAATATTACATGGTAATATGTATGAAGATCGAGGTGAAATGGTCTCAACAATATTAGTTTGTTATGCATTATCATCATTTGTTGGTGGTTATGCTAATGGTGCTCATTATAGTCAATATCATCAAGCTGTTTATGGTAAAGAAAAAGGTAAATTTGAATGGGGTAAATCACTATTAATAACATGTGCCATGTATCCAGTATTGGCTATACTCATTACATTTTTACTGAATGTAATATCATTTTACTACGAGTCAATTAGTGCCATACCAGTAACAGTGATTATATACATGTTAGCTATTTGGGTATTCATATCTATTCCTATATCATTTCTTGGTTGTCGAATGGGACAAAGTTTTTCTGGTACCTTTAATCCATCATGTAAAATTACATCCGTTGAACGTATTATACCAGGTTTAAGTGGTAATCCACCATGTCCATGGTATGCGCATCCATATTTCATCATACCAGCATCAGGAATACTACCATTTGGATCAATTTTCATTGAAATGTATTTTATTTTCACCTCATTTTGGTCGTATAAATTTTATTATGTATACGGTTTCTTGTTATTAGTATATGTAATTCTAGCGTTAGTATCAATATGCACAACTATTGTTGCAATATACTTTGTATTAAATGCAGAAAATCATTATTGGCAATGGATAGCATTTGGTTGTGCTGCATCAACTGGGTTTTATGTATACTTATATTCAATCTTTTATTTCGTATACAAAACACAAATGTCAGGATTATTACAAGTTTCATTTTACTTCAGTTATATGTTCCTATTCTCTTTTGCATTATCACTTATGTGTGGTTCACTTGGAGTATGGGGTGCTAGTATATTTGTAAAAAAAATTTACAAGGAAGTAAAATTAGATTAATTTTTTTTGATAAAATCATCGCCATTTTGCACGTAGTATGTTAGTGTATATCAAAACGTCATGTACTATCTATTTAAATACATCATCATAATATTATTCATCCTCGTCTGATTCTATTACATTGCGGCGCACTTTTTTGGTAGGAATATTTTCTTCTTCTGCAGTTTCATCAACTTTTTTTTCTTTTTCATCATCTGATGCAACACGTTTTTTACTTTCTTTCTCACTTTTTTTGGAACTTTTCTTTTTATCTTTATTTTTATCATCGTCGTTGTCTTGAGCAAGTAAGTAAGTAAGTGAGTTAGTAAGTAAGTGAGTAAGTGGATGTGTACCATCATCATCATCATCCTCATCGTCATCATCGTCGTCGTCATCTAGGACAAGTAAGTAAGTAAGTGAATAAGTGAGTGAGTAAGTGAGTGAGTGAGTGAGTGGACGTACCATCATCATCGTCTTCGTCATCAAAGTCTTCGTCTTCTTCTTCATCCTCATCTTCTTCATTCTTTTTGACTATAAAACCATCCATTTCACTATCATTACTAGAGTAATCCTCATCTTCACTTTCTATTTCACCATCATCACCCCGTTTAACGGGTCTTTTTTGACTATTATTTCTACCTTTTTTTATATCTGAAATATTTATTGTGTCATAATCATCAGCATTATCTGTCAGATATTTCGATGACATCGATGGATATCTTGTGTGAGTAAGTGAGTAAGTAAGTAAGTAAGTGAATATATGAGTCCAATAAATGAGTGCGCGTACCTACTACTACTATTTACACGCGATGAGTTACTGTAAACCTTTTCTTCCTGTTTTATTCTTTCCTCTTCTAGTTTAATACGATGCTGCGTATTTTGTTCTGGATTCATCTTAAGTCTTTCACCAAGCTTTGCTTTATCAATCTTTTGATTTTGTTCTCTAACACGATCACTAAAACGTTTATGAAATGCTGAATTAACATCTGGTGCAGATACTGTCATCTTGGAATTAACATGACCAGCGTACTCTAAGTGAACACCACCTGGAAAAAATAATTGAGTGAGTGATCATGTGAAGTAACTATGTGAGTAAGTTGTAAGAGTACCTTTGTCACCAGTATCCTCATCATATTCTGTGGTATTTGATACACTATTTTGTTGAATATATGCAAAACAATTTTCATCAGGATTAATTTTAACTGGAAACACACCATCACCCACTATTAATTGATAACTACCATCAGACCATTGAACTATTCTAGAATTGGATTCCATCTGTGGTTTACCATTGGCATCTTGAATGAGTTAGTAAGTAAGTAATTGAGTGAGTGTGTTAGAAATGATACCTAGCAAAACATTTCCATCTTTATCATACTTATACCGCCATCGTATCAATGCTTGTACATTTTTATCAAATTGATTATTTTCTTCTTCGGTATTGTGTGTGGCACTGTTATATGGATTTAATTGTACTCTCAAAAAGTTTGGTACTCTTAGATACCTAATAAATTAAAAGGGAGTAAGTTAGGTGAATTAAGTGATTAAGAAAGTGGGAGTATAAGTGATACATATTGTCTGTGTTATTTGGTAATAAATCAACTGGTAATAATGATAATTTTGATGTTATCTTTGGTTTTTGAACTGGTAAATTACTTTTTACAATAAAACCACCGACAGTATTGTCGCTTATAGCATTGTCCTCATCATCACCGAATAAATCATCATTATCATTTCTATTTTCATTATTAGCGGTAACATTTTGCTTTTCATCATCATTTTCATCATCATCTATAATTCTGCTGCGTTTTGTTAAATCTTTATTCATTTCAGCATCGACATCAGGTGCAGGAGAAACCTCTGCATCATCATCACCGAATAAATCGTCTGCGTCTTCCACTGCAGCACTCATTCTTCTCTTTTTTGTATATTTTGGATGCCGCAAAAAATACACGGGCCTATTCATTTAAAATACTTTACTTCGTTTAAAGATATTAGACTAACTAGACAAGTATAATATCTATGTAACTAATTTATCAGTAACTATTTTTGGATTATTATTATTATATTCAATTAATTAAAAAAAATAGTTTCAAAATTAATGAGATATGAATCAATAGTTATATTATCAACTGTACGGCCTTATCGACTGAAAGTAATACAGCTATATATATATATATACTTGTTGTTCTTATCCAGTAAGGGTTAGGGTTAATCCCGGTTTCAGAGGGAGACAAAGGTAGCCCTGGCGAGTTGTGCAGTACTTGGATCGACCAAGGTATCTTCTGGGACTTCTAAACCTGGAGTAATAGGTCGAAAAAAGGACAGAAGAGTAAGTATCCAATCATTTGTTGACTCTGACTATTTACTCATTTTAACATTTATTCACTGCATCACTTTACTCCACATAATGCCTAAGAATCATTTACCCATTCAATCGCTCATCGCACCCTCTAGATATCTATCATCACTTCACTTACGCATAACTGCTAAATCCTCGCTACTTTGCTTTAATCTACATGTATTAAACATAATACATTCACTCAAGTTTATCTTAATACATTAACTTATTTGTCTTTACTTTAAGGAATATCATTAGCCATGTCTGCTGGTGATAAAGATGAATACGTTCAAATTGTTCGACGTTTATCTGGTGCAAAATTAGATGGCAGATCAATAGAATTAGCGTCAAGAAAAGACAATAAAGCAGATAATAATATTAAATTAGTGGGTGATGCTGAAGTTGGTGTTATTGAAGCTACAAGAAGGTTATCTGGTGTTAAAGCAGCTATTATTGAAGCTAAAACTGTCGAAAATGGTGCTTCAAATGATGACAAATATGGTCTTGGAGCAAAGCCATGGCATTCTATGACTGAAGTTGAGTTATTTGCTGAATTAGGTACACGTGAAAGTGGATTATCAAGCTCAGAAGCATTAGAAAAAGAAAAAATTCATGGTAAAAATCAAATAACACCACCAAAGACTACTCATTGGTTTGTTAAATTTTTATTAACATTAATTGGTGGCTTTCAACTGATGTTATGGTTTGGATCTATTCTATGTTTCATTGTTTATGGTTTAACTAAGGGTACAGATGTACAAATATTAGCACTTGCTATTGTATTAATCTTAGTTGTATTTGTGACATCAATTTTTCAAGCATATCAAGAAGGTAAAAGTGATGCAGTTATGGCTGAATTAAAAAAATTATCACCATCAACATGTTTTGCATATCGTGATGGTGAAATTAAAAGTATTGATGCAATTGATTTAGTACCTGGTGATATCGTTAAAGTTGTTGGTGGTGAAAAAGTACCAGCAGATGTTCGTGTATTATCATCATCTGATTTAAAAGTTAATAATGCTTCATTAACTGGTGAAAATGTTGATATTAAATTAAGTTCAGATGCTAATTCTACAACTTTATATGAAGCTAAAAATATTGCAAGATCTGGTTGTAATTTTACCTCAGGTAGTGCCGTATGTATTGTATTTGCTACTGGTGATAATACCTTTTTTGGTAAAATTGCTAAATCAGTAACAAGTAGTGAACGTCCAGAAACATTAATGAAACATGAGATTCATCGTCTTATTAATATTATGGCTGTTGTTGCATTTGCTCTTGGTATTGCATTTTTTATTTTAGCATTTTATAACGGTTATACATGGGTTGAAGCAGTTATTTTTATGATTGGTATTATTGTTGCAAATGTTCCTGAAGGTTTATTACCACAAATGACTGTTGCATTAACATTAACTGCGCAACGTATGCTTAAATTAGGTGTACTTGTATCAAATCTTGAAATTATTGAAACATTAGGTGCTGTTGATGTTATTTGTTCAGATAAAACTGGTACATTAACTGAAAATCGTATGAGTGTATCACATATTATGTATAACAAGACAATTTTTATACATAAATTAACTACCTCATCATTAGAAGGTGATACTTTTCCATTTATTGAAGAAGATAGTACATCATTTAAAGCATTACAACGTATAGCAACATTAAATACTGATGCATTTTTTTTAGCTAAAACAGAAAATGATCCTGATGTATTAAAACGTGAAACAAAAGGTGATGCAAGTGAATCAGCTATTATTAAATTTGTTGAACCTATTCGTAAAATTAAAGAATATCGTGATGCATGTAAACGTCATGTTGCTATACCATTTAACTCCTCAAATAAGTGGATGTTGGCTATTCATGAGCAAGAAGGTCCTGATAAAGATACATTACCTTTAATTCTTATGGTAAAAGGTGCACCAGAAAGAGTAATGAATATGTGTTCAAGTGTTTTAAATAACGGTAAATTAGAACCAATGACAGATAGTTTACGTAATGAAATGGAATTATTAAATGAAACATTAGCTCGACGTGGTGAACGTGTTTTAGCATTTGCTCATATGGAATTAGATCGTAAACAATATCCTCCTGGTTTTGTATTTGATGCTGAAGCAGAAAAACCTAATTTTCCTACAACTGGTTTAGTATTAGTTGGTTTTATGTCACTTATTGATCCACCAAGATTGACAGTTAAACCAGCTATTGCTAGTTGTAATACTGCTGGTATTAAAGTATTTATGGTTACTGGTGATCATCCTATTACTGCTCATGCTATTGCTAAATCATTAAATATTATTACAAAACCAACAAGAGCTGAACTTGAACATGATGGATTACCTGTACCAGATGATTATCATGAATCAATTGTTATTCATGGTACTGAAATGCAAACATTTACTGAAGAAGATTGGACTAGAGTATTAAAACATAAAGAAATTGTATTTGCAAGAACAATGCCTCAACAAAAACAAGATATTGTACGTGAGTTAAATAAACTTGGTAATGTTGTTGCAATGACTGGTGATGGTGTGAATGATGCACCAGCATTAAAAGCAGCTAATGTTGGTATTGCAATGGGTTCTGGTGCATCAGTTGCTAAAGAAGCAGCACAAATGGTATTATTACAAGATGATTTTGGTGCAATTGTTGATGGTATACGTGAAGGACGTCTTATCTTTGAAAATTTAAAGAAATGTATTGCGTATGTTTTATCATCGAATATTCCTGAAATTGTTCCATTTTTATTATTTATTGCCATGAAAATACCGTTAGCTATTGAAACAATATGTATTTTACTTATTGATTTAGGTACAGATTTAGCACCAGCTGTTGCATTAGCATATGAGGAACCAGAAGATGCTATTATGCAAATCCCTCCTCGTGATGAACACGCACATATGATTGGACCACAAATGATGATTATTGCATATGGTACCATAGGTCAATTTGAAAATCTTGCATCATTTTTTGCATTTTTTTATACATTTTATGATTACGGTTTTACTCTTGATAACTTGATCGGCTCGGGAATTGGTTGGCGTGAGCCATATCATGACTTGGATAATGATAGAACCAAATTTTTTGATGAATTATGTCAAAAAAATACATATTATCAGGAACATGAAGATGCAACTTGTGATGGCGAACAATTTTATGATTTTAGACAAGAAGTATTAGCACAGGCCCAAGCAGCTTTCTTATTAACCGTTGTTTGGGGACAAATTCCTAATATTTTAATTCGTAAAACACAAATTGCATCTATTTTTACTTGGAAAAGAATATCAGAGAACACATTTATGAACAAAAGTATAATTTTTGAGATAGTTTTAATCATTATGTTGGCTTATATTCCTGGTTTGAATTCCGTGTTTTTAATGTCAGCTCCACGACCAGTGCATGCTGCTTGTGGTGTGTGGGTGATACCTTTAATTCTTGGTTGGGATGAAATTAGAAAATGGATTTGCCGTAAATATCCTGATGGTTGGGTGAGAAAATACTCGAATTTCTAGATTATATAGTTTAAACCGTTTTTGTATAACATAATTAAGATAGAAATTATATCCTTAGATGGTCTCTCAATGCTCTTGCAGTCTTGGGTGTAGAAAACCCAAGAAAAAATTTGTTGCAATTCCATCATTGTAGAAGTCAGAGTCGATTGGTCCCAAGTGAATTGAAGACCAATACTTGTATTATCACCTGTGATCTATATACCCTCGATGTTTAGTATTATACTATATATTACAATGTTTGCAATGTCAATATCTTATCGCACATCGTCATTTCTAAGAGTGACAAGAAATGGTTATCAAAGGTCATTGTCTATGCA
>JACCDO010112655.1_pt1 | contig 15705 bp, 8 predicted proteins | sample 7446101 | NCBI WGS metagenome assembly JACCDO01 (sample SAMN15323440, study PRJNA562643) | freshwater metagenome | isolation source: river surface water | place: USA:Blue River Watershed | collected 2017-08-16
ATACCATATGATACAATTGTTCAATCACTTACGCCATTAAAATTAGGGTTAGAAATGAACATAAATTTAATTGATTCATTAAATTCTATACACTTTTTAGCAACATTAAAAGGTGATTTAAGCATCAAATTATTATACAGTAATAAAATAACGGATGAAACTTCTTGGGTTGATAGTATCAAATTATTAAAGAAATTTATCTATGATTATTTTGCCAATAATAACTATGTTCTTGGAAATTTAAATTTTACTGGAATAAGTAAAAATCAAAAACTTTTGGTTGATTCTTGTTTTGTTGAAGAAGCTTTTCTCTTGGCAGATAATCGTTTATGCAATTATATTCAAAGTATTGATGCATTTTCAAATCCAAATGCATACGTTAACATCCAGGCACTTAATTGGATAAGTAACATATTAATGGATATAAAATCGTTATATAATAATGAACTAGTTGATTTTTTAGAATTATATTGTGGCTGTGGTAATCACACCGTAGTTATCGCGCCGTATGTGAATAAATTACTAGCTGTTGAAATAAGTCCGGTATTAGTAGATGCTGCAAATACTAATTTATTATTGAATAATATTACAAATGTGAAAATTATTTGTGGTGATAGTAAAAAGTTTACACAAAAAATATTAAGGAAAGTAACATTTACTTATGAGCAAGAATCGTATAATTTTCAAGTTGTATTAGTTGATCCACCAAGATGTGGGTTAGATAATATTACAAGAGAATTAATTGGAAAATATGACTATATAATTTATATATCTTGTTCTCCTGAATCGTTACAAAGAGATTTGACATCACTGAAATCAACACATAGCATAGTAAAATTGGCATTTTTTGATCAATTTGCCTATACACCACATATTGAAACGGGAGTTTTACTGAAAAAATTAAATTAATTTTATTTGTTTGAACAATTCTGTATACTTTATATCTAATTAATATTTGAATTAAACAAGACTCTTGAAGACTGGACTCGGAGCAATCGGGATGTGTGCGGCCTTCGAGAACCAACTCAAAATTTCAAAACCTGAAAATAGAATAAAAACACCGTTTAACAGTACAAAAGAGTAAGAAAAAGATTGAAATAAACTTTGGATTGTATTATTGTGGTTGTTGGAAGTATTCTTATCGTGTGAACTGTTTTTGCTGAATTTATTTTATAGAAGAAAAGAGTAAATACGATGGGGGGAGGCGCAAGTTCACAAGGTGGATTAGAAGAATTAATAACCACAACATATATGATTGGAAGGGCAATCGCTGCTGTTACATTTCCTGGATTATTTCGTATATATGATTTTCATTCGCCATTAGCTCCAAAATTAAAAAATGCTACAAAATCATTTTCATTTTTTGCTGCTGATAGTGATGAAGATGATTATGATAACGATAATAATAATGATATAGATCCATCTCAGTATGCACATTTTTTTAATGTTGTAGTTGGAGAAGATACAGTTTATTTAGAAGATCCTTTATTTATTAATGAATGCGGTTGGCAAGCTTTACATACATGTTGTATGAGTTTTTTAACAGTTAATGCAGGTATTGCATTAATTGATGAAACAGTAAAACAAGGTGGATCTTTAGATTTAAAAACTTATGTTGGTCCTGGTACATTTAATAAAGGTTGGAGTCCATTACAAATGGCGGCAGCTTATGGTGTTGAACCTTTAGTTGAAAAATTAATTAAAGAAGGAGCAAATGTAAATACAACAAATTCTTATGGATCTACACCATTATTAGATGCATGTCATCGTGGTTTTACACAAATTGTCCAGTTTTTAGTAAATGGTGGTGCAAATATTTCATATATTCCATCAAGTGATGATATGGAGTCATCTCCATTTCTTGCGTCACCACCACATTGTGCATTAGGTGAAGCATCGAGATGTGGATTCTTTCGAATTGTTGAAATATTATTAAATGCTGGTGCAAATAAAGATCAATGTAACTTTTTAGGTTGGACACCTTTACATGAAGCTTGTTTCTATAATCGTACAGAAACTGTTAAAATTTTATTATTAGCCGGTGCTAATGCTAGTATTCGAACTAAACGAGGTGCATTGCCATATCATTTAGCTGGTTTGCAATTAATAAGACAAATGTTGACTGATATTGGTGGCCCAAGTGCTGTACCAAATGCAGATGATATTATTGATACAATTGCAATTTTACGTGAGTTAACTGGTTCGGATGTATCAATGATGTCGTCAATGGATGATGATAATCAGTACCAAATTATTCTAAATAATGGTTTTGACGATGATAATGAAATCCTTGATAATACTAGTAGTCAATTTTTAAGTCTAGATAATGACTTTCCAAGTTCATCGCAAGAAAAAAGTAGTGAAATTATTCATAAAAAAATTAATCAAACACCAGAAAATAAAGGGAAAAATGATAGTAAACTGTTGCATAGTGGTGACCGTTTAGGGGATTTACCATCGCTGAACAAAACGAATACTGGAAATTTCAATGACCGTGAACTGAATAAAGCCTTGGAAGGCAATGAAATGGCAGATAGATTATTCAAAGCGGATGATAAAAATATGAAGAAAAAGAAGAAAAATAAAAATAAAGATGTCCCACCAGATATGCCAACCGAATTTTTATGTCAATTATCGCAGAAACCAATGACGGAACCAGTGAAATCAATCTATGGAAATATTTATGAGAAAGGAACAATAGTAAGCTGGATAAAACAGCAAGGTCATATTTGTCCATTAACTGGTGCGCCATTATCTGAATCTGATTTAAAACCACAGGATGAATTAGGAAATAAAATCAGAGCGTGGATACTTAAAAAAAGCATGGAAGGTGAGAACCAAATTACGTCTATATCGCCCGATAACAATTCTAATACCATCAATAACAATAATGAAGAATCAAAAAAGACGAAAGTGAGTGATGATTTATATGACTTTTGATATATTTATACAAATAATAATCTATGGAGTGTATTTTTTATGTAAAATTAAGTAATTTTTTTATGTTATTCGTGACAATCCCACGTCATTTTGCGTCCGGGACTTTTGCTCGGAGAAAGGTACTCGTTTATTGAATTTTTATTATCTTTATCCGACGCTGATAATGGTACCTTTTTAATGGATGATGATTTGCCAGGAGTAACTGATTCAAAGGGAGGATCCGAGTCATCGCTATGATTTCTTTTGCTATTCGGCATATGTGCGTTGTCTAGAATCAATGGTGATGGTGGTACTTCCAAGTTGTCGGTAACCATTTTCTTATACTTTTCAACTTTAGGTGAATTACAATAATTGCTTGCATTGGATGTATTACACAGATCGTCTCGGCTGTATTTGCTGATGTCATAAGGCGCTATGGCAACGATGTTATCACCTTGTTTGAGGCTTTTAATAGGACTAGAATTTTTAAAATTTTTACCAAATTCATAAGTTAATTCTAGCTCTTTTTTCTTGTCCAGTCTTTTGATCGTATCAATCAGTAAGTCTTCAATGGCTGTTCCAACCGGGTCAATTGGTACTGATTTCTCTTCATCTTCAGTCTCTAGTAACGATACATTATAATCAATTTTTTTCCATAAATCCATGGCTTTATCACGAATGCCTGCTACAATATTTGATACAAACATTATATCACGCAGCAAACGATAGGACGGCATGTTGTTCTCCGTGGTGTCATTACTGCTACTAACATGGAGCGTGTTCAATATAGTAACCATAATTAATCTACTTTTTTCAATATATTCTAATTGATTTTCATGCAAAATAGTTAATTCTCTATTCGTTTCCTTTTCTTTGACGAGCAGCGATTCAATCACTTGTATGTCATTCAACAGACTAGATTGTTGTTCCTTAAATAATTTCTCTGCTTTATCCCGTTCGAGTAACATGTCGCTATTGAAATCTTTGTGCATACTAATTATACGATTATTCAAATTATTGATTTCATTCTTCAGTAACTTGATGGTGTTGTTCTTGTACGCTACGTCAATCTCATTTTGTTCCATTTTCTTTGTTAAAGTTTGAATATTATTATTCATTCCCGCATTCAATTCGTCGGTTGTATTGATGAGATTTGTCAGCTCAATAATTGATTGCAAATAACTGTCTTTCTCGTTGGTAATTGTGACGATATTCTTTTCTAAACGCTTTAATTTCTCGTTATTTAGGGTGTTAATGTTGCTGATTTCGTGGTGTAACTGGGCAATTATACTGTTTTTATCGTTAATTGTGTCGTTTAATTCATCAATATTCAACGATAATCCCTTTTTCTCTATCATTGTGGCGTTGAATAGCTGCATCAATTCCTGCCTGTTTTCTTTGAGCTTATTGTAAGCAGATTTTAATGAATCTAATTCGGTGCTTATACTAGTATTGTTGCTCTCTAACATATTATAATTTGTTCTCAACGTATCTAAATCAAATTCTAATTGCTTCATTTTAGAGATATTATTATCGTTTAGATTGCTTGGATTAGATACTTGTTTGCCATGATTAAGACGTTCAATAATGGTTTCTAACTCGGTTACTTTCAATGCTAATTTTTTATTCTCGTCACTTAGTGACAACGTATTATGCGCGTCAGTCGTATCAATTTCATCATAACTTTGGTCACCTTTCACGTCATTAATTTGTTTCAATAGCAATAAATTCCGTTTCGATGTTAATTCTTGCAATTTTATTGCTTGAATTTTTGCTTCTTCGGATTCATTATACTTCGCCTTTAATACGTCCATATCATGTTGTAATTGCTTATTGGCGATTTCTTGCATGCATAATGAGGAATCTAATGCTCTATTTCTTTCGACAATATACGACAATAAATAGTTTTTAATATAATCATTTTCAATTAATTCGAATGGTTTTCTACCATTATTATCTTTATCGTTTACAAATATATCAAGCCCTTCATGTAATAATGATATAACTAAGTCGTCGGCATGACTACAACTGCACGCTGTATGTAACAAAGTAAATCCAGATGAAGTTTTTATCAATATATCAGCTCCATATTTCAACAATAATAAAACAGCATTTGTATGACCCCACAATGCGGCCAAGTGTACTGCTGTTGAATTATCCTTACACACGTCATTAATATTGGCACCATAAATTAATAATTGTTCAATGATTTCAACATTTCCATGTAATGCAGCTACATGTAATGCTGTCATTCCATCATGTGCTTTAACATGCATTAAATTTAAATAATTATTTTCTAATAAAAACATTACCATATTGACATGACCATCAACACATGATTTATACAAACAGGTTTGGCCTTCATCGTCTACGGCATCAATATTGGCATTTCTTTTTAACAATGAAATGGCTGCGTGTAAATTGCCTTTGGTAAAACAATAATGCAATGCAGTATAACCATAATTTCCAGTTGAATTGACATTAATACCTGCATCTAATAGCAATTCAATCATATTCTGATGACCATTTTCAGCTGCCAAATGTAAAGCATTGTCGCCATCTTTAGTATTTTCAAATAAATTCGAACCATTATGCAATAATATTTTAACTAATTCAGTATATCCCTTTTCTGCAGCTTTATGTAATGCTGTATACCCAGAATATTTATTTCTTTGATGTATATTTGCACCATACTTCAATAATAACGATACAACTGACACTTGACCACTACCACAAGCAGATAGCAGTATAGTTTCTCCATATTGATTCATAGATTCGATAATTTCAGGTTGAAAACCAAAAACTTTTTCTAATTCTTTGAGTCTTCCATCCTCAATTAATTCCTCAATTTCTTCAAGATTCATTTTGTTACTACAGATTCAGTCTGGTTATTCCAACGTGGTGGTACGCCTACTACGGATTCAATGTGTCTGGAATGTGTTTACTGTTAAGTTTAAAATGTATTCCTTTTGTGGATGGGGATCTAAAATTTCTTCAGATTTTTGCATAAAATGCGGCCCATTTCCTGACCATCAACAGGGAGTTGAAATGTTACTGAATTAGATAGTCTTTAGCTGTGGGGCTTGGACAAAGCTTTCTCTTTACATTTGTAATGGTTTTAAGTGTTATTTTGTTTGATTGGGTTATTTAAATCTTGACTGGATTTGTAAGATGACTAAACAACTAAATATACTAATTCTCTACAACTCACTAACTCGCTTACTCTTCTTCGTGAATAATTTTAACTTATCCTTTGCCAATTTAATGATTAAGTAAAACTGTTTACTTCCGGCTTTGGTTGACCTGCTCCAAAAAAATCTGTAACTGGCAGAGGAAAAAAACAACTAGAAAATATAAGCACGAAAAATGACACATCGAGTAGTCAGTGATTATACTCCATTGGATTCGTCTAGCACGAATATCAAGGTTTATATTCGTGCAAGGCCACCAGAGGAAAAAGTTGAAAGTGACTTTCTTGTGGTAAGTTCATTTACATTTTATTTTCATTAAAAAAAACATTATTTATTTTACTTTTATTTTATTACTTGTACAGTATAATGGAGAAGATGAAGGTAAATTAGTAATTAAAGATCCAGATACAAGTAATAAACGAAAATATAGTGAAGTTGGTTTTCAATTTGATCAAGTATTATGGACAAATATTCTACAAGATGATGTTTTTAATTCTATATGTAAACCACAAGTAGATCATGTACTTAATGGATATAATTGTTGTTGTTTTGCATATGGTCAAACTGGTAGTGGTAAAACTTATTCCATGTTTGGTGAAGGTAATAATGAAATAAGAGGTATGATACCACGTTCAGTAGAATATTTGTTTCAACAGTTAGAATCTAAAAAATCAACACATGAAGTTGCAATGGTTTGTTCCTTTTTAGAAATATATAATGATCAAATTCGTGATTTAGGAAAAGCATATTTAGTTGCTATGGGTGTTGAAGCATCTGGATCAACTGCATTGTATGAAAAGACATCTGATATCTTTCAATCATTAGTTGGTAAACGTGGTAATCCATATTTTGCACCAGCTTTTCATAAAGGTGGAGCAGATGCTGGAGAAATAGGTGTTAGACCTGGTTTAAAAGAAGTTCAAGATGAGTATCAATCAATGAATTATGAAATAAGAGAAGATCAAGAAGGTAATGTCTTTGTGAAAGATTTATCATTAGTTCCAGTTACCACATTAGATGAAGTAACATCATTAATAACAATGGGTTTAAGAGTACGAGCAACACATGAAACTAAAATGAATGCTAATTCATCTCGTTCACATACTGTTTTTGCTGTTACTGTAATTCGTTGTACTTAGTCTAGTGTAAAAGCTATTACTGGTGTATTAAATTTAGTTGATTTGGCTGGATCAGAAAGATTAAAGAAGAGTGAAAGTCAAGGTGTTCGATTAAAAGAAGCTTTACATATTAATACATCGTTGACTGCATTAGGAAAAGTTATTATGGCATTAGATCCTGCTTCTGATTCAACTCATATACCATTCCGAGATTCTAAATTAACAAGAGTTTTACAGAATAGTCTTGGTGGTAATTCATTCACAGTTGTATTGGCAGCTATTCATCCACACCCAATGTATTATGAAGAATGTTTAAGTACATTACAATTTGCTAATCGTTGTCGAAATGTTCGAAATAATCCAAGAATTAATTATTTAGAAGATAATGAAGATAAAGATAAAAAGATTAAACGATTAATGGAAGAATTACAATCTTTGCGTAATAAAGTAGCTCAACTTGAATCTGGGCATCACCATCATGCACATCATGCATCAGGTCCTGCTGTCATGTCTCAGTTAGTATCATTATTGAAAAAAGCAGGTGTTGCTGCTGATATTAGCCCTGATGGTGGTTTAGTATTGAATGGACAAAAAATATCTCCTGGTGATTTAGGTTTAAGTGAAGGTTCTACGAGTGATTTTTCTGCTGCTAATGATGAAAGTGTACAAGGTGCCACTGGCGGCACTGGTGGAGGTAAATATAATTTTAATTCTGGTGGTGCTGGTGGTGCTGGTGGTTCAAGAATGAAAAAAGTTATAGCTGAATTACAAGAAGCTAATCGTGTACAACAACAGAAATTAAAAGAAGTTAAATTACAAATGGAAGAACAAGGAAGACAATTACAGGATGTAAGCAATGAACTAACCAAGGCCAATACTACTATTCGTCATAAAGATTATGAATATAAATGTTTGAATGATGAAAAAGATCGTTTATTAAGCGAACAATCTGAACAATTACGTGAAAAACATAGTAATGAAATCCAACAAATACTTCAAAATAGTAAAGAATTATCTGAACAACAAGCGATAACCATAAAGAATGCACCTGAATCATTTAAAATCTATTCGGCATTAATCAAGAAACAATCTGAAGCCAAAGAGCAGTTTGAGGTTCCATTACGTAATGAGTTTGAGCAGCATTTAAAAGTACTAGAAAGTAATCGTGTGGAACAAATGAAACTAATGAAAATACAGTATGAGCATTGGTTGACACAAAAAGATAATGCATTAGAGGAATTTGTACATAGATTTAATGCTCATCGAACTAAGAAAGCTGAACAATTAAGAATGTGTGAAAAGGAGATTGTTCGACTCTATACCTACACGGAAAAGCTAGAAGAAATATTAGATGGTGTTGAAAAAGGACAGTTTAGAGTGCAACAGAAACAAGGTAAAAGTGGTAAAACAACTACAGGTTTATTAGGATCAATGAATAATAAATCTGGTACCGCTGCTGTGGGTGAAGCTATTGAAGAAATGGGAGGTGTAGTATTACCTAAAGGCTTACGTCCAGTGAATCCACTAAAATTAGGTGATGTTGATTTACATTTAACTAAAAAAATTGTGGAAAAACATAAACATCGTGAAGAAAAATTAGAAAAAATTAAAGAAGAAGCATTTCAACGATCGTTAGTGCATGCAGCCAAAGCGGGAGCAGCAACAATGGGACCCATTGATCCAATATTACAACAGCAAATACGTGATTTATTAGTTGCACCTGGTGATGCCAATAATTCTACCAGACCACATACTACCGAACCAGCAAGTAATGCAAAAGGTAGTAATAACAACTCACCTGATCGAGGAAGTGTAGTGGAAACCAAAGATGACATCAATATTACCAATTCAAATCGTGTGGCCAGCATTCACTTCGATGGTAATAATCAAAGTGATAATTTAATTGAAGTGGAAAGAAGCGAATGGATTCAACTAAATAATGAATTAAATGAATTAAGATTATTAAAACAGCAAGAGCAATTTACATTTGAAAAGATATCGATGGAATTACAATCCAATGAAACGGTTTTGTATTTACGACATTTAGAAAATGAAATTGAACGTCAAGCAAAAGCCATCAAAGATTTAGGAAATCATTTACAAAATTCTAAAATTGCAAATAAATCACTCACGAGAATGGCTGAGAAAATGGCAACAACTGGACCGAATACGATGATGAAAGCGATGACTAACTTGCACAAATAAATTCTTGTAATATAAAAACACAATATCGTTACAACGTTACATTATTGTCATAAATTTCTACATTAATATTATTCATCAAACTTTGCTGCGCGATAAGTTGCAAGCTTTCTTCTTCCTCTTCTTCATTGTAAACGGCGGAATTGAACACTGGTATCCCGCCGTATGATAAGGAACCTGGTCGCGATATTGCCAAGTATTCTAATGCGTCACCATATTTTTGCTTGGATACTCTTAATTGGGCTCTATGGGACTCAAGGGTCCAGTCAATACTGAAGATTAACATAATCATCACTAAGGCTAAGCAACTCATACCAGTGGTAAGCCCGATCCAAAACCCTTGTAATTGCAATGTTGGGCGTATGATAAAGCCTAAATATATGGCTAGAGGCAGTCCGACTATCCATAATGAAAACAATGTCATAAAAACTAATGTCGATTGACGTCCTGTTGCTCGCAAAATACCTTGCGCGCAACCTTGTAACCCGTATGCTGCCAAAAATCCCGATAATAATGGTGCTAGAGTGACAATACGTCCTATAACCCATTCGTCGTTGGTAAATATCGTGGCAATGGTACCACTTAAAGTGTACATAGTATACGATACTACAGCCATGATACCAAAGCAGAAAAACAATGATATTACGGCTGAGGTATACGACCGATAGACGACACTAATGTCGGATATTGTATGCTCAAGACCTAAAATATTACTTATTCGTAACGTTGCTGCGGTTGATATTGCAAACGGTATTGCTGTATAAGTAAAATTGCATATAATAAAAATAATTGCGGTAACATCCAAAGCTATTGTTCCCATGTGAGCCATGAATATTATACACGCATCAAACATCCACGCTTCTAACCCCAACATAAATCCTCCGGGAATTCCAATGAGTATATACCTTAAAGAAGCAAATAGTAATGTTTTCCATGTAATAATCTTGAAATCGCTGCTATCATTGTCATCGACATCACCAACATCATCATTTGTTATTTCTTCTATCGATGATGATTCTAGCGTGTTTAAGAACCAGGATTGGATAGTTTTACGACTTTCTGGCTTCCTTCTTCTTTGCTTGTTATCCGTATTATTTGATATCTTAATTTCGTCTAATTCAATTTCTTTCTCAATTTTCTCTTTGCTAATATTCGTTAGAACTTCTAGTTCTTCTTCCTCGTCATCATCACTATCGTTAGTCACTTTAAGTAAATTCATTTCCACTTCTCGGTCCTCTTGTATTTTCCTTCTGATGGCGTTTGGATTCGTGCGTAGCACATATTGTTCGTACAATAAAATTATATTATTTCTCAATTTATCAAAACAAATTAGACATTTCATTTTCATATAATTAAATTTATTGGTACCAATTTTTCCTAGTTTTCTTTGAAATGTTTTATCTGTTAAACTGACTAAGTAAAGTGATATTAATATCAACATTATGATCTTTGTAAGACTGGTGGCTAATGCACATCCTTTATAACCCATATCCATCGAATATATAAAAATATAGTTGAAGAAGAAATTAATAGTATTTCCTATGCCTAATATAATAGTTGATGGATACATAATATTTTGAGCTTGTAAATACTTTTGTTGTACTCTAAATATAGCAAATGCCCATAATGATGGCAATAAAATTAGAATGTATACTGCAGCATCTGATGCTATTGCATGATTTAATAAAAATAAATTCTCTATTATATATGATGAGAAAAATAAGCCAATAGTACCAATCAAAGTAAATATTAATATGACGAATGCACTGACTATAGACCAAAATCTAACGCTATAAGAAAAGTAAGTTATATATGAACAAGTGAATTAAGTAATATCGTGAATGAGTACCCTTTCATATCCTTTTTACCATATGAATAAGCAACAAGAGTGTCTTGTGCAGTAAGCATTCCTTCTAGAAACGACCATATGATACTATACACTGCATTACCAACAACTGCTACTGCCAATGTTTCAACACCATAATGTCCAAGCATTATTGCATCAATAATCCAAAAACTTACTTCTAATGAATTCCCAAATATTGCGGGTATGGAAAGACTAAATAGAATCGCAAATTCTTCTTTCCATAGCCGCCAAGACAGCATCGACGACCCATCGCTCGCCATATTTTTATTTTCAAATTCGACAAAAATTAATTTTTAGAGATACCGGTACCTGATCTACAAGTATAGAATACAATAGATAAATGATAAACAGGTAATGGATATAATGTAGATACATGCGCTATTAAAGGAGTGATAAATAAATTAAGCATAATTAAAATATAATAGTATATACATACTTTGATATGTAAAGTATTAACCCTAACTACCACTTACGGTATCTAAGCAAAATTAGTGTACAGAAAATAATGAGTTTGTAGAAATATGCTGGATTACTCCCTAAATGAAAACTCGTTTGTTCTCTGACCGTTGGTTGTAATATTTTATACGTTGTAAGAATAATATCCTGTATTTCTACCGTCATTTGTTGACCCGTTCGAACAAATTTTCTTTCTCTACAGGAACTCCGAGATTTTGGAAATTTTCGGTTCAACTCAAGAGTCAGATGATAAAATGAGTAGCAATAAGTTGAATGACTAAATGATGAGTGAGTAAACAATGGACGTATGTAGCAAAGACGACTCGTTCGATCGAATCACACTGTTTCCAAAAGATGAATCATACATTGATTTTTTTCGTAGATGCTACACTAATTTAATTGATAAAATGGTAAAGCATGATAGAATATTCTATTATCATCAAGATCTATGTATTCGCAATGTATCTATAGCTGATAATTTTATCGTGCATGAATTTGATATACCTTCAGCATTACAACGTTCAAATCTTCATTATTGTTTATGGCAAAACAAAAAACAAATCGGTAATGATAGTAATGAAACAATATTTTGCTATCTACATACAAACACTAGAGCGGCAATTGATAGCTTAGAAATAATTGAATTATGTGATAAAATGAATGCATCGCTATTAGCTTTTGACTTGCCAAATCATGGTCAATCAGAAGGAAGTTTACGATTAGATTTACACTTGGAATTACAAAATACTATAAAATTTATACATAAATCTGATATTTTAGCATATAAAAATCCTTGCATTTTTATTTGGGCGCGTGGTTCATCAACATTTATACCTATTCAATATTTTTTTAAATGTAAATACGATCAGAAACGTTACAATATTGTTGGAGTTGTATTAGATACTCCGTTCAAAACAGTCCAAGAACTAGTGCATGAATATACGTTAAATATGAAAGCTAGTATTAAATACCCGATTCCAATGCTAGCATTAAAATTTGGAATACATTTTCTTCATAAATCAATAATGAAAAGAATAAATTTTGATCCATTTGAAATTAAAGTAACGGAATATTTAGCAAAATCAACAGTTGACTATCCTCCATTATACATATTAGCAGCAGACAATGACGACTATATTCATGCATCACATAGTGAATATATTCGAGATAATTGGCGCAATAAAATAGTTCAAATGAAGGTATTTCACGGTGGGCATTTCGGTGCGAGACCCGTGGACGTTGTCATGGAAACGATTGCATTTTTATTTGAATGTTTACATTCCCACAGCGAATCAGTCGACAGACCCATTGAGGATATTGATGACTCATTCAGTGAGTTACCAACAATGGACTCTAGAACCCCTAATACGGTGACGCACATACTCACTACTCCTTTGAGAAAATCGAAGAGTTTATCATCACTGAGAAATTATTATAATTGATAAAATTTTGTATATTTTTGTGTAATTAATCCTATATAAAATGAAATAGTAAGTGTTTGAAAACGATTTAACGAGTGAAAGATAATGGGTCTTAGGTCGTTGGTAAGTTCTCACTACCCTTTAAAAAATAGCTTGATTGATGTATGCACTAGTAAACAGGAGTCATATTACTGATCAAATAATGTCTCACAGCCAAAGTGCAATAATATTGAATGCTTTCTATAGGTCTCACCTGATTAGTTAGGACGCAATACATTTTCGTGGATTTTATAATATTTATCGTTAATCTGATTTGAATCATGAACTGCCTTGATTAAAACACTATTTTTATTCATTTTTTGCTTGGAAATAATATTTTCCAACATTGGAATGATCTCTAAAGCGTCCACAATCGCATCGAACCGGTCACGTACAGTATGATCGGAACCAAACTTAGTGCTGCTTTTGATAATTTCAACCTCTTCGGCTACGATCGCGCTTACCGTTTCACCGGATATTGCAATTACATTTTCTTGGATCACATATTTAAATAAATTCTCGTTATTTTGATTTTCTTGATGAATTACTACATTTTGATCATCACTTTTAACTTTTTTCAGAAATAAATACGTTTTCTCGATCAAAGTATCGAGTCCGACGCGACCAGCTGCGCTGATTGCTAGTAGTCGAGAGTGTTTCATATTGGTTTTTATATCATTTAATAATTTTTCTTGTTGTTCATTTGTTAATAAATCAATTTTGTTTAGTACCACAATTTGTGGTTTCATCGCTAAAGTTGGTGAAAATAATTGTAATTCACGATTGATTGCATTAAAGTCGGCGATAGGATCAATGCTATCGCCATTTATAATATGAATAATAATTTTACATCTTTCTACATGCCTTAAAAAACCTCTTCCTAAACCAACACCTTTATGTGCCCCTTCTAATAATCCTGGTATGTCAGCAATTGTCATCCCTTCGTTAAGACCATTGTCATACTTACTAACGTCACACACACCTAAATTTGGTACAATAGTTGTAAATGGATATGGTGCTATCTTCGGTTTTGCATTAGTAATTGCATCTAATAATGTTGATTTACCAGCATTCGGTACACCCACTAATCCAATATCAGCAACCAATTTTAATTCTAATTTTAACCATTTTTTTTCACCACCTTGTGGAGGTAAACTTCCACCTTTTTCATTTTTTGTTTTCAGTGCAGCATTACCTCTTCCACCCATTCCACCTTTAGCAACTATTACTTTTTGTTTATCATCAGATAATTCTGTAATAATTTCATTAGTAACATTATCTCGGACAATTGTACCTTTAGGCACGTGTACAATACAATCATCACCATTTAATCCATTAGCATATTCTAAATCACCGTCATCACCATTTTCAGCACGATAAAATGATTTTCCTCTAAATCCCAGTAATGTATTAAAACTATTATCTACCTCAAATATTACATCACCACCATTACCGCCATTACCACCTGAAGGTGCAACATGTTGACGAGCTTTACCAAATTTTACTGCATTCGATCCACTACCACCAGAACCAGCTCGGACATATACTAAAGCTTCATCAAACCACAAAAAAGCCTCTTTTTCTGTTATATCGCCACGTAAATTATTACTTTCTGCAGTAACAGGATTGGCATTTAATATATTATTATATTTTATACGACTCCAACCAGTACATAGAAATGAATTAATACTTAGCGGGATAAGTCCAACGTACACTAAGATATAGCAGATTGTCCACATGGTGGTAGCCCTAGCGGCGAGTAGGGCTCGTCCTGCACGCTTTCATTACACGCACCCCAATGAAGGTATGGTAGTAGGCAGTATTGGACGTAGGTATGAGCGATTTTCATTGGTTCGGGCCGGTTTTAAGAGAATCAATAAATTAATTGTGATTGTTAAAAGTTATCGAGAGAGATCAGGTGTCGTCTGAGTTTTGATTTCTCTGTTGAATTGTGATGGTAATTGTATTAATTGGACTTGGATTATGCAGATGCTGAAGTGTTCACTCATCTTATTGCGGGTGTTAACGCGGAAAGAACTAAGAAATGGACTATTAGAACTCACACGTTTGAATTGCGAAGATTTTCGGATTATACAATCAAATTAAAATTGAATTCAGTCAAAAGTGCCTTTTATTTCCCGGGGATTTCTGAAAGGAAAATATTTCCCATGTTTCAATTTGCTTGTTTTGAATATCAATGTCTAACATAGTGCACAATAGTACCATGGCTATGCACTAAATGGATTGCTATGAATTAGGCATAGCGATAGTATTGAATATGGGTAGGTAATTGTTGCATTGATAACGAACTGCGTTTGTGCGTTTGAAATTGCTACAACGCAATCGAGTCATTTTAATTATAATGTCACGCTATCCAGCGCTAGAAATTGGTATTGCATCTGATGAGGATGATGATGATGAAAGTGGGAATGAGCAGCATTTGCCGATGAATTGGCAGATATTTTTTGATGGTGAAGGTCGATGCTTCTACC